>Ga0315332_10000849_pt1 | contig 15305 bp, 9 predicted proteins | sample M110034915metaG_FD_203455 | JGI IMG/M metagenome (GOLD analysis project Ga0315332, IMG submission 203455) | Ammonia-oxidizing marine archaeal communities from Monterey Bay, California, United States - M1 100m 34915 | ecosystem: Environmental > Aquatic > Marine > Intertidal zone | place: USA...
GTCGTGAAGTTAGATCACCGATAATGCCACCAGTATATTCTTCAGGTGTTACTACCTCTACCTTCATAATCGGCTCAAGCATCTTTGCTCCAGCTTTTCGCATTCCTTCACGCATTCCCATACGCCCGGCAATTTCAAAAGCCATTACACTTGAGTCAACGTCATGATATTTACCGTCAATTAGCTCAACTTTAAAATCGATTACTGGGAAGCCTGCTAAAGGACCACTATCCATTACGGACTCGATACCTTTCTCAACGCCAGGAATGTATTCTTTTGGAATAGACCCACCAACAATTTTTGATTCGAAGCTATAACCTTCACCAGGCTCCGTAGGCTTGATGATCATCTTAACTTCAGCATATTGACCAGAACCACCTGATTGCTTTTTGTGAGTGTACGAAATTTCTGCTTCATGAGAAATTGTTTCACGATAAGCAACCTGAGGCGCACCGATATTAGCTTCAACCTTAAACTCACGCTTCAAACGATCAACAAGAATATCAAGGTGGAGTTCGCCCATACCCTTCATAATTGTTTGACCAGATTCCAAATCAGTCTCAACACGGAATGATGGATCTTCTGCAGCCAGACGCCCAAGACCTTGAGACATTTTTTCTTGGTCCGCTTTAGTCTTTGGTTCAACCGCAATTTCAATAACAGGATCTGGAAATGTCATAGTTTCTAGTACAACAGGGTCTGCTACAGAGCATATTGTATCACCAGTTGTTGTATCTTTAAGTCCTGCTAGAGCTATGATGTCACCTGCAAAAGCTTCAGTAATTTCTTCGCGGTCAATAGAGTGCATCATCATCATACGTCCAACGCGCTCTTTTTTTCCTTTTGTAGAGTTAAACATCGTGTCACCTTTACTCAATGTTCCTGAGTAGATGCGAGTAAATGTTAATGATCCCACAAATGGGTCATTCATAATTTTGAATGCCAATCCAGAAAACGCCATGTTATCATCTGCTCTTCGAGCAATGTCACGTGTTTCAGTCTCATCACCTGGCTTAAAGCCCATATAATCAACAACATCTAATGGAGATGGCAAATAATCAACAACAGCATTCAAAAGAGGCTGTACACCTTTATTTTTAAATGCGGAGCCACCTAAAACAGGTACAAAGGCCATAGACAAGCAACCCTTGCGGATTAATTTTCTTAGTGTTTCGACATCTGGTTCATTGCCTTCAAGATAAGCTTCCATTGCTTCATCATCTTGCTCAACAGCATTCTCAACCAATTTGTTACGCCATGTGTCTGCGAGGTCTTTTAAATCATCACGGATTGGAGCTTTAACCCAAGTTGCACCAAGATCTTCACCTTGCCACAACCATTCTTCCATAGTCACAAGGTCAACTAAACCTTCTAATTCTGTCTCTGCTCCAATTGGGAAAGCTACAGGCACAGCTACAGCACCTGTACGATCTTCAATCATTTCAACACAGTTAAAGAAATCTGCACCAATTTTATCCATTTTGTTTACAAAGACCATGCGTGGAACTTTATAACGATCAGCTTGACGCCAAACAGTTTCTGTTTGCGGCTCAACTCCTGCATTTGCGTCAAGAACGCAAACTGCTCCATCCAAAACAGCAAGAGAACGCTCAACTTCAATAGTGAAATCAACGTGTCCTGGTGTATCAATGATATTTAGACGATGTTTTGGAGTGTCTGGAGTGGTACCGTCTTCAGTACGCTCCCAAAATGTTGTAGTAGCAGCAGAAGTAATTGTTATACCCCGCTCCTGCTCTTGTTCCATCCAATCCATAGTTGCAGCACCATCATGAACTTCTCCAATATTGTGCTCTTTACCTGTGTAGTAAAGAATGCGTTCAGAACAAGTTGTTTTACCTGCATCAATGTGAGCCATGATGCCAAAATTACGATAAAGATCGAGAGGATATTCGCGTGCCATCTGCTTGCGCCCTTTTCTTTGTTACCAGCGATAATGGCTGAATGCTTTATTTGCATCTGCCATTTTGTGAGTGTCTTCACGTTTTTTAACGGCAGAACCACGACTGTTGATTGCATCCATCAATTCAGCTGCTAAACGTTCTTCCATTGTATTTTCATTTCGCGTTCTTGAAGCTTTTATCAACCACCTAATAGCTAATGCTTCACGGCGCTCAACACGAACCTCAACAGGAACCTGATATGTTGCACCACCTACACGTCGAGAGCGAACCTCAACTGCTGGCTTAATGTTATCTAATGCTTCTTCGAATACTTCAATTGGTGCTCGCTTCAACTTAGCTTCAACCCTATCTAACGCTCCATAAACGATGCGTTCTGCTGCAGACTTACGTCCGTCTAGCATTAGGTTATTCATAAATTTTGTAAGTACTGTGTTGCCATATTTGGCATCAGGCAGAACTTCTCTTTTAACGGCGCTGTGGCGTCTAGACATAATATACTACCCTTATTTCGGTTTCTTCGCGCCGTATTTTGAACGACGTTGCTTACGATCTTTAACACCTTGGGTATCCAATACACCGCGCAAGATGTGATAACGAACACCTGGAAGGTCTTTTACACGTCCACCACGTATCAAAACAACTGAGTGTTCTTGGAGGTTGTGGCTTTCACCAGGGATGTAAGAGATGACTTCAAAACCATTAGTTAGCCTTACTTTAGCCACTTTACGCATAGCGGAGTTAGGTTTCTTTGGTGTAGTTGTATAAACACGTGTACATACGCCGCGTTTCTGCGGGCATGATTCCAAGTGCTGTGACTTGGAGCGTTTGATTTTTGGCTGGCGCGGTTTGCGGATCAGCTGTTGTATTGTAGGCATATTGGGTTCCCCATTTTACCGTTTCAAACATTAATAGGTCTATGATCTCTGATCATAAACCTGACACCGCTACGAACCCTCATTAGCTCGAAGCGATAATTCCAGAGGATCAAGGTTTTCACCTGGATCATGACCGCCAAATTGTGGCTTGTATGATGAGAAAAGCAAACTTCTCCTATCAAGTAACGCGGCTATAAGCGGAGTCGGGTTTCGTGTCAACAGCGGCTGTATAAATCATATGTTGTAATTTAAAATATTTTGAATCAACCTATTGCACTAAGTACATATTTTCACCGCTTCATTGACCTGATAGGTTGTCAGTAAATTATTGTATATATATAGTTTATATATGACACATCTAATATACGCAGTTGGCGACATACATGGTGATTTACACCAGCTCTATACAATTCATGAATTAATTATGGAAGATTTTTTGTTCTCTAAATCAACTTCGTATGAAATAGTTCATATTGGTGATTTAATCGACCGCCGTGAAGATAGCAAAGGAACAATTGAATATTTGATGACAGGCATGAGTAAAGGCAAACCATGGAAAGTGCTTAAAGGAAACCATGACAGATTAATGGAGTGGTTTTTTAATGATCCACATAAACATGATCCGAATCTCAAGCCTGACTATAGCTGGCTTCATCATCGCATTGGTGGCGTTGAGACACTTGCATCATATGGTGTCAAAGTCCCAGAAAACTATCGTGAATGCCTAGACGCGATATTAGAAATGGCGAAAAAAAATGTACCTGGCTCTCATATTAACTTTATAAAGAACCTTCCATTGTATTATGATACCGAACATATCTTTTTTGTTCATGCAGGCATAAATCTTGATTTACCATTAGACAATCAGACAGAAGATGACATGCTTTGGATACGTAAGAACTGGCTAGATAATCCCAAAAAAGCTTCAAAATTGATTTTACACGGCCATACAATTGTTGATCAAGTCACTCATTATGGAAATCGTATAAATATAGATACTGGTGCCGCTTGGGGTGATAAGCTTTCTGCTGTTGTTACAATAGGCGAGGATGTTTGGAAATTAACTGAAGCAGGTCGGGTTAAGATTACACAAACATTTTAATAAATAAAAAAGGCCCTGAATTAACAGAGCCTTTTAATGTTAAAAATTAATATAAAATATAATTTTTATAAGTTATTGTTTTCTTGATTGTCAGAACTTTCGCTTGATGAAGCATCAAATACTGATTCTGCATTTAAATCAGAATCTTGAGGAGCCATCAACGCCGCAGCTTCTTGTGCTGCAGCTCTCTTATCCTCAATGATAACAGCATCACGGTCAGCAGCTACTTTCTTGATTTGATGAGTTGCCCCACCTGTCCCCGCTGGTATCAAACGACCAACAATCACATTTTCTTTTAAGCCGATGAGCTTATCTTTCTTACCACGCGTTGCAGCATCTGTTAGTACGCGAGTTGTTTCTTGGAAAGACGCTGCTGAAATAAATGAACGTGTTTGCAATGATGCTTTTGTAATTCCTAAAAGAATTGGCCCACCTGTTGCTGGCTCACGACCCGCATCAATAGCTTTTTGACATGCTTCATCAAATTCTGCTTTATCTACTTGTTCACCTTTTAATAAGGTTGTTCCACCACTTGAGGTGATTTCCCATTTTTGCAACATTTGACGAACTATAACTTCAATATGTTTGTCATTAATCTTCACACCTTGAAGTCGATAAACATCTTGAACTTCATCAATCATATAGTCGGCTAATGCTTCAACACCCATAATATTTAAAATATCATGAGGTGCAGGATTACCATCCATGATGTATTCACCCTTTTGGATAAAGTCACCTTCTTGCACAGGAATATGTTTACCTTTTGGAACCATATACTCTGTTTTGATCTCTGCGTCATCTGCAGACACTACATTAACACGTCGCTTGTTCTTGAAGTCACGTCCAAATTCGACATAACCATCCATTTCAGCAATTATTGCGTGATCCTTTGGTCTACGTGCTTCAAAAAGTTCTGCAACACGCGGCAAACCACCTGTAATATCTTTTGTTTTTGCACCTTCACGAGGGATACGCGCAACAACATCACCAGCTTCTATAGCCTGCCCATCTTCTACAGATAGAATTGCATCTACAGACATAGCATATTGGATTGGATTGCCTGCATCATTTATAACTGGATCTCCAGTCTTAGTATCAGCAACAATTATTGAGGGTTTTAAATCTGAACCCTGTTTTGCTGAACGCCAATCAGTTACGATTTTTTGGCTAATTCCGGTTGCATCATCAGTTACATCACGTACCGAAATACCAGAAACAAGATCAACAAGTTTAGCTATACCACCTTTGTCGGCAATGATTGGTAATGTATATGGGTCCCATTCGTATAATTTATCACCACGTGCAACTTTATCACCTGACTTAACCAATACTTTAGTACCGTAATCCATTTTATGAATCACAGCATCTTGCCCATTTTCATCAACAACCACCAACTCAACGTTGCGGCCCATAACAATTTGCTCACCATCTCGATTTATAAGTATATTAGATTTTCTAATATCAATTGTTCCTGCTTGGCTAGCGTCTTGGAATGATTGTTGACCACCCTGCGCAACACCACCAATGTGGAATGTACGCATTGTAAGTTGTGTACCTGGTTCACCAATAGATTGTGCAGCAATAATACCAACTGCTTCTCCTGGATTAACACCATGTCCGCGAGCTAAGTCACGGCCATAACATGCCGCACAAATACCATCTTCCGATTCACAGGTTAGTGGAGACCTTATTTGAAGCGAAACTAAATTAGCAGCATCAATTATATCTGCCTGTCGTTCATCAACAAGTTCATTGCGTTTTCCTAATATTTCGCCAGTAACTGGATGTATCACATCTTCAGCTAAAACCCTTCCTAAAATTCGTTCAGCCATTGAAGATACAACTTCACCATCATTTACAGCAGCACGTGCTGTAATTGATTTTTCAGTTCCACAATCCCATTCGCGAACAATACAGTCTTGAGCAACATCAACCAAGCGACGAGTTAGGTAACCTGAATTTGCTGTCTTCAATGCGGTATCAGAAAGCCCCTTACGAGCACCGTGAGTTGAGTTAAAGTACTCAAGCACTGAAAGGCCTTCCTTAAAGTTGGAGATAATTGGAGTTTCGATGATTTCACCGTTTGGCTTTGCCATCAGTCCCCGCATACCACCAAGTTGCTTCATCTGAGTAACAGAACCACGCGCTCCAGAATGTGCCATCATATAAACAGAGTTTGGCTCCATTTCAGTACCATCATCTGTCTTCTTCATTGATGAAATACTATCCATCATTGCATCTGTTACTTTTTCATTTGCTTTTGACCAAGCATCAACAACTTTGTTGTACTTTTCACCTTGAGTGATCAGTCCATCCATATATTGTTGTTCAAAACCCTTCACATAATCACGTGTTTCATTAACTAGTGACCACTTTGTATCAGGAATTACCATATCTTCTTTACCAAAAGAAATACCTGCCTTGAATGCTTCGCGGAAGCCCAAAGTCATGATATGGTCACAAAATATTACAGACTCTTTTTGTCCACAATATCGATAAACGCTGTCAATTATTTCACCAACTTCTTTTTTACGTAATAAACGGTTAATTAGGCTATAAGGTGCTTTGTGGTTTAATGGCAAAACAGTACTTAATTTTACTCGACCTGGTGTTGTTTCAAAACGCTCCCATACAACTTCGCCTTCTTCATTTACTTGCTCAACACGACAAGTAATCTTTGAATGTAAATGAACCATCCCTGTGTCTAATGCATGCTCAACCTCTTGAGGATTCGCAAATGTCATTCCTTGTCCAATCATTCCCTCACGCTCTAAGGTAACGTAGTAGAGACCTAAAATCATATCCTGGGATGGAACAATAATTGGTTTACCATTTGCAGGTGACAAGACGTTGTTAGTCGACATCATTAAAACACGTGCTTCTAATTGTGCTTCTAATGATAATGGAACGTGTACAGCCATTTGGTCACCATCAAAGTCAGCATTAAAGGCTGAGCAAACCAATGGGTGCAACTGTATTGCTTTACCCTCAATTAATACAGGTTCAAATGCTTGAATACCCAAACGGTGCAATGTAGGCGCACGATTTAACATAACTGGATGTTCACGAATAACTTCATCCAGGATGTCCCATACTTCTGGACGTTGTTTTTCAACAATTTTTTTTGCTTGTTTAACCGTAGAAGATAGCCCCTTTGCTTCCAAGCGTGAATAGATAAATGGCTTAAATAGTTCTAATGCCATTTTCTTAGGTAACCCACATTGGTGTAGTTTAAGCTCAGGACCCGTAACAATTACAGAACGTCCAGAAAAATCTACACGCTTACCTAATAAGTTTTGTCTGAAACGACCTTGTTTGCCTTTGAGCATATCTGAAAGTGATTTCAACGCACGTTTATTGGCACCAGTGATTACTCTGCCACGACGTCCATTATCAAACAATGCATCTACAGACTCTTGAAGCATTCTTTTTTCATTGCGAACAATAATGTCTGGAGCTCGTAATTCAATCAATCGCTTCAAACGATTATTCCGGTTTATTACACGGCGATAAAGATCGTTTAAATCTGACGTAGCAAAACGACCACCATCAAGTGGCACCAAAGGACGAAGCTCTGGCGGTATAACAGGTAAAACTGTCATTACCATCCACTCTGGACGGTTACCTGAGTCAATAAATGCTTCAACAACCTTCAATCGTTTGATGATTTTCTTTGGTTTTAATTCACCAGTAGCTTCAGCTAACTCATCACGTAATTGCTCTGCTTCTGCATCTAGATCTATGTTAGATAACATCTCGCGAATAGCTTCTGCACCAATTCCCGCATTAAAAGCATCTTCACCAAACATATCCTGAGCATCTAAGAATTCTTCTTCAGACATCATTTGACCATAGTTTAGATCTGTTAAACCAGGCTCTATCACTACATATTGTTCAAAATATAAAACTCTTTCTAACTCACGTAATGTCATGTCTAACATTAGGCCAATTCGTGACGGAAGTGATTTTAAGAACCAAATATGAGCAACTGGTGATGCTAAATCAATATGGCCCATACGTTCGCGACGTACTTTTTGAAGCGTTACTTCAACACCACATTTTTCGCAAACTACACCGCGATACTTCATACGTTTGTATTTGCCACATAAACATTCATAATCTTTTATTGGGCCAAAGATTCTAGCACAAAACAAACCATCACGTTCAGGCTTAAATGTACGATAGTTAATAGTCTCTGGTTTTTTTATTTCACCAAATGACCATGACAGGATCCGCTCAGGAGACGCCAAAGATATTTGAATTTCATCAAACGTCTTTGGAGGCTGGACGGGATTAAACGGGTTATTCGTGATTTCTTGGTTCATTTTCTAGATCCTAATCTCGATTTCAGTTGAAGGAGCAGGCGCGAACGCCTACTCACTCTCCGCATCCAGCAGTTGGATATTTAAGCCCAAACTACGGATTTCTTTAATAAGCACGTTGAAACTCTCTGGTATTCCAGCTTCAAAGTTATCTTCACCTTTAACGATACTTTCATATACTTTCGTACGTCCAGCAACATCATCAGATTTTACAGTTAACATTTCTTGAAGTGTATATGCAGCACCATATGCTTCTAATGCCCACACTTCCATTTCACCGAAACGTTGCCCACCAAACTGCGCTTTACCACCAAGTGGTTGCTGAGTAACCAATGAATATGGCCCAGTTGAACGTGCATGAATTTTATCATCAACCAAATGGTGAAGTTTTAAGATATATTTCATTCCAACGGTAACTGGTCGGTTAAACTGCTCACCAGTTCGGCCATCAAACAAAATCGACTGACCGGATGTGTCTAATCCTGCACGTGTTAACATATCGTTAACATCAACTTCTTTTGCACCGTCAAACACAGGTGTAGCAATTGGAACACCATCGGTTACATTGCCCGCTGCTTCAAGAAAGTTATCCTTTGGCATGTCTTTTAAAACTTCATCATAAATTTCATCACCATACGCAACTTTCATTGCATCTTGTACTGGGGTCATATCACCTGATCGGCGATACTCTTGTAATGACAAATCTATAGATTTCCCTAAGTTTCTAGCTGCCCATCCCATATGAGTTTCAAGAATTTGGCCAACATTCATTCGCGATGGAACACCCAAAGGATTTAAGCAAAAATCTACAGGCGTGCCGTCTGCCAAAAATGGCATATCTTCTTGTGGAACAACTTTAGAAATAACACCTTTGTTACCGTGACGCCCAGCCATTTTATCACCTGGCTGTAATTTACGTTTTACAGCAATGAAAACTTTTACCATCTTCATAACGCCTGGGGGTAAGTCATCTCCTCGACGAACTTTTTCGACTTTATCTTCAAAACGAGCATCTAATGCCCCTTTTTGTAAGTCATACTGCTTATTTAGAGACTCAATGTTTGCCGCATCAGCTTCATCTTCTAATACAAGTTGCCACCACTGTCCGCGAGAAAGAGATTCCAGAAGTTCATCATCAATTATTGAACCTGATTTTACACCTTTTGGTCCTTTAATTGCTTTCTTACCAGCAATCATTGACTTTAACCTAGCATAAGTATTTCGATCTAAAATACCAACTTCATCATCACGATCTCTTGCTAAGCGTTCAACTTCTTCTCGCTCAATTTGCAAAGCTCTTTCGTCTTTTTCGATACCATGACGATTAAATACTCGCACTTCAACAACAGTCCCATAATCACCTGGTGGTAATCTCAAAGACGTATCTCGAACATCTGAAGCTTTTTCACCAAAAATAGCTCTTAGCAGCTTTTCTTCTGGTGTCATTGGGCTTTCACCCTTTGGAGTAATTTTTCCAACTAGAATATCAGAAGGCCCTACCTCAGCACCAATATAAACGATACCTGCCTCATCTAAATTACGAAGAGCTTCTTCACCAACGTTTGGAATATCGCGAGTAATTTCTTCAGGGCCTAATTTTGTATCACGAGCAGCAACTTCAAATTCTTCAATATGAACTGATGTGAACACATCATCTTTAACAATACGTTCAGATATTAATATTGAATCTTCATAGTTGTAACCATTCCATGGCATAAACGCTACAAGAACGTTTTTACCCAATGCTAACTCTCCGATATCAGTTGACGGTCCATCAGCAACAACTTCACCCATCGATACACGATCTCCAACCTTTACTAATGGTCTCTGATTTATACATGTATTTTGGTTTGAACGTTGGAATTTACGCAACCTATAAATATCGACACCAGGGTCACCAGCATCCATTGAGTCCGTTACTCGCACAACAATACGTGTTGCATCTACTTGGTCAATGATACCTCCGCGAGCAGCTGTAATTGCAGCTCCGGAGTCACGTGCAACAACTTCTTCGATACCAGTACCAACATATGGGGCATCAGCTTTTAATAGAGGAACTGCTTGGCGTTGCATATTTGAACCCATTAATGCGCGGTTAGCATCATCATTTTCCAAGAATGGGATAAGAGAAGCTGCAACAGAAACCAATTGTTTAGGTGAAACATCGATATAATCAATATTTTCCGGCGTATTGAGCATATATTCACCAGCTTGGCGAGTAGATACCAAATCATTGGCAAATTTTCCAGCATCATCAAGCTTTGCATTTGCTTGGGCAACAGTATATCTCATTTCCTCTGTTGCTGACATATACTGAACTTCATCAGTAACTTTTCCATCATCTACGCGGCGATATGGTGTTTCAATAAATCCATATTTATTCACTCTAGCAAAAGACGCCAAAGAGTTAATCAAACCAATATTTGGTCCTTCAGGTGTCTCGATTGGGCACATTCTTCCATAGTGTGTTGGATGAACGTCACGCACTTCAAATCCTGCGCGTTCACGGGTCAGACCACCTGGTCCAAGTGCAGATAAACGACGTTTGTGTGTAACTTCTGACAATGGATTAGTTTGGTCCATAAACTGTGAAAGTTGTGAAGATCCAAAAAATTCACGCACAGCAGCAGCAGCTGGCTTAGCGTTAATCAGATCTTGAGGCATGATATTGTCAATTTCAACAGACGACATGCGCTCCTTAATAGCACGCTCCATTCGCAGCAGGCCTACACGGTATTGATTTTCCATCAATTCACCAACTGATCTTACACGCCTATTACCAAGGTGGTCGATATCATCAATATCACCTTTTCCATCACGCAATTCTACCAACGCTTTTACAACACCAATTATATCTTCTTTACGTAATGTTCGTTGTGTGTCTTCAGCGTCTAATTGTAAACGCATGTTCATTTTGACACGTCCAACAGCTGACAAATCATACCGCTCTGAATCAAAAAATAATGTGTCAAAAAGTGCTGATGCAGCATCAACAGTCGGTGGTTCACCAGGGCGCATTACGCGATAGATATCCATTAATGCAGTATCACGGCCCATATTCTTATCAATGGACATAGTATTTCTGATATATGGACCAACATTTACATTATCTATATCGAGTGTTGGGATATTCGTAACACCAGCTTCTAGTAACTCTTGTAGCGTTCCACCATTAACAGCACCATCTTTATCATATTCTAATGTAAGCTCATCACCAGCTTCTACATAAATGGCACCAGTTTCTTCGTTTATTATATCTTGGGAAACATAACGTCCAACAATTGTATCAAATGCTACACGTATTTCTGTAACTTTTCCTTCTTCGAGCAATTTTTTGACTGTTCTTGGAGTAACTTTAGCTCCTGCTTCAGCGATAACTTTGCCCGTTTTCGCATCAATAATATCCTCAGATGGTTTTGTTCCTCTTACTCTTTGAGGAAAAAACTTTGTTACCCATGAATTTTTCTTTTTATCAAACTTATAATCAACTGTATCATAATAAGCGGAACATACACCTTCTTGATCCAAACCTAACGCATACAATAGTGTTGTAACAGGAAGCTTACGGCGACGATCAATACGTGCGTAAACAACATCTTTTGCGTCAAATTCAAAGTCCAACCATGATCCACGATAGGGAATTATTCGAGATGCAAAAAGCAATTTACCTGATGAGTGAGTTTTACCACGATCATGGTCAAAAAACACTCCCGGAGATCTGTGCATTTGAGAAACAACAACACGCTCAGTTCCATTAACAACAAACGTCCCATTAGGTGTCATAAGTGGTAAATCACCCATGAATACATCTTGCTCTTTGATGTCTTTTACAGACCTAGCACCAGTTTCTTCATCAACATCAAAAACAATCAATCGAAGCGTAACTTTTAATGGTGCAGAATATGTCATATCACGTTGCATACATTCTTCAACGTCATATTTTGGTTTTTCTAAGTCATATTTTACATATTCTAATACAGCTGTTTCATTAAAATCTTTAATTGGAAAAACCGATTGAAAAACAGCATTAATTCCTTCACCATCTAGTGGCTGCGATTGATCGCCAGAATTCAAAAAGAGGTCATATGAACTCTTTTGCACCTGAATAAGATTTGGAATGTCCAAAACTTCACGGATTTTACCATAATATTTGCGGATACGTTTTATACCTGAATGCGTCTGAGCCATGCTCGTCTTCACCTTTTCTAATGTTCACGTCATAGTTTGTGCGGGCATCACATCCTAATCGGCCACATGAAACATGGTCCACCCTATTCTTGCTAAAGTGCCACCTCTAGCTCCCGAATGAACCCTGTCTAAAACAAAGCCTTTTACAAAGGCTCTCTTTAAGACAGGAGTGGCCGGTTCTAAATAAATAGAACCAGCCAAAATAACTACACCCTAGGGTGTATAAATTATTTTAATTCAACTTCCGCACCAGCTGCTTCAAGTTGTTTCTTCAACTCTTCAGCTTCTGACTTAGAAACACCTTCTTTAACTGCTTTTCCGCCAGCTTCTACAAGGTCTTTTGCTTCTTTTAAGCCTAGACCTGTAATACCACGAACTTCTTTGATGACGTTGATTTTCTTGTCACCTGCAGATTTAAGGATTACGTCAAATTCATCTTTTTCTTCGCCAGCAGCAGCATCATCTCCAGCTGCAGCCATAACAACAGCTCCGCCAGCAGCAGGCTCAATGCCATACTCATCTTTAAGAAGTGTTTTTAGTTCTTGTGCTTCCAAAAGCGTTAAAGCAACGATTTCTTCTGCAAGTTTTTTGATATCAGCCATTTGATATTTCCAGTTCAATTTTAAATTCTGTTTTTCCAGTGATGCTCGCATTCACGAACACCGGTAATTCCATTTGCAATTAAGCAGCTTTCTCTTCAATCGTTTCTAAAATAGAAGCAATATTAGATGCAGGCGCACCAACGGCTCCCGCGATGTTTGATGCAGGTGCAGCAATACAACCAACGATAGAAGCAATAAGCTCCTCACGTGATGGCATGGCGGCAACGGCTTTAACACCAGCGCGATCCAATGCATTATCTCCCATTGACCCACCAAGAATTACGAGCTTGTCGTTTTCTTTAGCATATTCTTCCGTCACTTTTGCGGCGGCTACAGGGTCTTCTGAGAAAGACAATACAGTCATTCCATCTAATAAACCTGAAATATTTTCACATGGTTTACCTTCAAGAGCGATTTTGGCGAGCTTATTTTTGGCTACACGTACAGAACCACCAACATCACGCATGCGTGAGCGGAAGTCTTGCATTTCTGCAACTGTTATGCCGGCATAGTGTGATACTACAACAACACCAGAGTCCGTGAAGATCTGTCCTAGTTCTTTGACTAAGGCTTCTTTTTGGGCTCTATCCACAGTGTTTCTCCAAATTATAGGAAACGAAATGTTTCCCGGCTCAGTTTAACTGACCCACAAGGATCAGCAGTTAGGGTCCTAATTACGGGCCCCTTCCAAAATCACCCGAGGCTTAGCCAAAGGTATAATTTGTTCGGTTCCCATCTCAGGCAGGGATTATTTTGCATTAGCAAAACCCACCATCTCGGACAGTATCAAAGCAATATCGACGAATCGATATGGTTAAGAATGGTTGGTATATAGGTTGCTTTAGTTCAGTTGTGAAGGGGTTAAGTTTTTATTATGATTGAAAATTTATATTTATTATTTGAAAACCCACACAAGCCAAAATGAATGACGAATAAATATTTTTTGATACTGACTTTAATTTTTATGATCTTTGTATTGAATATAAAAAAGGGCTCTATAATAACAGAGCCCTTTTTTAAAAATATATAAATTGTAATTTAAGCTCCGGAAGCTGCATCAACATCCAATGTTACTGCTGGGCCCATTGTAGAAGATAAGACAATTTTCTTTATGTATGCGCCTTTAGCACCTTCAGGTTTAGCTTTTCGAACAGCGTTAACAAACGCCTGAACATTTTCAGCAAGCTTATCTTCACTGAAAGAAGCTTTACCAACACCTGCGTGAATAACACCAGCTTTTTCAACTTTAAACTGCACTTCACCACCTTTGGCTGCTTCAACGGCTGCTTTTACATCCATAGTTACAGTACCTACACGTGGATTAGGCATTAAATTTCTCGGGCCAAGTACTTTACCTAATCGACCTACAACACCCATCATATCAGGGGTTGCAATACAACGATCAAACTCAATAGTTCCACCTTGAACAATTTCCATTAAATCCTCAGCACCAACAATATCAGCGCCTGCTGCTTTAGCTTCATCTGCCTTTGCATCTCGTGCAAATACTGCAACACGCATAGTTTTACCTGTGCCGTTTGGTAAACCTACAACACCTCTAACCATTTGGTCTGCATGCCTAGGATCTACACCGAGATTCATTGCAATATCAATTGTCTCATCAAATTTTGAAACTGCACTTGCCTTTACTAAAGATACTGCCTCTGAAATTGATAAAGATGCTTTACCTTCAAATGAAGCACGAGCAGCTGTTGTTCTTTTTCCAAATTTAGCCATTACTTCACCTCAATTCCCATAGAACGCGCTGAACCAGCTATAATTTTCATAGCAGCTTCAATATCGTTTGCATTCAAATCTTTCATTTTAGCTTCAGCGATTTCTTGCAGTTGCTTTTTAGTAACAGAACCAACTATTTCACGGCTTGGCGTGGTTGCACCTGACTTTAATTTAGCTGCTTTTTTTAAAAAGTATGAAGCAGGCGAGGTTTTTATGTCCATTGTAAATGACTTATCAGCATAATAAGTAATAACAGTTGGGCATGGTGCACCATTTTCAAGTTCTTGGGTTTTTGCATTAAAAGCTTTACAAAACTCCATGATATTTATTCCACGTTGACCCAAAGCTGGGCCCACCGGTGGTGATGGGTTGGCTGCTCCTGCAGGTATCTGCAGTTTCATAGTGCCAGCAATCTTTTTAGCCATATTGGCCTCCTTTAAGCTCCGATCCTCCAGGCCGCGTGCCTTTTGGAACAATTTGGTGTGGTACGGTCATCATCGCGCGCGATAATTTCCTCCCACATGCACATCACATGATTATGATTGTTTCATAACCTG
>Ga0315332_10000850_pt1 | contig 15304 bp, 10 predicted proteins | sample M110034915metaG_FD_203455 | JGI IMG/M metagenome (GOLD analysis project Ga0315332, IMG submission 203455) | Ammonia-oxidizing marine archaeal communities from Monterey Bay, California, United States - M1 100m 34915 | ecosystem: Environmental > Aquatic > Marine > Intertidal zone | place: USA...
GATCAAATTCTAAAAAATATTCCATCCACTTCGATTTGAATGTCAGTACTGTCTTCGTCGCAACATCGTTAAGACCGTATTTTAACTTTTCGTCTTCGCTTAAATCAGCAAAAACGCCATTCAGCGTGTCGACAAAATCTTCGTCCATAGGAAGTCCGTCTTTTGATCTGGCAACAACTAGCCGTAACAACTCATCCTGTAGATCTAGAATTTTTTCGGGCAGGCCTGCTACCGCCGCAATTCTTCTAGTCTGATTCAGAACAATCTTACGCCCATTCACGCCAGTTCCCGCCAGAAGAATGACCCCCGCAACATCCGCATTGCGACTCGCAACGATTGGCCCAATAATCCCTCCTTCACTATGACCAGCAAGAACAATTTTCTTGGAATCTATCTTGGAATTCTGCTTGGCCCACTCAAAAACAACCTCTAAATCATCTGCCAGATCTGCGGTAGTCGCCTCAACGAAAATCCCCTTGGATTCTCCGATACCACGGTCATCGTATCGCACGACGGCGAATCCTTTTTTGGTTAAATAATCAGCAATGACTAAAAAAGGACGATGCTCAAAGATCGTCTCATCACGATCCTGCGGGCCTGATCCACTCGTCAAAATAACTGCCGGAAAAGGGCCTTTCCCGATCGGCATAGTAACCGTCCCTGCAAGCACAACTTCGTTTAAATATTTAGCATCAATCGAACTCGCTTGTACTTTGAAATCTTCGGATTCGTAATCAAAAGGAGGCTTGGGCGTTTGTGGACGCTTCAACTCAGGTGATTTCGTTTGCTCAATGGGAATTCGTTTTAGCACCAACGGAATTTTTGCACCCGATTGGATCCAGGTTCCATCAATCACCTTTCCGCCTGCCTCAAGTTTCCCCACGACCTTAGCTGCCGTCGCCGGGATCGTCAGCGTAATTTGATCCCCCTTTTGCTCAAAACCGCCTTCTAATCCATTAACCCCCTCGGTGAGGCTATCCAGCTGAATGGACTTCTTTCCTTGAAAATCCACGAACACACGAAACTGAAAATCAAACTGCTTCGGACCCGCTTCCATTTTGCCCACCCACGTCGCAACATGTTTCGATGGTTTCCAATTGTCAACAAGTTTAAATTCAACGTTAAATTTTAAGCCCTGAGTGAACACTCCAGTCACGGCGGTTTGATCTGCATTCATATCACCTGCAAAAGAAACCCCCAGCTTCTTAATTTCAAACGTCAACTGTTTTGCGGTTCGAGTAACCTTATCGAATGGGATCGGAGTCGCAATTTGATCGAGGCTGACCATTGCTCCACTGTAAGAGCCGTCTTTTTCAGGCTTCAACTTAAGCTGAAGCCGTAGTTTCTGGGGACCAGCTTTTAGCACGCCCATCCACGTTTCTGCTTTCTTTTCCTGCCCAATAGACTGATCTATTGGCATCAACAGTGAAATGGCAGCCACCCCCATAATCGCCCAGCGGGCACTAATAGGCAGGTTAAAAGTCGCTCTACCAGAGGTTTGAGCCATTTTTGAGTTCTCCAACAAGACAATAAGATTCAGATTCGCCCCGTTTATACCACCGCTCGAACCAAATACTAAATAATATTTACCTGAATCAATTGCCGCCGCCTCGACTTAGGTCCTCACCGTGAATGCCATCCACCCAAACAGCTAAAACTCGATTCAACTCGCTATTTCACGGGTAAAATTCAAAAACACCTTTTCATTCCCCGCCACAAAGCTCCGTTAAACGGTTGCTCCGATCACGAAAGGGTTCCGGTTTGCTTCGAAACCAACGAAAAAAAACACAACGATCGTGGAAATCTGTTGACTTTTAAGGTTTCGCGGTTGCGATGACGGTAAGAATAGGTATCTTAACTGGCAGTGCGGCCTTAAGTAGATGTAGATTCTGGCAGGCACTGTTAGATTTCTTTTTAGGATTTTGAGTAATGGCTGAAGGTACAATTAAGCGTTTGACTGACAAAGGTTTTGGATTCATTGACACTGGGACAAGCCAGGACATGTTTTTCCATTCATCAAACGTTGAAGGCGTCGGATTCGACGATCTTCGCGAAGGACAATCGGTAACTTACACCGAAGGTATGGGTCCAAAAGGTCCACGCGCTGAAAACGTGACACCTGTCGATTAAGACTACATTCATTGAATGTTTTCATGAAAAGCCGGCTTTTTAGCCGGCTTTTTTTATTGGAATTCGTTCCTATTTCCTATCTCGGAACCGCCCCCACAGGCAAAGGCCTGAGTCGCCCGAGTCGCTTTTGAGTCAAAACTCCGTCTCCGATCCTGATCTCATTTCGCAATCTTTTCGCTTTTGCGTTCGATCGACCGCATAACCACCGCCTTGCGGACTTGCTCACCCCCGTTTAAACAACCGCTAGCACTCGCTGAACTGAGCGACCGATAGCATCCTCGGATTCAGATGAAAATTGCTCGGATTACTGGATTTAACCATCGCAGAAAAATCGAGCGTGGAAAATCGTTCCGTCTTTCGACCAACAGCCAGAAAATCTTTCCTAATCCTCAATGTTACTCAAGGTGTACCAATGTTTCGTCGATGACAGAGATATGTATCCGTGGGGGGCACCACAGTACAGGCGTGCGCGCAGATTGTGCCCTAATTTTATGTCGATCGTTGCCCCCAACAATTCGAAACCTCGAATAGCCGCCCGGATCACGGGTTGGTTTACGGAATGGGTGTCGGACTGGGGCGAGCTGGTAATCTCGAGCTGTATCGCTCTCGGCGACTTTTGTCTTTTTATTCTCAGCACATTTCGCTGGATGTTTAGTCGCTTCCCCAAAGGCGAAACCCTCTGGCCCAATTTCTATCAAGTTGGCGTTTCCAGTTTACCCGTCGTTGCTCTTACTGGCACATTCATCGGCGTCGTCCTGGCCTTACAAAGCAGTTCCCAGCTTGGCCATTACGGTTTAACGAATCAACTCGGAGGCGTCATCAACTTGACCCTTGTACGCGAGCTCGGCCCTGTACTTGCCGCGACCATGTTGGCAGGCCGCGTTGGCAGTGCCATGGCGGCCGAACTTGGAACCATGCGCGTCACAGAGCAAATCGACGCCCTCTCAGCGATGGGAGCAGATCCAATTCACTACCTAGTCGTACCCCGATTTCTTGCGTGTCTCCTATTCATCCCCACACTCACAATCATGGCTGATTTCATGGGTGTCGCTGGCGGTTATTTTTACAGTAATATTTGGCTGAATATCGATCAGCATTATTACTGGACCAACAGCGCAAAATTTGTCAACAACTTCGATTTATTCACAGGGATCTTAAAAAGTCTATTTTTTGGATCCGCGATCTCTTTAATTAGTTGTTATCAGGGGTTTAACTGTAAACCCGGAGCCGAAGGCGTCGGCAAAGCAGCAACTTCGTCGTTTGTGTTTGCATTCATCGTTATTTTGATTCTCGACTTAAGCCTTGGGCTGTCACTCAAGGCCCTTTACGAGTCGTGGTACCCGGGAGGGACTTACTAAAATGATGATTGAACAACTACTCGATCAAGAACAAGAATCAATTGTCGATGTCGAAAAACTCTCCGTTACTTTTGGCAGTCAAGAAGTTCTAAAAGATATTACACTGAGGATTCCTCCCGGACAAACACTCGCCTTGCTGGGTGAAAGTGGCTGCGGCAAAACTGTGCTAATGAAGTCGATCATCGGCCTAGTCAAACCCACTGTTGGCACAATCGAATTTGATGGTGAAAACATCAATCAACTTACAGAAAGACAGCTCAGTCGCATGCGTCTGCGGTACGGGTTCATCTTCCAGAATGCCGCTCTGTTTGACAGCATGACCATCGGACAAAATGTTGCCTTTCCATTGAGGCAACACGGGAGATTCTCAGACAATCAAATACGGGAAATGGTATTGTCCCGATTGTCCGAAGTTGGCTTGCCCGATTCTGTCGTTTTCAAAAAACCGGCAGAACTGTCCGGGGGCATGAGAAAACGAGTGGGACTCGCACGAGCGCTCATCATGAATCCTGAATTAATTATGTACGACGAGCCAACGACCGGACTCGACCCCATCATGAGCGATGTTATTAATGAACTAATACTGCGAACTCGATCTCGAAACCCCGTGACCAGTATCGTCGTCACTCACGATATGCATACCGCTCGCAAGGTGGCAGATCGGGTCGTGATGCTGATCCCACGGCAACGACTCGACCCGGGTGAAAACCAGGTCATTTTCGACGGTTCGGTAAAAGAGCTTGAGTCTTGTCGCGACCGCCGGGTACAACAATTCGTCAATGGCGAAGCAGGCGAGAGATTGATGGAGATGCGTGCCAATGGGCACGACCAATAAACTTTTTTGTCAACTGATTTATACGACAACTGAAATTGAAAACTTCGGCTTTCGAAGGTGAACAACATGGATGAAAGAATCTTAAAATTTCGAGTCGGCATTCTTGTCGTTATCTCGATGCTGATTTTAGGGATTTTGATCCTCACCATCAGCGGCAAACCTTTTTTTGGCAGTTCCTACCAAATCTCGGGAGAGACGAATGATGCAACCGGCATCTCCAGTGGAACACCCATTAAGAAATTTGGGTTGCCGATCGGACGCGTTACTAAGGTAGCTCCTTCGCCCAATGGAGAGGGCGTTACCGTATGGATGAGCATTCAGGAATCCGATGACAACGGACAGAAGCGAACGATTGACACTTCCAAAGAAATGGCAGTGATCGGCTCCGAATCTATTCTCGGTGATGTCGTTATCAACATTGAATCTATTGAAGATCCAAACGAAGGAAGCTCAATTAAGTCCGAAATTATCATCAAAAAAAATAATCCGATCGAAGCAGTGCTCGGAGAAAAAGGAGCAGAGTTTATCGAAGATCTTGGAAATCTAGTAGGAAATGACTCTGAACAGGATGGCACTGAAAAGAAATTAAGTCTCAACGAACTCGCAAATAAAATTGACAAAGCTGCAGGGAAAATCACCGAGATAATTGGATCCACTGACGATAAATCAAACAATCTTTTTACGACAATTGCGAAAATCCAAACTACCTCCGATTCAATCACGAGCATGTTTCAGCGGCAGGAAAATCAACCCAATTTCGCAGACGCAATTGCGAACTTTGATAATCTACTGGGAGCCAACGGAGAAGCACAAACAACTTTTCGCAGTACACTCAACAGCGTCGACGAGAGTATCAAAGAGACGTCGAAAAGTATTCAGGATGCATCAGAGATAGCAGGGAATACACTAGAGGTTTACCAAGAAATTCCAAAGAAATGGGAAGGGGAGGTTAAGAAAAAAGTTATTGAGTTGCTCGACAATACAGATGAAGAAGTTACTAAGTTGCTCGGCAATGCAAATAAAACTGTTTTGAGTTATGAGGCCAGTCCGGAATCACTAATAGGAAAAGCCCTGACGGACGAAGAACTGGGTAAAAACATTGCCGAGATTACTCGCACCACAAAAGACATCGTGGAGAATAAAGCGATTGAAAGCATCCTTGTAAAGCTAGACCTGCTCCTCACCGACTTGCGGTTCTTTGGAGATTCACTTGCCCGAAACCCGGGGTCTATCGCCAGAGGCGCTTTGAGGCCTCGGAACGACCTCGGCCCCAAAAGCTCGCCCTCAATCATCTGGGAAGAGGACGGTTACTTTCAGGAATGAAACCAATCGCCCGGATCCAACTCGACAGCGTCCAAATCGGTAAACCGCGGGACTACTCTCAAACCAATCCTCGTTCAAATAAAATTGAACAGTGGACCACCTCGTTCAACAAAACCTCTGTCAAACACTGGGTGAGTGTGACCGCCAATGGAATTGACGGCGATGAACAAGCCGACAAAAAGAACCACGGAGGTATCGATAAAGCGGTGTTGATCTACTCGGCCGATCATTTTGATTATTGGCGAAATCAACTTGGTGTCACTACGGTCGCTCCGGGCGCGTTTGGAGAAAACCTCACTGTCTCAGGAATCGACGAATCCAAAGTATGTGTAGGAGATCAGTTTTTAATCAACGATGTCTTACTTGAAGTCTCTCAACCACGCCAACCCTGTTGGAAACTCGCGAGACATTGGCAGCTTCCGGAACTGCCGAAACAGGTCATGCAGACCGGTTACTGCGGATGGTATTGCCGCGTAATTAAAAACGGTCGTTTCAAACCCAAAACACCCATCGCACGCGTGACTAACCCTTACCCTGAATGGCCGATCAGACGTGCTCACCAAGTCTTCCACCAATCTTCAGAGAACTCTGGCGAATTGAACGAACTGTTGAGCCTGGCGGTTCTATCTTCTGCCTGGAAGACGTCTGCTGAACCCGGGGGCGATATCTAAAACGAAACCGGACGGTGACTGGCAGAACGATGACATAAATAAAAGGAATTTAATCAGGCAAAGCTAACGGACGGGATTTGAAATCGTTCCACGTTGCACGTTCATTCGCAGATCGTTCCCTCTATTTAACAGCATGTTTTCCTGCACCTGAGTCTTGGGCTCCATTTGAAACTCCATGACACGTTCGTCACGAATTTCACGCGGCCAAAAATTCTCGGTTACAAAACTGGCAGGGAATGTCTCGTACCATCGGGGCTTCACCCGCTGCTGTACCTTGATGGTTTTGTAGCCGTCTTTCTCAAGTTGAACTTCCCGCGTTCCGTTATAGGTGAAGGGAACCGATAGTGGAGTTAAGCCAATCGACTTGCGATCAATCGTGACTAAGGCACCCTCCGGTTGACTGCGCACGATAAATCTTCGCTGAACACAGCCGGTCAGACTTGCTAAAGTCAAACCCGAGACCACCAGCAAAATCATGAAACCGTTTTCAGTGTTTTTCAAACTCATATCTGAAATTCGCAAATTAGCTCATGTGAGTTGTTAAACAGCAGGAATTAATCTTCAAGTCTCTCCAATGAAACTCTTTCGCACGTCAGCAAAAGTGGTGATCTTCACCAATATCGGCGACGCGGAGGCGGAGTCTACAAATCGAATGCCTCTTCGAACAGACCAATTCGACCAATAGCACCGTTAACATGAATACCGAATAAAACAAATGAGCGTTTTGCAACGAAAATAAGATGTGGTGACCGTCCTAAAAATGACATTTTGAGTAGTCAAATCTTAATAATCCCCGTTTTTTGAAAAGTGATTGCACGTTAGGATGGTACACTTGCAAGCATTCGACAAACGGTCCGGAAATATATGAGTGAAAGCCTTTTAAACTGGGATGACTATATCCAAGTCGCTTCGCTCAGCGACGTTGGCATGCGTCGCGCAACGAATCAAGACAACCTCTCGGTGTCGCTGGCCAGCAGCATGGAGCAGTGGCAACGCAAAGGACATGTCTTTATTGTCGCCGACGGTATGGGTGCTCATGCTGCCGGGGAACTCGCTAGTAAACTGGCGATTGACCATATCCCCCATCTTTACGCTAAATACAACGATAGTTCAGCTCCCGAAGAAATGCGCAAAGCAGTCGAGGGAGCCAACAGTGAAATTCACCGACGTGGCCAAGCCAATGAAGAATTTCACAATATGGGAACGACCTGTAGCGTCCTGACCATTCTGCCCGAGGGTGCCGTCTGTGCGCACATTGGAGACAGTCGAATTTATCGACTGACACAAAACAGAATCGAACAACTTACGTTTGACCATTCACTCGTCTGGGAAATGAAATTTGCCGGACAACTGTCGGAAGAAGAAGAGCGACTCGGCAAGATTCCCAAGAACGTCATTACCAGGTCTCTCGGCCCCTATGCCGAGTGCAATGTTGACCTTGAAGGACCATTTCCAATCCAAGTTGGTGACACGTTCCTGCTCTGCAGCGATGGGCTCACTGGCGTTATTTCGGACACTGAAATTGGCTCTATCCTAGCCAACATGTCCCCCGACGAAGCTGTTAAAGTATTGGTTGACCTGTCTAACTTACGTGGTGGCCCCGATAATATAACCGCGGTCATTGTGAAAATAGGGCATCCCAAACTCGCGACTTCTGGCAATCACTCGTCTGGGAAATCTAGCCGCAACTCATCCTCTAATAAACCACTGGTGCCCGCGACATTTTGGGGCGTATTCATTGGTTCGGTGATCGTTACGGTACTTCTATATTTCCTCGGTTTTTGGCAGATATCCCTCCTCACAGGAGTGGTTTCGTTAGCTGCAGTTGGCTACCTGGTTTCGCGACTGATTAAAAATTCTTTCCAAGGTAAACACGGCGGCACAGGCCAAGTTTTTGGCAAAGGACCTTACGTTCGATTGGGTTGCGCCTCGAGTGGGCAGTTCGCCAAACAATTGGCGGATATGCTTCGCAAGCTTCAAGAAGGGGCTTTGCGAGAAAATTGGAAAGTGGACTGGCCGCAACTCAAATCGATGACCGGGAAAGCAGAGCAGGCGACCAGCCAAGAGGATCACTCAACCGCCATTGCAAACTATGGCCGTGCCGTTAGTTTCCTCATGGATCAACTGAGAAACCAAGAGGATGCCAGCAGTTCATCGATTGAACTCTAATCCCAAATCCTCGTCCCGCCCGCTCCCCAAGCCATTCTGGCGTAGCCGAATATAATCCGTGGCCTCGCTCCCGCCACAGTTCGTTCTAAGCCCTGCTAATCCGCTCGTCCTAAGGCAGGGAAACTTGGTTGTATGCTGCAGAAAGCGGGTACTCTCGTACTGTCCCTGTTACACCGCCCCTGCCTAATACGCCCTAATTCGACCGCGTCTGGTGCTACCAGTTAAAAACTCGCAAACTGATGCAGATTTCTTAGCTCAAATTCGTAAAAACTGCATTTGCCAGCAATTCAGATCGTAACTGACATTGCCTGCGATCCACCGTCCCTGTAATTTTCGAACCCCCGACAACTTGGGGCCGAATCTTGAATCAAATTCAAAGATTTAAATTTCGGCGGTTTTAAATTCTGGAGATCGTTTTGTTTGCTTTACGGCGAATTCGTTATCAAATGTACTTTGGTGTGACCACCTTGTTGGTCATTATCACACTGCTATCGATCGTCAGTCTTCAGGGTGCCTCTAAATACCGCAACCTAACCAAGAGTATCAATCAACGGTCAACTGAAATTCCGCTGGCAATTGAACTCGGCATCGCCGTAAGTGACCTGCGTTCTCAACTCTGGGACGCCAATCGCAAACAACAGGAAATCCAACCATATTGGGAAGATGTCAAACCAAAACTGGGTGGGCGAGATCCGCTATGGCAGATCAATCTTGAGGCAAAAATCAAGAGGACTGAAGAAGCATTTAAGAACTATCAAAACAAACTGAACAATGGCAGAGAGTTTGATCAGGGTATCACGACAACGCAGGAAGAAAAAAACAACCTCGACAAGTTCAAACAAATGCTCGACATCGTCAAAGAAAATGTCAACAGCCACAATGACGTTTTCGAATCTTCAGATAACTTTGATGTGGTTGAAGCACAACTGTCTGAATTACAGGATTTATACATTCAATTCCCCGGCAGTATGCAACAGCGAATGGAATCTTTTTCTGAGGACGCTCGAACTGAGTACCGAGCCTGGATGACAATCAGTGGCCTAGCTGGATTAGCGGCGTTTGGGATGACTGGATTTTTGATTTTGCGGTTTCAACGGCGCATTATCCAGCCACTAGAAAAGCTGATTGAAGGCTCGCGGCAAGTCACCGCTGGAAATTATGATTTCCGCATCCAACTCAAAACTAATGATGAAGTTGCTGAACTGGCGGATGCCATGAACGCAACAACCGCAAGTTTTCAGTCCATCAAATCTGATCTAAATCAAAAAGTCAGTCAGCGAACACGTGAGGTTGTGCGCAGCGAAAAAATGGCCAGCGTAGGTTTCCTTGCCGCCGGTGTCGCCCATGAGATCAATAACCCCCTCGCCTCCATCGCATGGTCTGCTGAATCACTGGAAACCAGAATTCAGGACATCCTCAACCCAACGGATGATACCCATCAGACAGACATTGATTCTGAAATTGAGGACATGAAAAAATACCTTCGCCGGATTCAGGACGAAGCGTTTCGTTGTAAAGGAATCACCGCAGGGCTCCTCGATTTCTCGAGAATGGGAGACGCAAAAAAATCGGATGTAAATCTGTCGGAAATCATTCATTCGGTCGTCAACATCGTAAAACCGCTAAGCAAATACCGAAACCGAGAAATCGAAGTGGATGCCGACGTTTCCATTTCCGCCCTTGGTAACGAGCAGGAAATCAAACAGGTAGCGCTTAACTTGATCACCAACGCACTCAGTTGTGTGGAAGAGCATGGAAAAGTTCACATCCAGTTGAGGCAGGAAAATAATTCCGCCGAACTGGTCGTGACCGACAACGGATGCGGCATGACCCCAGAAGTCCAACAACACCTTTTTGAACCCTTCTTTACGCGACGCCGAGATGGGCAGGGCACCGGCCTTGGCCTTTCAATTACTTACCAAATCATTGAAGAGCATGGTGGAAAAATCACCGCTCACAGCGATGGCCCGGGCTTCGGCTCGGAATTCAGGGTCTGTTTGCCCTTGGCAAAATCTAATTCTGTGAAACATAAAAATACTGCAGCCTGATTATATTGAGAAAAACTTTGGCCAATCAAAAATCCCTAAAAATATTATTCGCTGACGACGAAATCCATCTTCAGGAACTAATCGCTGCCGAGCTTCCGCGAATGGGGCATAGTGTCACCGTTTGCCCGGATGGGACGACCGCAGTTAGCGCACTCGAAAAAGATACCTTCGATTGCGTCATCGTCGACCTTGACATGCCCGGTCTCAACGGGATTGAGGTTATCCGTCGCACCAAAGAGCTCTCGCCAACAACCGAAGCGATTGTGCTCACGGGAAAAGGATCTACCGATTCAGCCGTTGACGCCCTTCGACTGGGAACGTTTGAGTATCTTCAAAAACCCTGCAAACTAGTCGATCTCAAAATGCTGTTGCAACAAGTGGCTCTGAGACGCGAGTTAAACAATAAGATTTATTCGCTTCAATTGCGGCTCGACCGGGTTGAAGGCGAGCCCAAGATGATTGGCAACCATCGATCCATGCAACGGGTGCGGGCTCTCATTGAAAAAGTCGCTCCAACAGAATCGACTGTTCTCATCGTTGGTGAGACGGGAACTGGAAAAGAACTGGCAGCGCGTGCTGTCCACGATCAAAGCAATCGAAGTGACAATCCATTCGTCGCCATTAATTGCGGTGCGCTGCCTGAAAACTTGATTGAAAGTGAATTATTCGGCCATCGCAAAGGAGCCTTCACCGGTGCCGACGAACAACGAAAAGGTCTGTTCGAAGTTGCCAATGGTGGCACACTGTTTCTCGATGAAATCGGCGAACTCCCCAAAGCAACCCAGTCCACATTGCTACGAGTTCTGGAATCCGGTGAAATCCGACGGGTTGGTGACAGCGAGGCGTTTCAGGTCGATGTTCGCATAGTCTGTGCGACGCATCGAAACCTGCACAACATGGTAGCCGATGGAGATTTCAGGCAGGATCTGATGTACCGCATCAACACATTCGAAGTGCAGCTTCCCGCTTTACGTGATCGCGTTGAAGACATCCCCGAACTTGCCCACCATCTACTGGGGAGACACCGCCCCGAAGCCTCTCCTGAAAATCGTTCGCTGTTGCAGGCTTTCGATCCAAACGCTTTGAAAACACTTCAATCTCATCATTGGCCAGGAAACATTCGGGAACTTGCCAATGTCATTGAACACGCTTCCATTCTTTGCGATGGTTTGCCAGTGAAAGCAAACGATTTGCCAAAATATTTCTCTCAGCCTTCTTCGACCTCGCTATCAGTGGCTGCGACCGGAAAATCACTGAGAGAAATTGAAATGGCAACGATCCACGCCACACTGGATTCCCTAAACGGCAACAAAACAGCTGCCGCGCAACAACTCGGAATAAGCTTGAAGACACTTTACAACAAACTGAACAGTGAGGTCATCAATCGAGTCGCTTAGGTAAGTCAGGGCGAATGGGTCAAACCGTCAGAACTCGATCTCGCCCGACAATTTCCCATCGACCTGCAACTTTTCCATCGACAATCACACTGGCAAATTGATACACAGCCGATGTCGGGCAAGCATGCCGCGGAATCGCAACTAAATGATCCCCAAGTTTAAACTGATCTGCATCTGGTGTCTGGATGACCAGATGTTCCTCAGAGTGCATCACTTCAGTTACTGAACTCAGCTCCGGAAATGCCAAACGCTGACCAGCTGGCTGATCTGCAGCACAGGCTTTGTGACCAACATCGAGGGTCAGTTCATTGGCGCGGTTGCAACTAATGACACGCGTTAAAATTGCCATTGCCGGTTGAAATTTCATCTCCGGAAAACGTGTCGCCATATCATCATCATGGTAAACGGTGGTTCCAGGACTTAATTCTAAATTGGGTTCTCCGTGATCTGCCAAAACAGGAAATGACCCCGTTCCGGCAGCGACAATGCACGGAACCGGCAAACCGCTTAACAACAATTGATCACGAAACCTGACCAGTTGATCCCACCCCGCGTTCACCGCACCCGTGCGCTCAATCAAATCACATTGACGGTGCTGTCCGTCGTACCAATGCAATCCACCGATATTGAGCACATCCGAGCTGTAAATCATCTCGTACAACTCGATCGCCCGGGGACCGATTGAAATCCCCGTTCGATTCATTCCAGAATTCAAATCCACCAGCACTTTTATCGTAACGCCGGAATCGCCAGACTCATGAATAACGCGAGATAACTGAGTCACCGCTCGCGGATGATCTACGAGTGTCGAGAATTCGACATCAGGATACTTTTGCGCAAGTCGTAAGATGCGCAGAAGGTTTGGCCCAACCATCTGATAAGCAACCAGAATATCCTTCACGCCCGCATCAGCGAGCATTTCAGCTTCCGCAATCGTGGCGCATTTATGGCGCGTCACTCCCAGTTCCAATGCAATTTTGACGACTTCCTGTGTCTTATGCGTCTTGCAGTGCGGTCGAAGACGTTCGGGTCCCCCGGCAATTCGAATCATCTCAACAAGATTTTGCTTAACCAGGTCACTAAAAATCAAAAGTCCGGGTGAAAACACCGATCCGGCATTTTCGATTTTGTAAACTTCGGGCTTCCAATACATGCTATTCCTAATCTGCTGGAGATAGACAACTATTCCCAGACGGTTAATGCCCATCTCCCCTTTGTGATACAGGAGAATGAGCTAAAATCGGTACTTCCTCAATTTTCTGAGCAAACGCACCATCGGCGAATGCTACTTACGGAACTCCATTATGAACCAACGAAAGATTCTCGTCACGGCGGCTTTGCCTTATGCAAACGGCCCGATCCACCTCGGTCATTTAGTCGAGTATATCCAAACCGACATCTGGGTGCGCTTTCAAAAACTCAGGGGCCACAATTGCATATTCATGTGGGCCGATGATACACATGGCACGGCAATTATGATCCGTGCCCGCAAAGAAGGGCGGAGTGAGGAAGAGGTAATTGCCGAAGCGAACGCAGAACACCAGCGTGATTTCGCCGGTTTTCAAATCCAGTATGACAACTATGGCAGTACACATAGTGACGAAAACAAACAGCTTTGTGGTGAAGTCTGGCAATCGATTCGAGACGCCGGACTCGTAAAAGAAAAAGATGTTGATCAACTATTCGATATCGAACAAGGCACTTTTTTAGCCGATCGCTTCGTGCGTGGAACCTGTCCGGAATGCAACGCTGAAGATCAGCCCGGCGACAACTGCAGTAAATGCGGTACCACCTATTCCCCCGCCGAATTAATCAATCCGGTGAGCACACTGTCCGGAACCACTCCAGAAATCCGAACCGCCAAACATCTCTTTATCGAGCTTGAGCAGCTCCACGAATTCCTTGAAGACTGGACTCAAACCGGAGACCATCTTCAACCCGAAGTTGCAAACTATCTCAGAGGGCACTTCCTCGGTGATCCCCAAAGTGCCGAGGGAGCCAAGCCGTTACGAGACTGGGACATTTCACGACCCGCGCCGTATTTCGGTTTTGAAATCCCGGACTGTCCCGGTAATTACTGGTACGTCTGGTTTGATGCTCCTATTGGCTACATTGCCTCAACCCAACAGTGGTGCGAACGCAATGGCGACACGCTTGATAACTGGTGGAAAAACGACGCTGCTGAAATCCACCATTTCATCGGAAAGGACATTACTTACTTCCACACTCTGTTCTGGCCAGGGATGCTGAAATCGGCTGGATACAGCCTACCCACAAAAGTTCACATCCACGGATTCTTGACGGTGAATGGTGAAAAAATGTCCAAGAGTGTAGGTACCGCTTTTAAAGCAAACACTTATCTCGATCACCTTCCACCCGCCGCCCTGAGATATTACTACGCTTCCAAATTAGGTTCTCGGCTTGACGACATCGACTTGAACTTCGATGAATTTATATCCAAGGTCAATTCCGATCTCGTCGGTAAGGTCGTCAACCTTGCCTCGAGAAGTGCAAAATTTGTCAAAGACACCGGACTGTCAACTAGCTACCCTGACGACGGCGGCTTATTTGAATCAGCGGCTAGTGCGGGGGATGAAATTGCTACTGCATATGAGAATTGCGATTACAACAAAGCCATGCGCTTAATCCTTGAACTGGCCGACAAGGCAAACCCTTTTGTCGAAAACGCTGAGCCCTGGAACCTTCGAAAAGACCCCGCAAAGGCCCAGGAACTGCAGGACGTCTGCACCATCGCTCTCAATTTATTCCGCCAGCTAGTGATTTACCTCTCACCCGTCCTCCCGGATCTTGCGGAAAAAACAGGCGAACTATTAAATGATCCTCTCCTCCGCTGGGACCAGTCTCAAACACCGTTGACTGGCAGTTCAGTCGCTAAATTTAAACACATGATGAAACGAATCGAAGAGAAAGACGTAAGAGCAATGGAAGAAGCAAGTAAAATCGAAGCTGAACAAGAGTCCGCATTGACCGAAAACCATTCGGAGCAATTTGTGGATAGCGAACAGCCGATGATCGACGAACCAATGACTGATGAATGTACGATTGAAGATTTCATGAAGGTTGATCTTCGCGTTGCCAGAATCGTCAATGCTGAGCATGTTGAAGGGGCGCGAAAACTTTTAAAGCTGACCCTGAGCCTCGGTGGCGATCACCGCAAACAGGTTTTTGCCGGAATCAAAGCGGCCTACGAACCAGACCAACTGGTTGGTCGCTTGGTCGTGATGGTTGCCAACCTGAAACCGCGTCAAATGAAGTTTGGACTAAGTGAGGGAATGGTTTGCGCCTCAGGTCCCGGCGGAGAAGAGGTCTTCCTCTTAACTCCTGACGAAGGCTCCAAACCGGGGCAACGAGT
>Ga0315332_10000851_pt1 | contig 15304 bp, 11 predicted proteins | sample M110034915metaG_FD_203455 | JGI IMG/M metagenome (GOLD analysis project Ga0315332, IMG submission 203455) | Ammonia-oxidizing marine archaeal communities from Monterey Bay, California, United States - M1 100m 34915 | ecosystem: Environmental > Aquatic > Marine > Intertidal zone | place: USA...
GGTGTCGGATCATTATAATTCGGGTGTCCAGAGCCACCAACACCACCACTGGAATGACCAGAGCTGTAATAATTTACCTGGTCATACCCCGAACCTGTTCCAGTTACCGAATCTTCAACTAGCATGGCAACAAATCGTAAATCACCGCTAGCAAAATCCACAAAATCAGCTGATACAGTTATATTTAATTCTCGGTTGGTTATGTTGTAAGTTGAAGTCAACGATACATCAACAGGTGTATAAGAACCTATTTGGTCGGTTACTTCTGCTTCCCACAGGCTTCTGGTGAAAGGCTCTTTTGCTTGCCCGCTAACCAGCGTTCTGTTAATCATTCCACTGGGATACGAAGTAACATTAAAACCAGTTTGTATCCCATCAGAAAATGTCATGCCATCGCCATTATGAATGGACACACCAACAACGTTTCCTGGATAGTTTGCAATTAAGTTATCTAGCTTTAATGCTCCGTCAGGACAATAACCGCACCAGGAGCCTGTGAACTCTTCCAGCAGAATAGTTCGGGTACCCGAAATGCCATTATTGGCAAAAAGGTCTTCACAAAAAGTATCATTACAATTCCTTTCGTCTGCATTACCGTTTAAATTGTCCGCCCATATACAAAGTGTATGTGTCGCGCCACCTGCAGCAACGTTCCATGGAATCGAGTGACTGAAATTATAATTGCCACCATTTGCCGCAACTGAAGTGGAAACAGGCATTGTTTGTGCTGGTCCCGCATCAACAGTGTAGTGTAAGTCAAAAGAAGTAATATCTAGAGATCCAGTATTTATCAGACTTCCAGTAACGTTGTTTGAGCCAACGGAAACAAAATCGTTAAAACCTGAGCTGGACACACTCAAGTCGTACTGAATTTGATCCCAATAAAAAGAATATACTTCATCATCAGAAGGATCGCTTCCCAACGCTGAAAAAGGTAGTGAAGGACTACCTGTAATTTGCGTGCCATTCGCACCCGTTGCATCTTCGCAGCCCACAGTGCCCGATACGCCAGTTGCTGTTGCGTAGTTGTGAACAATATCAAAATCGCCACATTCGTACAATCGAATTGCCGCGTACAGATAAGAAGTTTGACCAAACGGAGTAACCGAATACCACTGGATTACGTGTACTCGTTTCGGTGCTGTACCGTAAGTAAAAGACCTTACTTCATCATCTGTTCCTGTGAGTGTTAGTTCCATATCGTCCCAAAAAGCATAAATAGCATTATTCGGTCCGTTAGTGTCTGGGATTGAAACATTGGCCGGATCACTAACTGTTGATCCTGTATCAAACGTAATGTAGCCGTTGTCACTCGCTAAATATTGTGAAACCGGTACACCGTAAAAATTAAAAGTAAAGGGTATGGTTTGCGGTGCACTTAATGTATCTGCAGATGTATTTTCTAATAAAGTAATCGCCGACCCATCTGCGAATTGATACGGAGAACTTGTTCCTATGGTTTGTGTGCTGTTGTAGTTTTGACTAATACTAATGGAACTCAACAAAATAAATAGGAATAGAAGCTGTACTGTTTTCATATTGTGTTTTGCTTTTGTCTAAGTTATTAAAAAAGGGTTTATTCTAGACCAACTTTACACCCGTATAATTATGTGGAGAAAATAAGCGGAGCTCTGATTTTATCTCTTCACTTATGTCAAGCTGATTAATAAAATTAGCAATACTGTTTTCTGTTATTTTCTCATTGGTACGAGTGAGCTCTTTCAATGCTTCATATGGGTTTGGGTAGCCTTCACGCCTCAAAACAGTTTGAATGGCTTCCGCAACTACTGCCCAGTTATCTTCTAAATCGATCTTTAATTGACCTTCATTCAGCACGAGTTTATTCAGTCCTTTTATGGTTGAAATGAATGCGAGAATACTGTGGCCAATAGGAACACCTATATTTCTTAAAACTGTAGAATCGGTCAAATCTCTTTGCAACCTGGAAATTGGCAATTTTGCTGATAAGTGTTCAAATAATGCATTGGCGATACCGAGGTTTCCTTCAGAATTCTCAAAATCAATGGGGTTTACTTTGTGAGGCATGGCAGAGGATCCAATTTCCCCGGCTTTTATTTTTTGTTTGAAGTAATCCATAGAGACATAGCTCCAAATATCCCTGTCAAGATCAATAAGTATGGTGTTGATGCGTTTCATACAATCGCAAAGCGCAGCTATATTGTCATAATGTTCTATTTGCGTTGTCGTTTGTGTCCTGGTCAGACCTAAAGGACCTGCAATAAATTTGTTTGCGAAGGCAACCCAATCAAATTCCGGATAGGCGGCATGGTGCGCATTGAAATTTCCGGTAGCACCGCCAAATTTAGCAGAGAAATGAATTTGACCCAGTTGATCTAGCTGTTTGTTTAATCGTTCGACGAAGACAAAGATTTCTTTACCCAACTTAGTTGGAGATGCTGGTTGTCCATGCGTTCGGGCAAGCATTGAAACATCTTGCCATTCAACGGCTAATTGAGTTAATAATTCAATTAAGCTTTCCAGCTGCGGCGAAAATACCTGAGCAATTGCCTCTTTAATAGAAAGTGGTACGGCTGTATTGTTAATGTCTTGAGAGGTGAGTCCAAAATGGATAAATTCCTTGTTGCCTTGAAAATTCATTTTATCCAGCTCTTCCTTAATAAAGTACTCTACGGCTTTCACATCGTGATTGGTTGTTTTCTCAATTTCTTTTATCCTAGATGCATCCGCTAATGAGAAATCTAAATAGATTTTTCTTAAGCGGTCGTACTCAGTGTCGTTAACATTTTTTAATTGTGGCAGCGGTAATTCGCAAAGCGCAATGAAATATTCAATTTCTACCTGCACCCTGTATTTAATCAATGCAAATTCAGAGAAATAAGGAGCTACTAATTTTCCTACTCTTCTATATCTACCATCTATTGGAGATATTGCTGTTAAATCGTTTAAATCCATCCATTTAAATTGTGGCCACAAAGGTAGGAAATGTAGGGAGTATTATGAAAAATTGTGCCAAGTCCTTCACGCTGATACTTCTATTTCTTTATTTTTACTTAAATACATGGGATTATTTAAAGATATAAGTCTTGGTTTACGAAGCTACTCGGCTGCCATAAGATTTGTTGTTAATCATAAAATGTGGCCATACTTTGTCATTCCGATAATTGTGTTTGGTGGAATCATATATCTGGGATTTCAGATGGAAGCCGGAGAGAAGGAGGCTAAAGCGGCTTTAGCAGACTCCAATTTTTTTTACATGATTTGGGGTTGGATTAAGATAGTTTTCTATTTTGTAATGAGTTATTTGTTTTTGCAATTAACTCGATATGTGATGTTAACGGCGTTGTCTCCACTATTGGCTATTGTCTCTGAAAAAGTAGAAAAGATTTTAACGGGGAACACGTATAAGTTTAATTTGAAGCAATTAGCTAAGGATGTTAAACGGGCATTGTTAATTGCAAGTCGAAACTTAATCATTGAAATATCAATTGTAATCGGACTGTATATCGTAATCTATTTTTCTTTTTGGCTGCTGGGAATTAGGAACTTACATCTTCCTTATTCAGAAACATTTCGATTCAACGATTTAATTTATTTTTTGGCTACGAGTGCAGTGGCTTTTTATTTTTACGGTTTTTCTTTTCTTGATTACGTAATGGAACGGCGTAGATTAACCATTAAAGAATCGATTAAATTTGTAAGAAAACATAAAGGTGTTGCTATTGCCTTAGGATCCTTATTTGTTGGGCTTTTCCACAGCATTGAAATTGTGAAGGAGTTTGATGCGGGTATTGGACGAACAATTTTTATGTGGGTAACGGCTCTGCTTGCCGCATCAATACCCATTTTCACCGCTATAGCAGCAACCTTATCAATGCACGAGCTTCTAGATCTTAGCTCCAATGAATTTGCCGAAAAGAATACAGAGGTAATTAGTCAGGGCCGAACTAATACGGATGATGTGGAATCATTAAACGGATGAGCTCTGTACTCATCGCTTTACAAAAAGGGGAAATAAGCATTAATTTTTTTACTTTAGAGCAAAACAAATTATTCGTATGAAATTCCTGAAGTACTGTTTTCTTTTACTTTTCTTTTTTTCTGGCCTCAATATTTTTAGTCAAGAGCGCGATACCACACTGAATATTATTGAAAAGGGTAAAATCAAGTACCGATTGGAAGACGGAAAAAACAAGTTGTATACGTATGATTATCGTGGTGCACTTCAGGCTTTTAGGGAGGTTTTACAAGCAGAGCCTAGCAATGTCCTGGCGAAATTTAGAATTGCACAATGTTATTACGAATTGAAGAGATTTGATTTATCAAAAAAGTACATTGATCAAGTGACTGACGGGGGTCTGAAAAAAAAAATGAGGAAAGAATTTATCTTTTTAAAGGGTAAAATTTATCATAGGAATGAACAGCTGCCTGAGGCGATTAGTTACTTAGAACAGTACAAAGGAAAAGCAAAGAAAAAGGAAGTTTTAGATTCGGAAGTGGATCGTTTTATACTACAGTGCAATTACGCGGAAGACGCTATTAAAAGAGAAAGAGCCATTGAAATAGTTAATTTCGGTGACCACGTGAATACGGTTAACCCAGAGTATTCTCCTTCGATTACTGCCGATGGTAAAACCATGATTTTCACATCAAGAAGGCCAGATACAAAAGGGGGAGGGGTAGATTTAGATTTTGATCATAAATATTACGAAGATATATACGTCACGACTTGGGATGATGAAGATGAAGAGTGGAGTGCATCAAAAGGTATCCCAGGTAGTTTGAATACAGAATTTCACGATGCTTGTTTGAATATTTCAGCAGATGGTAAATACATATATATTTATAGAAATATCCTAAATGTTACCCGAACGGGAGATATTTATGTTAGTAAAAAAAGTAAGTCTGGAAAATGGGGAACGCCAAAACCGGTTGCTGATAATAACAAAGAGATTAACTCTACTTATTTTGAGTCCTCAGCATCTTTAACAGCTGAAGGTAATGAAATGTATTTTGTTTCAGACCGTCCAGGGGGCAATGGTCTGGCAGACATATACTACATAAAGAAAACGGGTAGCACCTGGGGTGAGGCGGTTAATTTAGGTTCTGAAATTAATTCGAAATACGACGAAAAATTTGTTTATGTGCATCCGCAAGGAAATCTTTTATTCTTTTCTTCTGACGGAGTTAATAGCATGGGAGGATATGATATTTTTTATTGTAAAAAGAATGGCGAAGGTAAATGGGGAATTCCTCAGAATATGGGCTCTCCTATAAATACGGTTTTGGATGAGAAGACATTTACCATTACAGCGGATGGTAAAACGGGTTATATTGGCGCGTATTATGAAGGGTCAAAAGGGGAATCTGATATTTTCAAAATCGATTGTTCTAGTCTTAAATTAATAGAATAGTCGAAGTCAAAAGAAATTATCACGAAGTAATTTATTCGTTGGGGACTGTGATGGTTGTCCAGGTTTTCGATTTGATGAGTTCCTCTAAGAAATTTCTATAGTGTCGCAGTGATTCAGGATATCCATAACGCATTTTAATTGTTTTTAGCTCCCCATTTATCGTTGTTCCAATATAAGTAGTTGGAAGGTCTGTTACTCTGGGTTGGTCGTAGCTTAAAGCCATAGTATCCAGACCGAATTCAATACCTTTCAGCGCAATGTCAGCTAATTCCTTTTCAGAAAACTGTGATTGATAGAGTCCTATCTGATCTACAAAATTAACTCCTTCATAGCTCGCATAGCCACTAGAGTAGATTTTTACTTTATAGATTGGGCATCGTCCAAAGCAAGCCCCTCTTTCTAAAACGGTTACTACTTCACCCATTTCAAATACACCAGAATCTGTAGCAGTTTCTGAGAAATCGAAGTCATCTTCTAAGTCAGAAAATGCATCATTTACAATTGTGGAATCAGAATTTTCTGTAGAAAGTGATTCCATTTCTGCTTCGGCCTGAGCAATCTTATGTTTGTTCTTGCACGATCCAAAGAGTAAAAACAAGGAAGTGATTATGAGTAATGTTACTTTCATCATATTATTGAAACTGCAAATGTCTTGCCATTATCTTCTTGACTGCTGTTTGGCTTGTTGCTGTTTAGCCATTTCATTCAATCTTTGTTGAAATTTAGACTGTTTTTTTGGCTTTTTAGATTTAGATGCCATTTGTGCTTGTAGCTTATCTTCGTCAATAAAATATTTCTTTACACCCCACATTAGTCCCATATTCATAAGGTTTCCGCACAGGTAATATAAAGACAATCCCGAAGCAAATTTGTTAAAGAAAAAGAGCATCATTACCGGGAAAATATACATGATGACTTTCATATTTGGCATTCCCGGTTGCCCAGCTTGCATTTGACCGCTATTCATTTTCGTGTAAAAAATGGTGGAAACGCACATGAGCAATGTGAATAGACTAACGTGATTCCCATAGATGTCGCTTAATAAAGGGATGTATGCATCCCAAGTGATAATGGCATCGTAGGCAGAAAGGTCTTCAGCCCATAAAAAAGACTCTTGTCTTAAGTCCATACTCGAAGGGAAAAATCGAAAAGCTGCAAAAAGTATGGGCATCTGAATCAGCATCGGTATACATCCCGCCATGGGGCTGGCTCCTGATTTTTTGTACAGGCTCATGGTTTCCTGTTGCTTTTTCATGGCATCTGCTTTGTCCGGATACTTCTCGTTAATCTTGGTGATTTCCGGTTTTAAAATGCGCATTTTCGCACTTGATTTGTAATTTTTATAGGTAAGAGGAAGAATTACTATTTTGATGATTAATGTCATCAATATGATGATCATTCCATAGCCCATCCCTGTACTTTGAAGAAGCTTGAAAATGGGAATGATAAACCATTCGTTAACTGTTCTAAAAATAGAAGGTCCCAAATTGATAATTCCATTGGCTTCAATATCTAAAGCGGATAATTGTTCAAAGTCGTTTGGTCCAAAGTACATTTTCAATGGAATTTGGGTATTGGATCCCAGCTGGGTTGCAATACTAACATCCGCTAAATATTGTTTAGTATACTTGCTGCTTGAGGCGTCAATTCGTACTTCAATCGCTGAATTATTTTTATCAAAGCCCTCTTCCATAAAAAACATAGATGAAAAATAATTGTGTTTAAATGCAACCCATTCTATATCGGTACCGAACTCATTTTCAGAGTCAGGTCCGGTTTCTCCCAGATAATCACGAGAGTCTCCCTTGCATTTGTAAAAAATACCACAAATAGTTCTTTCTTGCGAGACTAATTTTTCTGTCGAAAGACCTTTCATGTCCCAATTGAAGTCTATTTTATTTCCATCAATATCTTGATCCAATCCAACAAAATTAATGTCATAATTAACTACATAATTGGTGTCCAAGTGATAGTGAAATTCCAAATACTTGTCAGGGTTTGCGGTAATGGCCCTTAATTTAATACTGGTTTCATTGATTTCTGATGCAACAAAATTAAGATCGATTGTATTCAAAAATTCAGTTGTTCCATTAGGGGATAGTAGTAAATTTTGAAATGTTGAATCCTCATCGAACAATTGAATACTGGTAGATTCTGAGGCAGAATCCATGTAGCTGCTATAGGTCTTGTACCCTTTCACATGAGCTTCTACAATTTGTCCGCCTTTCGAAGATAATTTCAGTTTTATCTTGTCATTTTCTATAAAATAATGAGCTTCTTCTTGTTGAGCGTTTGCTGGAGCGAATACGCCATATTTTCGATTTGCTTTGGCGGCTATTTTTTGATTTTGATTATAGACATACAGAGAGTCGTAGATGGACCAAAAGTAGGCACTATCGGAATTTGGGTCGACATTTTGATTGGTCGCGACAGCTAATTTATATACTGTGGAATCTACCGTTGTTCTAGATGGCATGACCGCCGAATCTATTGTTTCTAAGCGGGTTGTAGTATTACCCTCACTTGGGGAATTATTTGGCGAAATGTCATTGGTTGTTTCGACTGAAGAATTGCTTTCTAATCGAGCCAATGAATCTTGAACGAAGGCTTCTCGTTCCATTTCAACACGTGCTTTGAATTCTTCTTCAGTTTCTCGATTCAACCATGAATACCCCACTAGAATGAGTACTATTATCACCAGGCCTATTACAGTATTTTTATCCATTTCAATGTAAGAATAATAGGGCGCAAAGATAGCTATTTAAACCACCTAAGAAAGCCATAAATAATGTTAAAGATGATATTAATGTGGAATTATGAGAAGATGGGCCGATAATTCTTGCAGAATTACGATTTTATGGGTTCACTAATGCGAACGGTAGCTTTTACAAAAGCATTAAATATAGGATGAGGATTGGCTACGGTGCTTTTGTATTCGGGATGAAATTGAACACCTACGAACCAAGGATGGTCTTTCAATTCAATAATCTCCACCAGGCCACCTTCAGGATTGATACCTGAAGCGATCATTCCGGCATTTTCAAATTCAGCGATGTATTCGTTGTTAAATTCAAATCGGTGTCTGTGTCTTTCAGAAATTTCGGTTCTTCCATATGCTTCTTTAATGATAGAACCGTTTGATAATTTACAAGGATAGGCACCTAGTCTCATGGTTCCTCCTTTATTCACAATATTTTTCTGATTATCCATGATGTGAATGACAGGATGCTTTGTAGTTTGATCAATTTCAGTAGTGTGCGCGTCTTTGTGATTGAGAACATTTCGAGCAAACTCAATAACTGCACATTGCATCCCAAGGCAGATGCCTAAAAATGGAATCTGGTATTCTCTAGCATGTTTTACGGCACATATTTTACCTTCAATTCCTCTCGAACCAAAACCTGGGGCAACAAGGATACCTGAAAGGCCATCAAGCATTATCCCGACATTTTCATCATTTAATTTTTCAGAATGAATCCATCTAACGTCTATTTTCACTTGATTAGAAGAACCAGCATGTATAAAGGACTCTGCAATTGATTTGTAAGAATCTTTTAGCTCTACATATTTTCCTATTAAACCTATCCGAACGGTTTTTTCTGGATTCCCCCATTTATGTAAGAAGGTAGCCCAATTGTCCAGGTCTGGAGGAACAGTAGAAGGCATTTTTAATTTTCTCAACACTACATCATCTAGTTTTTCCTCTTTCATTAACATGGGAACTTCGTAGATTGATTTAGCATCAATGGATTCAATTACTGCATCTGGATCAACATTACAGAATCGGGCAATTTTATTACGCAATTCTCTGGATAGGTGGTGCTCTGTTCGGCATACCAAGATATCGGGTTGTACACCATACTCTAATAATGTTTTGACTGAATGCTGAGTGGGTTTAGTCTTTAATTCTCCAGACGCTGCTAAATAAGGCACTAACGTTAGGTGAATAAACATTGCATCACCGCCCAATTCCCATTTGAGCTGACGAACTGCTTCTATGTACGGAAGAGATTCGATGTCACCTACGGTACCTCCAATCTCCGTTATTACAAATTCGTGCGTGCCTTTCTTGCCAAGAATTTGAATGCGCTCTTTGATTTCATCGGTAATGTGAGGAATGATTTGAACCGTTTTGCCAAGATATTCTCCTCGCCTTTCCTTTTCAATAACAGATTGATATATTTTACCCGTTGTAACGTTATTGGCCTGGGAAGTTGGGACATTCAAGAATCGTTCGTAATGTCCTAAGTCAAGGTCTGTTTCCGCTCCGTCGTCTGTTACAAAACATTCTCCATGTTCGTATGGGTTTAATGTTCCTGGATCAACATTAATATATGGGTCTAGTTTTTGAATAGTCACACTAAAACCTCTTGACTGCAATAATTTTGCAAGAGAAGCAGAAATTATTCCTTTTCCTAAGGATGACGTTACACCGCCGGTAACAAAAACGTACTTGGTAGAATTTGACATGCCCGTAATTTACGCATTGAAATACGGGATGTAAAGGTAGTTTTAAAAATAGAATTAACCCTAAAAATTAAATTTAATCACAATTTAAAATGTAATTGCCATTCCAATACTTGGCATGAAAGGGAGCTGATAAATGATTTCATTCTTTTCAGGAACTACATAAAAGAGATTCTTTCTGCTGTATACATTGGTGACACCAGCATTAATTTCCATTTTAGAATATTCTTTGAATTGAATTCGTTTCTTAATGGTAAGATCTAACCGATGATAAGTAGGTAGTCTTGATGTATTCAATTCGCCGTAAATAGTAGCAAGCTCATTCGAATTAGTTGTAGTAATATCTGTATTGGCCCCGTCTTCAAAGGGAATGGAATGATAATATCCTGCTCGAGGAGTAAAGGGCAATCCAGACCCAAAGTTCCATCGTGCATTAATTTCCCAGCTTTCATCTTCTCCGAACTTGAAAGCACCTAGCAGATTGACATTGTGTCTTCTATCAAATATGGGTGCATAATTTACTAGACCGTCCCATCGTTCTACTTTGCCCAGTGAATAGACGGCCCATAAGTACAATTTGTTTTTTCTGTACTTAATAACAAAGTCTACGCCTTTTGCTTCGCCCGTTTCAATAATGAAATCATTTTTCAGTATGTCAGGACGGGTTGCATTGTTTTCATTATCCTCAAAAATTTTATTTCGATTGAGATTGGTTAATTGCGTAAACCACTTGTAATAAGCTTCAACATTTACGGTTACTGAATTTGAAATGTCTAGTTCAAAACCGGCAATTGCATGATTTGCTTTTTGAAGTTTGTGTGTAAGCTCTTTTACGGTGCCATCTTGGTTAACCAAATCATCTTGTAAATCTTCTGGCCCGGAAACAAAACCATAAAATAAGTTAACAACATCGCGGTCTGATGTCGCCGAAATGAGGTTTTGAGAATAAATTCCAGCAGACCCCTTCAGCCTTAATCGATCACTTAAGTTGTATTTCACACCTAATCTGGGTTCTGGCGAAAAATTATTCAGAGACGCATAATACTGAGCTCTGAAGGATGGGTTAATCACCCACAAACCTTTATTAATGGTAAAGTCAATATAGGCCGATGGTTGTGTTGTATTTTCACGCTGTGTAATCGATCTGCCAACAGAATTATAAAATTGGAAATCCGTAGTGAATCCTGCAATTTCAACACCATATTTTAGCTCATTTTCTCCGAAAAAATATTTAAAGTCGAAACCGAAATCCCACCCGTTAACACGGCTTGTTCTTGGCTCCAGTTCTCCTTCGGCCATAGATATTTTATAATCAGAAAAGGACAATTTACCTCCAACTAAAACAGGTGAACCAGGAGGAACTAACAGCCAATTCGCGCCTATTCCGTAACTGTCCCATTTTAAGTCTGAAATACTTTTATATTTTACTCTATCAGTAAAATTAAATCCGAAAAGATTAATTTTACTACCCGACCGGCTGTTCACTGAAATTTTCCCGTATATATCTGTAAAGTTAAATGGTAAACCTGCCGTATCATTCACATACTTGTACAATGATTTAGATGATTGTTCTAAATAAGAGTGTTTACCTGTTAAGATGTATGAAATGCTACCGTCACCATCCTCATTTGCCTTTTTTATGGGGCCTTCAAGTAATAGCTTCGCCATGAAGGGTGATAAAGAAGCACGTCCATGCTGGCCCTCGGTATTTCCGCCTCTGGTAGAAATGTCCATGATAGAAGAAATTCGACCACCATGTTCAGCACTAAACCCTCCTGTATAAATTTTTGCCGATTCAATAATTTCAGTTTCAAATACGGAGAAAAATCCAATAGAATGAAAAGGGTTGTAGATGGTCATGCCGTCTAGTAAAACTTTATTTTGAACAGGAGAACCTCCTCGAACATAAAACTGTCCACCTTGGTCTCCTGTAGAAATGACACCAGGAGTTACCCCAAAATAGGAAGCAATGTCTGCATCTCCTCCAGTGGTGGGTATTTGAAGAATGTCTTCTTTATCAATTTTAAATACAGATATGCCAACTCTTGTGGTATCTTCTCTTTTTGTTCTTACAACATCGACTCCCTCAATAACATTGGCATCTTCTATGTAGAATTTCTCATTGTAATTTTTGCCATTTTTAAAGGTTATTTCAATCGTTTGTTCCTTATGATAAAATTCTTCAACAACCACATTATAAGTTCCAGGAGGAATGTTTTGAATAATAAAATATCCATTGTCTTTGGTGCTGAAGGCTTTGAGCGGGCTAGTACCCATAATTTTAACATCAGCATATTCCACTGGTTTTTTTGTTTTCTTGTTGTAAACAAATCCCTTGAGACTAGCGCCTTGAGCGCAGGCAATTTGAGCTAAGAATAATAGAAGAACCGTTGTTATTATGTATCTCATCGTGCTTTTAATAAGTGGGCAAAAATAGCAATATCTCGCAAAGATAAGTTAAGAAAGGATGCTGATTCTTGCCAATGTACCAGCGGTGAAATTACTATTTAGTAGGTAAGAAGCTCCCAAGGATTAACGAACAGACGCTTTTGATTAGTGGAACGGGGTATTAAATTTAGGTAAAGGTTAATGAAGTATTTGGAAAACCAATTGCTTCAATAATTCTCCTGGCGGATTCGTCTCTTTTCCAATTCCCTTAGCTTGTTGGTCAGCATTGCGTAACAAGGAAATGATGTAGGCTAATCGTTTTGGACTATAAAAATTCAAAGCTTGTTTGTACTGTTTAATAAAAAAAGGATGCGTTTTAATTTCTTTTGCCAGTGCAGAATCGTTGTTTTTATTTTTTGAAAAATGGATTTTCATTAATTTTTGAAATAATCCGAATAAGATTGCAATTACAAATACATCCGGATTGTCTTTTGGATTTTTTGCGAAGTAATTAATAATTTTATTTGCTTTTAAAACGTCTCGTTTTAGCAATGCATCCTGCAATTCAAATGGATTGTAATCTTTACTTAACCCAATGTGCTTTTGAATAATTGTAGGAGAAATACTTTCACCCGGCTTAACTACGAGCGCTAGTTTCTCTACTTCGCCCGCAATTTTTTGAAGATTATTCCCTAAATAATCGGAAATCAGAACCGCGGTCTTTTGATCTATTTTAAAGCCTTTTAATTGAATATGATTGGCAACCCAGTTGGGCACATCGTAATCTTTTAAAGCCGGTGAATTAAATAAGCAAGTTTTGGCAAAAAGCTTTGCAATTTCAGTACGACCATCGAGTTTCCCGTATTTGTAACAAAAGACTAAGATGGTACTGTCTAACGGCTTTTCTAGATAATCTTTAAAATCATCTAAATGTTTTTTAAGGTGTTGTGCCTCTCTTACAATAATGACTTGTCTTTCGGCCATCATCGGATAGCGTTTTGCCGCTTCCAAAATGGCATCGGTCGTGGCATCTTTGCCGTAAAAAATAGTTTGATTAAAGTCTTTTTCGTGCTCTTCTAACACATTTTGTTCTAGTTCTTTTGCGATTTCATCAATGAAATAAGCTTCTTCCCCCTGAAGGAAGTAGATGGGCTTGAATTCCCTCGCCTTTAGCTCTTTTAACAGTGTTTTGTAATCCATCATTCAAACTTATGGTGCCGAACAGTAATTCCGTTATTGATTAATTCATTTAATGCTTCAATGCCAATAGTAATGTGTTTTTCAACAAATTGAGTGGTTACAAGTTTGTCACTTTTTTCTGTTTTAACACCTTCTGGAATCATGGGCTGATCGGACACTAATAGTAAGGCACCAGTGGGTATGTGATTGGCAAAACCAACAGTAAAAATGGTAGCTGTTTCCATATCAATAGCCATCGCACGAATTTTCTTCAAATAGGATTTGAATTCAATGTCGTGCTCCCAAACTCGTCTGTTTGTGGTATAAACAGTTCCAGTCCAATAGTCCATTTCATGCTCTCGAACAACATGTGAAACAGCTCTTTGAAGGTTGAAAGAAGGCAGTGCTGGCACTTCTTGTGGGAAATAATCGTTGCTTGCTCCTTCGCCCCTAATAGCCGCAATCGGTAATATAACGTCACCAATTTTGTTTTTTTTCTTTAACCCTCCGCACTTGCCTAAAAACAGCACCGCTTTTGGTTTTACTGCGGCCAAAAGATCCATAATGGTTGCTGCGTTGGCGCTACCCATGCCAAAATTGATAATGGTAATACCTCTAGAAGTCGCATTTGGCATGGCTTTATTACGACCTTCAATGGGGACTCCTTGTTGATCAGCAAAAATTTTAACATAATTATTAAAGTTGGTGAGTAGTATGTACTGACCGAACTTATTAAGCGCTAATCCTGTGTAACGGGGTAGCCAATTGTCAACGATTTCTTTTTTATTTATCATAAATGTTACCTTAGCTCAGCTATGGAAAAATTAAAATTTCCAGAATACAAATTTAATGTTAAACGTAACACTAAAGGAACGCAAATTTTTGATATTGTTAGAAAGAAATTTGTTCAATTAACTCCTGAGGAATGGGTGCGACAGCATGCCATTTGTTTTTTACATTTCGAAAGAGACTTTCCCCTGACCTTAATGAAAGTTGAAAAGGAGGTTGAAGTAAATTTACTCCGTAAAAGATTTGATTTATTATGTTACAATAATTTAGGAAAGCCAGTATTATTGTGTGAGTTTAAGCGATCAACGGTTGCCATTAATGAGGCAACATTCAATCAGGTTGCTCGATACAATTTGAGTATCCAAGCGCCCTTAGTTTATGTTACAAATGGGATAAAACATTTTATTGCAGAAGTAAATTTTTCCACAAAAAGCCATTCGTTTTTATCGGAAATTCCAAAATACGGTAAGTAGTTTTTAGTGAATAGGTACTTATTGGTTTGTTGTTTATACCTGTTTAAATATGGCAAAGAGAATTCCATGGTATAAAAATTCAAGTAGGAATTTAGCTGTATAGCTAGTTGAAAATGGTTACATTTGTCGCCTAAATTTTAGTATCAAAATGGATTTATCAGGAATAATTTCAATCTCAGGAAAGCCAGGCTTATTCAAAGTATTGGCGAATAACAAATCTAGCTTGGTAGTCGAGTCTTTGGTTGATGGTAAAAAAACCACAGCTTTAGCTACACACAAGGTTAGTGCATTAGAAGATATCTCAATCTACACGGAAGAAGATGATGTACCTTTGAGAGAAGTTTATAAGTCTATTTATGACAAAGAAAATGGTGGGGTAGGTCCGAATCATAAAGGTGAAATGGCTGAACTCAAGAATTATTTATCGAGTGTTTTGCCAGACTATGATGAGGAAAGGGTTTATAATTCGGATATAAAAAAATTATTTCAGTGGTACAATATTTTGCAGGCGGCAGGAGCCTTGAAAATTTCATCTGAAGAGGTGGAAGTTGACCACAACGAAGCTGAACAGAAGGAAGCAGAATAATGATACTTAATTATGAGTTCAATTAGCAT
>Ga0315332_10000856_pt1 | contig 15278 bp, 10 predicted proteins | sample M110034915metaG_FD_203455 | JGI IMG/M metagenome (GOLD analysis project Ga0315332, IMG submission 203455) | Ammonia-oxidizing marine archaeal communities from Monterey Bay, California, United States - M1 100m 34915 | ecosystem: Environmental > Aquatic > Marine > Intertidal zone | place: USA...
TGACGTTCTTCAATAGTCTGAACAAAGTGCGATGCCTGCATCAGCGATTTAAAAGTTCCCGTATCTAACCAGGCCGTTCCTCTATCTAAGATTGAAACCTTCAATTGACCTCTATTTAAATATTCTTTATTTACATCTGTAATTTCATATTCCCCCCTGTCACTTGGCTGAAGCTTTTTTGCAATTTCAACCACTGTATTGTCGTAGAAGTATAAACCTGGTACGGCAAAGTTCGATTTCGGACTGCTTGGTTTTTCTTCAATTGAAATTGCATTTCTTTTCTCATCAAATTCCACAACGCCATACCGCTCTGGGTCCTGAACATGATATGCATAAATAATTCCTCCTTCTGGGTTCATATTCCCTCTAAGTAATCTCCCCATGCCATTTCCAAAAAAAATATTGTCTCCCAGAATCAGTGCAACACTGTCGGAGCCAATAAACTCTTCACCAATCACAAATGCTTGTGCCAAACCGTTTGGTTCATATTGTGTTTCATAGGTAAATCTACATCCAACTCTTGAACCGTCACCTAACAATTTTTCAAATTGTTCCCGATCGTGTGGGGTCGTAATGATTAAAATATCTTGAATCCCTCCGCTCATTAATGTAGCAAGAGGATAGTAAATCATCGGTTTATTGTAAACTGGTAAAAGCTGTTTACTAACAGCTAGCGTTAGTGGATGCAGCCTGGTTCCGGAACCGCCAGCCAATATTATTCCTTTCATAATTTATCCGCTTTTTCCAAGGACAATCGTTCCAATTCAATGTCTTCCTCCTCGTCAAGAAGTTCTAACAACGGTTCTTTGAAAGCCTTAGTAGTAATTCGTTTTTCTAAAGATAAAAGTAATGAAGGCAATAAAACGAGATTAGCCAACATTGCTACAAGTAAAGTAACTGAAACTAAAATACCAAGAGCTTGAGTGCCTCCAAAATTAGAAGTACAAAAAATTCCAAATCCAAAAAACAAAACAATTGACGTATAGATCATACTCACCCCGGTTTCCCTGATTGCATTAATCACAGAACCTCGAATGTCCCAGCTTTGATTTTTAAGCTCCTGTCTGTATTTTGCTAAAAAATGAATCGTATCATCTACAGATATGCCAAAGGCGATACTAAATACTAAAATGGTTGATGGTTTAATCGGAACATTAAAAAAGCCCATGATTGCTGCGGTCACAATTAAAGGGATAAGATTCGGAAGTAAAGAAACAAATACCATCCGAATGGATCTGAAAAGAACAGCCATTAAAATAGCGATGATAATAATTGCAATTACCAGACTGATAAAGAGATTATTGACTAAATAGCTCGTCCCTTTGGTAAAAACAATACTTGTTCCGGTAATACTGAAATCAAGAATATTCTTTTCAACTGCCTTCCGAAAAATTGAAATGAAATCAGACTGACTATGGAAGGACAGCATGTAATCTTTATTTTCAAAAAAATTGTTTTCCATTTCTAAGCTAATCTCGCCCAAACGAGCTTGCAATAACTCTCTTGATTCAGGATGACTAATGAGAAAATCATCAATAAAATTTGATTTCCTTAATCCTTGAAGCACATTAATATTCTGCAAAACAAACTCTCGATCCTTTATCTCACCGTTCAATACGGAATCTGCTATCTTATGATACGCTGTCTTTGACAAAGATAATTTGCCGATACTATCAAAAATATAATTAACATGGTCATTATTTTCACATCTAACCATGCGGCTAGAATCAACCGTGATTCCTTGAGCCATAGCCTTAGCTAACTTGGTCTTTTGTAAATCTTTTACCTCTGGCTTTATTATGTCTTCCGTGAGGATCCTCCCTCTTTTAGTATTTTTTACCGCAGCAATCAATTCAATTTCAATATCACTTTTTGCTTCTGGAAATCTTTTGTAAAACTCAAGAAGAAAGTTGTCTTTTGCCTTACCCTTAATCGTTCCAATTTTAGTTATCGCGGCATTGTAAAATAATTTATTTGGATTCAATATCGAGTCTATGTCTTTTCGTGCGCGATTCAATAAAGTATCCATCTCTCTTGTTCCGATATCTGCAACTTGCATAGATACACGAAGCTTAGTGCTATCGGCACTGATGAATCCATTATTCAAATTTGTGGCCATTTCAGAATTATCAATATGAGTTTTCAACCTACTTAATAACCGAATATTCGGCAGCTCATATTTTTCGGCTCGCCCTTTAAAATAGGACTGATTTAAAAATTTAATCGCATCAACAACTGAAACAGAACGAGAAAGCTGCGGTTCTTTTTTTAAGTGGTTTTGAACAGATTCAACTTTAGTCAAGACTTTTGGCGAAAAAAGCCTTCTTGTATTTTTTGCTTCAATGACTAGTTCAAATGGCATAACGCCATTAAAACTTCTTTCAAAAAATTCCAAATCGGTTCTGACTGCGTCTCCTTTCGGCAAATCATCAACAACATTTCCAGAAATTCTCATTTTAGAGATCCCAATTCCTCCAACAATTAAAACCGTCAATGTAATCAAGTAAACTTTTGGTCGATGACGAGTAGCCCACAAAACCAATCGATCTACGACCGAAAAAAGCCATCGACGATCCAGATGTTTAACATGCTTTGTTGAAGGTGGCTTCAGGAAGCTGTACATGATGGGCACAATAATAATCGCAAGGAAAAAAACGGTTAAGATGCATATCGAAGCAATAACCCCAAACTTTTGCATGATTTCACTATGGGTAAAAATAAAAGTGGCAAAACCCATTGCAGTTGTTGCATTCGTCATAAATGTGGCATTACCAATCTTTTGAATGACTCGTGATAGCGCCTTAGCCTTATTTCCGTGAGATCTAAACTCCTGTTGGTATTTATTAATCAGATATATGCAGTTCGGTATTCCTATCACAATAATTAGGGGAGGAATTAAGCCCATCAGCACACTCATTTTATACCCAAATGCTCCAATAATTCCAAACGAAAATATTACTCCAAATCCCACTACTGTCAAAGAGACTATGACTACTTTTAGTGACCGAAAAAACAGCCAAAGCAGCAAAGAAGTCACCAACATCGCCAATCCAACAAATAGTTTAAGCTCTGCCCTTACTTTCTCCATATTTGTCGCCCGAATAAAAGGCAATCCAGAATAATACAGATCGCCAAAAATTGGGGAATAAGATTCCGCCATTGCAACCAAATCATTAACCATCGACCCACGAGCATCGGAATCAAAAATAGTAGGATTGACAAAAATCATCATCACATGAATATCCAGCTCTTTTAAATAGACAATGTTCTCATAGAACTTTAGCCTTTTTATTTCATGGTGAATCGAGTCTAGCTCTTCATTACTATCCGGCAACCGCTCTAACAGTGGTTTAAACTCAAAGGATTTTTTTTCTTTGTTTTTGACAATGTCATATAAATGCGCAGTTGAAAAAACCGAATCAATAACAGGCAGAGGAATTTTCACCCCTTTATCATTTTCAGAATACACCTTAATCCGACTCAAGTCGTCACTCATTCTCCACCAATTATTGAAGTGAGCCGTATCCTTAAACATCAAAGAGTCTTTTGTTCCAATTACAATAACACTGCCATCCTGACCAAAATCTTTACGGAAAGAAACATGATCGATATTCGCTTGGTCGTTGTCTGGTAATAACTTAGCAAAGTTGTAATCCAACCCTACAGACTGACTAAAATGGACCATCAATGCCGTAAGAGCAAGTAGCAGGGCAATAATAATAACCCTGTATCTAAGAATAATTCTTGAAATAGCTGCCCACATGATGGTAAATACCTTTATTATTTCAATTAGGGTGGCTAAATTAGTATAAACTGTACGTAGTAGAAAATTAAATCGAATAACTGCCAAAAGATATCCACTCTTAAACCAAGATGTTCACTTATATTAGCAATTATTGGCGCTAGTTTAAAAATATGTTAAAACCCTGATTACTTATTCCATTGAGTCGATTTTCCTCCAATATAGATACGTTTAAGTATTTGAATTACCGCAAGCTGAAAAACGTTTGGTCTATTTGGAATAGTTATCATCGATCTAAAACAAAAGGCGTTGCGAGTCTCACCGCAAATCCATTTGCTCTTTCTATCGAACCGACAACGGCTTGTAATTTAGGTTGTCCTGAATGCCCAAGTGGATTACGGAAATTTGACAGGAACACCGGCAACCTCAAACCTGCCTTTTTTGATAAAATAATTTCAGAAATTGAAAAAGATTTAATTTATCTCACTTTTTACTTTCAAGGCGAACCGTATATTCATCCTGGTTTTTTAGAAATGGTAAAAGTGGCGCACGAGCGAAAAATTTATACAGCAACATCAACTAACGCCCATTTTTTAAATGAAGAAAATGCTATAAAAACAATTGAATCAGGACTCGATAAATTAATTATTTCCTTAGATGGAACAACTCAAGAGATTTACGAGAAATATCGTATAAACGGTCAGCTTGATAAAGTCCTTAATGGAACCCGAGAACTTGTCAAATGGAAAAAGAAGCTAAAGGTGAATCATCCAAGAGTCGTTTTTCAGTTCTTAGTAGTTGCCCCAAATGAACATCAGATTAACGAAGCAAAGCTGCTTGCCAAAGAAATTGGAGTGGATGAAATAAAATTTAAAACTGCACAAATTTATGACTATGTCAATGGACACCCCTTAATTCCGTCTATTGATAAATATTCACGTTACAAGAAACAAGACAATGGAACATACGTGATAAAAAACGAATTATCCAATCATTGTTGGAGAATGTGGCATTCCTGTGTCATTACTTGGGATGGGCTAATTGTACCCTGCTGCTTTGACAAAAATGCTAAGCACCAGCTTGGTGATTTGAAAAATGAATCCTTTAACGATGTGTGGCTATCCTCAAAATACTTCGAATTTCGTAACTCCATATTAAAATCTCGTAATGAAATTGACATCTGTACTAACTGCACGGAAGGGACGAAAGTTTGGAATTAGACCGACAATTCAGCATCTAAAATAAAGTTTCGTTTTTTTATACTTTTTCGACAAATACCAAATAATACTTGGTTAAGGGCATCTTTTTGTCGATATTTGCATGCACAAGTTTACAAAGTACGATTTTTGAAGTAGAAAAAAATTAAGTGGAACGCCACCGCAAAATTAAAAATCCCCCTTCAATAAGCTCCTATTTTTGAATCTTGTTGCGTTTTTTTAAAACGAATTACATGAATGTGAAATTTGCTTTCTTATTATTGCTTTTTACCTCCACTTTGACCTATTATGGGCAAATTTGGACAGGAAATGTAGATGCAGAGTGGGAAAATGGCGCAAATTGGCTAACTGGAACAGTGCCTAGCAGCGGTATGGAAATTGTTATTGATAGCCTTGCCAACTACAGTGGCATGAAATCCCACCCCATTATTTCTTCTCCAAGCTCATTTGCACCAAAAAAATTAAGCCTTCGAAATGGAGGTAAACTAAGAATTACCGGTCCCCTCGCACAACTTAATGTTATAGGCAAAAATGTTTTTTTAAATAATAACAACAACAGCCTACATGCAACATCTCTGATAGTAGATAATGGTGGATTTTTATCTGTTTTAGCGGATAAAAAATTAAAAATTAGAAAGGGTGCAGATGTTTTATTAACTGGGGGAACCATTATTATCGATAAAGACCTAGAAATTGACGAAGCTAATTTTACGATGAATGAGTCAACAGGAGCTAGCAATGTAACTTTAAATTCTGATCGAAATAACAAGGGAAAATTAAAAATTAAATGCAATACCGTCGGGAATAGCTTATTTGATATGAGCGGCGGCACATTTGTCATCAATGGTGGAGATGTAAGATCTTTGGAAATCGATGGAAATAAAATTGGAGGCGTTACTAATTCAACATTGAACCTTTCTGGTGGAACTTTTATAAACCTTGGTACAACTATTTTTAAAAATCAAAACGACGATAGCACCCTTATTAATATCTCTGGTGGATCGATGACATTAACCGAAAACGTTGCAATTAAATCCGCAGCTGGGAAAATGGATATTAACATTTCTGATGGTGAATTAATATTTCAAGATAATTTAACTCTCGCAGCTCAGGACCAGATAACACAATCAGGTAACAGCACTATTCGATTTCAAGAAACTAGCACCATTCAAAATGATGGAATTATTTCGTGTACGGCGGGCACAGTTATTTTTGAAGGAGATCACACTTTACTTAACGATGGCGATTGGCAATTTCACCATATAGAACTTGCAGATGGCAGCGCCTTAAGCCAAACTAGTGTAAACAGAATTAATATTGGTGGGAACTGGACTAACAAAGGCGGGCTATTTACTTCTGGTTCAAACTCTGTAACCCTAAATGGAAATGGGATCCAAGATGTAAGTAATGTTGTGCCTGATGCATTCTACGATTTAGCAATAACCCCGTTAAGCAGCGTACATATAAATACATCGGCTGAAATTGCTATTAATAATCTGGAACAGGTTGAAGGCCTTCTAGATAATGATGGAGTAGTGAAATTTGTCACGGGTTATGATGGTAACTCAGGTGTGCTTTCAGGAGACGGCTTGCACGCAATTACTGGAGGAAATTGGAATAACACAGGCACATTTATAGCAGAACAAAGCACGGTTTTGTTTAATGGGGGCACTTCTCAAAACTTAATTAATACAACAGCTTTTAACAACATTGAAATTGATAACGTTAATGGTGTCACAGTATCTTCCGGAATTCAAAACATACATGGTATATTAACACCAACAAATGGTGTGTTTAACACCAATAACTCAGTAGTATTAGTATCTGATGCATTGGGCACGGGGAGCATTATGACAATCCAACCCACAGCAGACATTATCGGTGATGTTGAAATGCAGCGTTTTGTTGAAGGTGGAAGAACCGGGTGGAGATTACAGTCTTCAGCTATCGCTAATCAAACCTTAGCCAATTGGTCGGATGATTTCATAACAGCAGGTTTTAACGGCTCGGATTATCCATACTTCTCGTTTCTTTCTGTCAAAACTTATGACGAAACATATGCAGGTTCAAAAGATAACCCCTTGAGTTGGCAAGCTCCTTCACACATTTCTGATCCGATTGGAACTTGTGAAGGGTTTCGTATTTGGAGTGGAACTGGGCTACCTCTTACTGCGGCCTTTACAATTAATAACATTGGTCCAATCAACAAAGGGGAAATATCGAAAGATCTGCAATTCTCTAATTTTGGTAATCCGTTTGAGGATGGCTGGAATATGTTTGGTAATCCTTACCCATGTGCTATCGATTTTGATTCTCCGAATTGGGATAAAACAAATATTGACGGCACATTCTGGATTTGGAACACGGACACGCAAACTTTCGCTTCATGGACAACATTAGGTGGTGTAAGTATCAATGGCGGCACACCGGAAATTGCTTCGTCTCAAGCCATCTGGGTTCATGCTAATGCAAGCAGCGCATCACTGACTGTCCAAGAAACGTGTAAAACAACAGCATTGTCCGAATTCAAAAGTACGAGTATTAATGAAGGTCTTATGAAATTTAAAATTGTAGGCAATGGTTGGGCTGACGAAGCTGCCATTCGTTTTTACACAGAAGGAACTGAGAATTTTGACTCTTATTTAGATGCAACAAAGATGTACAGCACCAATGAAGACGTGCCTGGAATTGCAACTATATCTTCAGGAATAGACTATGCGGTAAATACACTTTCTGATAGTCTCAAGGATTATTCTATTCCAATTAGGGCTGTGGTTGGTGCAACCGGGAACTATTCGATAGAATTTTCTGGATTTGAATATTTCCCCAATAGTGCCTGCTTGGTTTTTGAAGATTTACTTCTTGATTCTATTATTGATTTAGGAATCGTTAGCTCTTATGATTTTTTAATCAACGACACTACTTCTGCTCCTCGATTTCTTTTTCACATGAAAAAGCCACATGATGTTATTGCCACGAATGAAGCATGTCACCGATCTAATGATGGCATAATTGAAGCTGTTGGTAACGGAAACGGACCTTGGACTTATGAGCTATTTGATGATAGTTTGAACCTTATTCAATCGGAAACCACAACCAACAACACAACGTCTTTTAACGGCATATCAGCAGGTCAATATTTCGTAACCATTGAGAATAATGGTGGATCTTGTGTAAACGAAATCATGGACTCTGTCCTTTTAGAATCAACTAATGCAATTTCAGCTACAACTCAATTGGTTCACCCTTCTTGTTTCGAGAATACTGATGGTGAAGCCACATTATCAATTGCCGGAGGTACCGAACCTTATAGTGTATCTTGGTCTAATGGAGAAAATGGAATAACAATAGACCAATTATCTAGCGGTATTTATGAGGCCTTAATAGAAGACGGCAATGGTTGTTTGGATTCAATCTCTATTCGTTTGGAGGAACCTATAGAAGTAACAGCAGAATTCGACATAACAGGCACAATGCAAATCAGTGACACAGTATACCTTACTGCTGGATCGGCTTGCTCTTTTAATAACATTTCAAATGGCTCAGCATTTTTCTGGGATTTTGGCGACGGTGAGTACAGTTCTGTGATGAATCCGACGCACACTTATTTTACCGAAGGCACATACTTAATTACACTAAATGCAACAAATTTAAACGGCTGTAATGCTGAATATACCACACCAATAGTTGTCCTTGAAAACCTTTCTGTCAATATAACTGATGCACCACAAACACACGAAATTACAGTAAATGTTAGTGCTGACAATCTTCGAATAAATGCAGCGTTCGAAAGTAATAATCGAATTCAGTTAAAGGTATACAACATTGTAGGCCAGATCGTCACTCCAACAATCCAAATCACCGGACAAACTATCATCAAATCAATTGATATTTCGGCCTTATCTAAAGGAATATATCTTTTAAATATTAGTGGTGATAATTTCAATGAAATCGTTAAATTTCATCATAGATAAGTCCTTTATTGCAGTCTTTTTGAACTTCTACTAATTTCCTTTAGTATATTCGCGTGCATTAAAACAGATTACGATGTACGGTAAAATAAAGGAATTTTTAAGCCAAGAACTAAGCAATATTGAAGACGCCGGTCTATACAAGAGCGAGAGAATTATTACAAGTCCTCAAGGCGCTGATGTAACTGTCAATTCAGGAGATGATGTAATTATTATGTGTGCAAACAACTATTTGGGCTTGTCTTCTCACCCTGCAGTTATTCAGGCTGCGAAGGACGCCCTTGACTCCCATGGATTTGGAATGTCTTCCGTACGATTTATCTGTGGAACGCAAGATATTCACAAAGAGTTGGAAAACAACATCGCCTCTTTTTACGATACAGAAGACACCATTCTTTATGCAGCCGCATTCGACGCTAATGGTGGTCTTTTCGAACCTCTATTAGGAGCAGAAGATGCTATTATTTCAGATGCATTAAATCATGCGTCTATAATAGACGGAGTGCGGCTATGTAAAGCAGCTCGTTATCGATATGCGCATAGCAATATGGCTGAATTAGAAGAAAAATTAATTGAATCTCAATCACAACGATTCAGATTAATTGTAACCGACGGTGTTTTTTCTATGGATGGTGACATCGCTTTATTAGATCAGATCTGCGACTTAGCTGAAAAATATGACGCAATGGTCATGATTGATGAGTGCCACTCTGCTGGTTTTATCGGTGCAACTGGAAGAGGAACACCTGAGTATTGTAACGTTATGGGAAGGGTGGATATCATCACGGGCACTCTTGGTAAAGCACTAGGTGGAGCTATGGGTGGCTATACTACGGGTAAGAAAGAAATAATCGAAATGCTTCGTCAAAAATCCAGACCTTATTTATTTTCTAATTCTTTAGCTCCTTCTATCGTTGGAGCGGCCAATAAAGTTTTTGAAATTCTTAGTGCCTCAACTGAATTGAGAGATAAACTGGAAGAAAATACGAAATACTTTAAGGAGAAAATAAACGCTGCTGGTTTCGACACAAAACCTGGAGACTCGCCTATAGTACCAATCATGCTTTATGACGCAGCTCTATCTCAAAAATTTGCCAATCGACTGTTGGAAGAAGGTGTTTATGCAATTGGCTTCTTTTACCCAGTAGTTCCCAAAGGTGAAGCTAGAATAAGAACGCAAATTTCTGCTGCCCACGAAAAGAAACATTTAGATAAAGCTATTGCTGCCTTTATAAAAGTTGGTAAGGAATTGAACGTTATTAACTAAGGATAACGGGCATATAACACCGTATTCTTCAACTATTTTCAACATTTCCATTGTTGATATCTTGGCTGAATAAAAAAATAGTGCTAAATTCGCACCCCATTTTAGGGGAACTATACAGATTTTAAAAGGTTAAAACGTGGATACATTAAGCTATAAGACGATTTCAGTAAACAAAGCGAACGCAGATAAAAAGTGGTTCATAGTTGATGCTGAAGGTCAAACATTAGGAAGGCTAGCAAGTAGAATTGCTATTGTCTTAAGAGGAAAGCACAAGGTGAATTATACACCTCACGATGATTGCGGTGACTTCGTTGTTGTTATCAATGCTGAAAAAGTAACGCTTTCTGGCAAAAAATGGTCAGATAAGCAGTATATCAGACATACTGGCTACCCAGGAGGTCAACGAGTAACTACGGCTGAAGAAATGTTAAGCAAACATCCTGAAAGACTTCTTGAAAAAGCCGTAAAAGGTATGCTCCCAAAAAACAAACTGGGCAGAGCCATTTATAGGAACATGAAAGTTTACACGGGCCCGGAACACGAGCAAGAAGCTCAAAAACCACAAGTTTTAGATTTAAGCACAATAAGATAATATGTCAACTATTAATGCATTAGGAAGAAGAAAAACTTCCGTAGCCAGAGTTTACCTTAGTGAAGGGAAAGGCAAAATAGCCATAAACGGTAGAACAATCGATGAGTATGTACCAATCGCGATTCATCAGTATAAAATCAATCGGCCTTTTGAGTTAACCGAAACTACAGGTAAATATGACTTAAAAATAAACGTCAAAGGCGGTGGTATCAACGGTCAGGTGGACGCAATCAGGTTAGCAATTTGCAGAGCCCTAGTTAAGATTGATGGTGATTATAAACCACTATTGAAGGCTGAGAGCTTAATGACTCGTGACCCGAGAATGGTTGAACGGAAAAAGCCAGGTCAACCAAAAGCACGTAAGAAATTTCAATTTAGTAAACGATAATAATTTTAATAATTGTTCTGAAGAAGAGCCTTTTGCCGGCTCTTGTTTAGTATCCAAGCTTCGCTATTCTAAACAGAATTACAGTGTCGCTGCCTAAACTAGGAATGTAAACAGACAACAATGGCAAAATTAAGTTTCAATGATTTATTAGAAGCAGGTGTGCATTTTGGACACCTAAAAAGAAAGTGGAATCCGAATATGGCTCCTTATATCTTCGATGAGAAAAAAGGAATCCACGTTATTGATTTGAACAAGTCAATAATTAAAATTGAAGAGTCAGCAGCAGCCCTAAAACAAATTGCAATCTCTGGGAAAAAAGTCTTATTCGTAGCTACAAAAAAGCAAGCGAAAGACATTGTTGAAAATTTGATCAAAGAAGTTAACATGCCCTACGTTACTGAAAGATGGACAGGCGGAATGTTAACCAATTTCGGAACTACACGAAAGACAATTAGAAAAATGCATTCCATTGACAAAATGGAGCAGGATGGAACAATGAAGACGCTTTCAAAGAGAGAACAACTTATGCTTTCTAGACAAAGAGATAAGATGGATAAAGTATTGGGATCGATTTCTGATATGACAAGACTCCCTGCCGCTGTATTTATTGTTGATATTTTAAAAGAGCACATTGCTGTTAAAGAAGCCAAGAAACTAGGCATTCCTATTTTTGCGATGGTTGATACAAACTCTGACCCACGCGATATTGATTTTGTAATTCCTGCGAATGATGATGCGACTAAGTCCATTTCAGCGATTGTTGGCTACATGACTGAATCAATTAAAGAAGGTCTTGCGGTTAGAAAAACAGCAAAATCTAAAACTGAAAAGAAAGTAGAGAAACCAATAGCAGCAAAAGCGGAGTAAGCTTTTATTGTTTTTAACCTTAAAAAATTCATTATGTCAACTATTACAGCTTCTCTTGTAAACGAATTGAGAAAAAAAACAGGCGCAGGAATGATGGACTGCAAAAATGCCCTTGTTGAAGCAAATGGCGATATGGAAGTCGCAGTAGATTTACTCAGAAAAAAAGGTCAGAAAGTGGCTGCTAAAAGAGGCGATAGAGACGCTTCCGAAGGATTAGTCATTGCCAAAACAACTGCTGATGGGAAATTGGGTGTTTTATTGTGTCTAAACTGTGAAACAGACTTTGTTGCAAAAAATGAAGACTTCGGACAATTTGCCAATAAACTCGCAGATATTGCTATTGCAAATAATGCCAATTCTGTAGATGACCTTAAGTCTAAATCATATGATGGAAATGGGCTAAGTGTTGCAGATAAAATAACAGAGCAAACTGGTGTGATTGGTGAAAAAATAGATATTAGTGCTTGTCAATCAATTGAAGCTGCTAATGTTGTTGCCTATAATCATCCCGGCAATCAAATTGCCACTTTAGTAGGATTCACAAAAGAAGCGCAAGAAGCTGGAAGGCAAGTAGCTATGCAAGTAGCAGCTATGGCTCCTATTTCTGTTGATGAATCTTCCGTTCCTGCTGAAGTTATCGAAAAAGAATTGGAAATTGGAAAGGAATTAGCAATACAAGAAGGCAAGCCAGCTGATCTAGCTGAAAAAATAGCCCACGGTAGATTAAAAAAATTCTATAAAGAATCAACATTATTGAATCAGGCTTTTGTTAGAGACAATAAAAAATCTGTCAAGCAATTTTTGCAAGAAACCGATGGTGAATTAACAGTCACCGATTTCAAAAGGTTATCCCTTTCGATATAAAAAATGTTTAAAAGAGAGCTTAGCTCTCTTTTTTTTTATCCTTACATTTAAGAAATTATTTTCGGGACATGAAATACAAAAGAGTTCTACTTAAACTAAGTGGTGAGGCCCTAATGGGTAATAAAGGGTTTGGCATTGACAATAATCGTTTAATGCAATATGCCAATGAAATAAAAAGTGTTTCGGAATTTGGGGTGGAAATAGCAATCGTAGTTGGTGGTGGAAATATATTTCGCGGAGTTCAGGCATCAGAAGGTGGCATGGAAAGAACACAGGGAGACTATATGGGAATGCTTGCAACCATGATTAACAGCATGGCACTTCAAGCTGCATTAGAATCCCTTGGCTTACAAACTAGGCTTCAATCAGCCATTGAGATGAAAGAAATAGCCGAACCATTTATTAGGAGAAAGGCAGTAAGACATTTAGAACGTGGTAGGATAGTAATATTCGGAGCGGGTACAGGAAATCCATTCTTTACTACAGACTCTGCAGCTTCTTTGAGAGCAATTGAAATAGAAGCCAACGTAATTCTTAAAGGCACACGTGTAGACGGAATATACACTGCAGACCCGGAAAAAGATCCTGAAGCTACGAAGTACAGTAATATTTCATTCGACCAAGTGTATAACATGGGGCTAAGCGTTATGGATCTTACCGCGTTCACTTTATGCAAGGAGAATAATTTGCCTATCATTGTCTTTGATATGAATACGTCTGGAAATTTATTAAATCTTGTTCAAGGCGCTGAAGTAGGAACATTGGTTGAGGCATAACAATCAAAACTGTATATTTGAGAAATTGGCAACCTAAGGTTAACACAATAAACCCAATTTATGATTGAAGAAATAAATATGGCTTTAGAGGAAGCTTCTGACTCAATGGAAAATTCTATTCAACACCTTGCGAGCGAACTTACTAAAATAAGAGCTGGAAAAGCATCGCCGGTAATGCTGGATAGTGTTCAGGTCGATTATTATGGGGCGCTAACTCCACTTAGTCAAGTTGCGAATATAAATACGTTAGACGCGAGGACTATTTCTGTGCAGCCTTGGGAAAAATCCTTATTAGACGAAATCGCAAAAGGAATAACCAACGCAAACTTAGGATTGAATCCTCAAAACAATGGTGAACTCATAATGATTAATGTTCCCATGTTGACTGAAGAACGAAGAAGAGAATTATCAAAAAGAGCTAAAGCTGAAGGGGAGCATGCTAAAGTGGGAATTCGAAATTCTAGAAAAGAAGCAAACGATTTTATTAAAGATCTGAAGAACGATGGTCTTTCTGAGGATATGGCGAAAAGTGCAGAAGCAGACATTCAAAAATTAACCGATCAGTTTTCAGCTAAGATTGACAGTCTTGTTGATAGTAAAGAAAAGGACATCATGACTGTGTAATTCTCCTTATTAGATAGCTGATATTATTCAATCTTAGTGATTTATTTAACATTTTATTGAACGAGATTCTGTCATGGAAAACAAACGAATTCTAATAGTTGGTGCTAAAGGTCAAATTGGTTCAGAGTTGCTGGATTACTTAAGGGCAAAGCATGGAACTGACAATGTAATTGGAGCAGACTTAAGAACCTTGCATATTAACGGTCCTACTGAAGTTCTTGATGTGATGGACTTTTCCGCAATGCGTGCTGTAGTTGAAAAATATGGTATTACGGAAATTTATCTTTTAGCAGCCTTACTTTCTGCGACTGCAGAAAAAAAACCCGAATTTGCATGGGAGTTGAATATGAAAGGGTTGTTCAATGCACTTAATCTAGCCAAAGAGGGATTGATCAAGAAAATATTTTGGCCAAGTTCAATAGCCGTTTTTGGTCCTGGAACCCCACAGGAGAATACTCCACAAAACACCATCATGGATCCAAATACAGTTTATGGCATATCTAAATTAGCAGGTGAACGTTGGTGTGAATACTACCACAATAAGTTTGGAGTTGATGTTAGAAGCCTGAGGTATCCTGGACTAATCAGTTGGAAATCACAACCAGGAGGAGGGACTACAGATTATGCTGTAGAAATATTTTACGAAGCTATACAAAATGGTAACTATACTTGTTTTCTTGACAAAAACCGAGAACTTCCAATGATGTATATGAGTGATGCAATTAGAGCAACAGTGCAATTAATGGAAGCTCCAGCCGAAAAATTGAATATTTGGTCTAGCTATAATTTAAGTGGCATTTCCTTTACCCCGGAGCAAATCGCAATGGCAATTGCAGATAGAATTAATAATTTTTCGATTGATTACAAGCCTGATTTCAGAGACAAAATTGCACAATCATGGCCATCCAGTATCAACGATGACATTGCTAAAGCAGATTGGAATTGGAAATCTGAATTTAATCTAGATGCG
>Ga0315332_10000857_pt1 | contig 15251 bp, 8 predicted proteins | sample M110034915metaG_FD_203455 | JGI IMG/M metagenome (GOLD analysis project Ga0315332, IMG submission 203455) | Ammonia-oxidizing marine archaeal communities from Monterey Bay, California, United States - M1 100m 34915 | ecosystem: Environmental > Aquatic > Marine > Intertidal zone | place: USA...
TAGGTTATAGGCGCGAATTTTTTCCAGTAATCCAATACCTCTGCCTTCTTGGCGAAGATAAACCAACAAGCCCTGACCAGCTTCAGCGATGCGCTGTAATGAACGATCTAACTGCTCCCCGCAGTCGCAGCGGCGTGACCCAAAAATATCACCAGTCAGACATTCTGAGTGTAGGCGGACAATGATATTCTCTCCTGCGCTGAGTTCTCCCATATAAAAGGCGAGATGCGCCTTATCATCGAGCGTATTATCGTAATAGACGAGCTGAAACTCACCATATTCCGTGGGAATGCGGGCGCTACCAGCGCGGGATACTGAGGTATTGGACATAGGACATCATCTTACGTTTTCCAACTTAATATAAATAGGCCTAAAAAGGTTAACGCAAAAATACAGTAGTTTGCGGCGATATGGAATTCTTCAGACTTCCCCCGCCAAGCCGGGCACCCCAAAAATATAGAAGGCAGACCTGGCTTGATTTGAAAAGGCGCTTAACTGCTGTATGTATAGCGTTCATTCTCTCTCTCAGCCTTTCCTGAAAGTGTGTTCTTCAGTTAATCAATCGCCCTTGATGATTCTTTGCTATATGTCACAGCATCTGGGTAGAATTAAAGTTGCTAAGTTTTATTGATCTTTTTGACGAAGCCACCATCTTTCGAGTTACCGATTTCTTTATTGTGAATATTCTCCTTAATTAGCTTTATAATTTCCAATTAGCTGACATTGGAAATAGCTATTCGGTATGAAATCAGTCTTGGTGAAAGTAATTTTTAGAAATATTATGACGTTATAATAAGATACTTGGCACTTATTTAAATTATTAATTAATGTAGTGATTGTAGTTGGGTATGAGAAAGAGACCACCTTTGACAGTTTCCTCAAATACTGAGTTCGCTAAGTTGATCACTCATTCTTCTCAGGCAGTGATTTTCACTGGAGCAGGTATTTCTACAGAAAGCGGCATACCAGATTTTCGTTCGCCGGGTGGTGTTTGGTCAAAAATGAAACCTATTCAGTTTCAGGATTTTATTGCTGACCCAAAGATACGACATGAAAGTTGGCGTAGGAAATTTGACCGCTTGGATGGGTTGGCTAATGCGTTACCAAACAGCGGCCATTTCGCGGTAGCGAAGTTGGTCAATAACAAGAAAGTCAGTCATGTTATCACCCAGAACGTTGATAACCTACATCAAAAGTCGGGTGTGCCGAATAACCAGGTTATAGAGTTACATGGCAATGCAACCTATGCCAAGTGTTTGGATTGTGGACAAGTGTATGAGCTTTCTCTTTTAGAATTTGCCTTTCGGAAGTATGGAGAGGTCCCTGACTGTGAACACTGTGATGGCATGCTTAAAACCGCAACTATTTCTTTCGGACAATCCATGCCCGAATGGGAAATGTTGTTGGCAGAGCAAGCGACGATTGATTGCGACTTATTTATTGTTATTGGATCATCTTTACTAGTTTATCCAGCGGCGGGTTTTCCCTTGCAGGCAAAACAGCAAGGAGCAAAATTGGTTATTTTAAATCGTGAACCAACAGAAATGGATTGTTATGCTGATCTGGTGATTCATGATGAAATTGGTTCTGTACTGTCAAAGAGCATTTTAAAATCGGGAACAGTCTGCAATTAATCAGATCAGATAGCGGCCAAGTTTGGTGGCCCAGGAAGTGTTAGGGGAGCATGCTACCAAGCTAGTTCATGTTGAACTGCATCGTTGGCGTTACGCACGTGTAGAACGAGCTTCGGAAATATAATTTCTTATTGATCGAGAAAAAGGATTAGCGGCTTGTGACGACTGGTGCCTTGGAAACCGCGTGGAAGACGCTTTTCTCAGTGGTCTGGCTCTGGGAGAGAAATTAGAGGGTTAGAGTAAACCTACTGTATTTTTATTCTGACTTCTTTTCTTTCCGACCTTATTTATTCAATTGGCCTAGAAAACCAATTAATGTAAGAATCACATTTATTCTCGCTTTTATACTATTTTGTGTATTTGAAACTTAAAAATTACCGCACATTAATCGTCTTAACCTTGGCTCAATGCTTTGGCCAAACCGCAGCGCTTATTCTGGTTTTGCTCGGTGGTATTGTAGGGGCAAGCATTGCACCTTCGATGGACTGGGCGACGTTACCCATTGCTCTGCACATTGTTGGTCTTGCGTCTGCCACTATTCCAGCTTCCTATCTAATGTCGCAGCTAGGCAGGAAGGCAGGTTTTCTTATTGCCTCAGCCCTGTCAATCATGGCTTCACTCCTGGCGGCCCTGTCCGTCTATATAGAGTCCTTCGTGCTTTTTTGTATTGCCGCTTTTTTGATTGGCAACTACATCGCATTCTTGAAGCAGTACCGTTTTGCTGTAGCCGAATCGGTGCCAAAAGAACAAGTACCAAAATGTCTGTCGATATTGATGTTGGCAGGTATTGGTGCAGCGTTTCTCGGCCCAGAGGTAGGTCGTCGCTTCAGCGTCGTTTCAGGGCTACCCAACTATGTTGGTTCATTTTTGGGTTTGTCCGCGATGTTGTTAGTCTCGTTTATTATATTGCTTCTCTTTTATCGAAATACGGAAGTCAAAATTACAGCACATGAAAGTGTGGTGAGGCCGCTGAGTGAGATATTCAGGCAGCCTCCACTCATTCTGGCAATCGCGTCCGCTGCTGTGGCCTACAGCGTTATGAGTTTGGTAATGACAGCTACCCCACTCAGCATGCACGAAATCGATCTACATTCTCTAGAAAATACAACCAGGGTTATCCAGAGCCATATTCTAGCTATGTATGTACCCTCATTCTTCAGCGGACTATTAATTTCCCGATTTGGTGTCATGCGCGTCATCCAAGCAGGTTTGTTCTTCATGGTCGTTTGCGTGATCATAGGTTGGGGTCAGCCAGAATTCATACACTATTGGAGTTCGTTGATATTTCTTGGCATAGGGTGGAATTTTTTATTTCTTGGCGGAACTACACTGTTGACCCAGAGTTATCGTAGTTCGGAACGCTTTAAGGCGCAGGCAGTAAATGATTTTTTGGTATTCGGCATGCAGGCAGTTGGGTCGCTTACTGCCGGGGTGCTATTAGCTAATATTGGTTGGAATGGTGTCATGGGGTTTGCATTACCGATGTTGGTTTTGCTTGCTTTAGTGTTGGTTTTTAGTGAGGCTGGAAAGAGGTAGGGAAGTTTAAATTGATTCGGTAATTATTTTAATTGGAGCTAAAAGTCGAACTAATAGGTTAACGTGTATAAGCCTTAGATTATCGTAAGGAAGTTTATATGCCGTGGGGAAGCTACGCCCATTTAAGCAGCGCTATCGAATTAGCTCAAGCTGCCACTGTCAAAATAGGCGGTGGCACCGCTGTAATGATCAATGATCACTTCGCACTCACCGCGGCCCATGTTGTTATCAATAACAACGAATTAAAGCCCAGTCTGACCGCGACAAATCTTTGGGGAGAGACCAAGACAGTTGTTAACGCCTATTTTGATATTGCGGCCGATCTTGCTGTCATTGAATTGGAGTCTTCTTTTCAGAATAACTATTCCGTAGAAATAGCCAGCGCCGCCGCCCAGCAAGATGATGAGATATTTATTGTCGGCCACCCTTGGACGACGACCGGGGCAGGCATTGGCTGGGCGGTAGCGTTTGGTTATGCCTATTCGCCCGATCTAGGCGAAGTGATGCAGCAAAATTATCAGTTCTTCAATCTCAGTGTTACCAACGGATATTCGGGCGGTGGACTCTTCAATGACTCAGGAGAGCTAGTCTCCATACAAAGCGGTATGACCTCCCAGAGGGCCACCCAGTTGGGATACTCTTCCTCGCCCTATTTTGTAGAGGACAAACCCATTCACAACCAAATTTGGGATCTGGACAGTAAATGGTCCGCCTTGGGAGTCGAGTTTCCGTTTATCCAAACATTTTTAGCGCAACATGCCATTGAAAATATTCCGAAAATCAATCCGACACTGCCTGAAAATCTTCCCGATCCAGAGAAAACTAATTTTGTTGACGAGGAAACACTGGCCATTATCCAGCGAATTAGTCAGGAGAGCCAAGACTCTGCGGTTGCGATCTATGACAAAGGTACAGATGAAATCGGAAATTCTCCTGTTGCATCAGGCGTCTTGATTGCAGACGACCTGGTACTGACGGTTAGCCACGCCCTGGATGGTCGCCAAACGGTAACAGTCAGTTTCAAAAATGGTGAGTTGATTACCGGTGCTAAGACCATCGCGGTCAGTCCCAGTGGCGATTTCGGGCTAATTAAACTTCCGACCCCGGCGCCGGCTGGCTATACCCCGGCTTCAATTGCTTTTGAGCCGCTTAAGTATAGTGAGCCAGCCTACACAGTCGGTCACCCAAATATGCTCTGGTATTTATCCGGGGGGTGGCAAGTTTCACCAGGAGTTATGCAAGGAAACGCCAAAGGTCTCATAACGATCACCGGCATAATCGGTGCAGGAAATTCAGGCAGTGGAATTTTCAATATCGAAGGTTATGTGGTTGGGGTAAGCTACATGGGCTCCCTTAGTTCAACAGAGTGGGCTAACGATCGACAAGACCCCCATGAATCGGCTTACAATCCGACCCTTCCCCCTCAAGAGGCAGCTCATTATTCATCGGATTTTGGCTACTTAAGAAGTTTGGTGCTGGCGTATTCTCCAGACTCCTTGACCTCTATAGCCTCTATTACAAATAACTACGTTTCAGATCTACTAATACAAAACAGCAACAGATTTATAATCACCGGCTGGGAAAATAGTAGCGCCGGAAATCAAATATGGATAAAAAGCCTCAACTCTGACGGTAAGCCGGATGCAGCATTCGCAGATAACGGAGTGTTTAGGGCAACGCTAGAAGGGAATAACAACAGAGCCATCTCAGCGGTTTCTGTTGAAACCGATAAACTCCTGATTGGGATTAATACCGGGAATGACAGCAACACAAATTTCGGAATTCTACGCCTAAACAGTGATGGCACTCTGGATAATAATTTCGGTACCGGCGGGCTTGTAATAACAGAATCCGACAGTATTGATCAATTGCAACAAATCGCGATCCAGCCCGATGGGAAAATCTTACTTGGCGGGACCAGGTTTAGCAGCGGAACTGTCGACATTCTGATCGCGAGATACAATGAAGACGGGTCTATAGACCAATCATTTGGTAACAATGGAACGGTATCCATAGACATTGGCTCTGGCTCTTCTGATTTTCTAACCGACATTGCACTAGACACTAATTCGAACATTCTGGCTTCTGGACACACTGACTCAGCCGGAGCATTCGATGTCTTCGTTTCACGCTTTGACGCTACAGGAAATCTAGACACATCGTTTGGTGTGCAGGGCACCACTCTAATCGACTTCGGTGGTAACGACTTCTCAACAGACCTGTTAGTCCAGAAAAACGGCAAAATTATTGTTGTTGGCCGAGGTGATAGCTCGAGTAACTCAACGCTAATAGCAGCCCGCTTACTGGACTCAGGGATTTTAGACGACAGTTTTAGCGAAGATGGCACTGCTCTTTATTATTTTTCCGATAAATTTAATGAGCACTTCATTGAGAAGGTAATACAGAGAGAAGATGGAGGCTTATTAGTACTTCTGACCGGGTTTCAGGGCGAGTTTGCATATGAATCCATCAATCTCGATATGTCCCTAGGACGATATCGCGACCTCGACATCTCGCTTGTCGCGATCAAAAGCAATGGTGAAATCGATCTATCCTATGGAAATAGTGGGCAGGTGTATTTTGACTCATCGGCAAATGACTATGCGGTGGACATAGAAGAACTGAATGGCTCCTACTACATCGCAGCCGTATCAGATAATAGAGGAAAAACAGTTGAATCAATCATTAAAATCAACACTAACTTGATCATAGCGTCTGACTATCCTAGTGTGTTTTCAAATATGATCACGATGGACGATGCCGTCAACGGGCTATATGTAGGCAGGAATCTGAATCCGATAATCGGCACTCAAGGCCCGGATATAATTCATACCTATCTGGTGGGCAACCTCTCTGTTTACGCTCAAGCTGGCAATGATATTGTAATCAGGCACATTGGAAAGCCAATGGACTATATGATGAATGCAAACAAAATTATAGACGGAGGAAGCGGTGTTGACACAGTAATATATGATTCTTCAGTTTCTGACTATAGTTTCACTGCAGAAAATCAAGCCTTTAGCGTTACATCATTAATAAACGAGGAGAATTTTCCAGACGGGGCCGGTTCCCGATATATAACCGAAGAACTAATTGAATTCGAACGGCTTCAATTCGATGACCATGGGATTGCTTTTGATCTTGATGGTAACGCCGGAAAGACCGCAAAAATATTAGGAGTAGTTTTGGGTGCGGAGGCTGTTTCTAACAAGATCTACGTTGGTGCAGGGATTTATTTTCTTGACGGTGGTATGACTTATGAGGAATTAATGCAAGCAGCCTTGGATGTGGTTCTGGGGGCTAATGCAAGCTCATCGTCAGTCGTTGATCTACTCTGGACAAACATAGTCGGCCCACCTACTCCAGCCGACAATTTACCTCAGTATTCGGCACTCATTGATAACGGTACATATACTGCTGCTGGGTTGGCTGTTGCTGCTGCTGATCATAGCTTAAATACCACTAATATTGATCTAATTGGACTCTCAACATTAGGAGTAGAGTACATACCTTATGGATAGTTTTCTTCATGATTTTCCCAATTAATGTGCAGCAAAATTATGAGAATACTAGAGGGATTCCCGTTGGTTCCCGATCGCAGACTGCTGCAACTGGTAGCTTATATAAAAATATCTTCTTCTCGAATTAAAACGAAAGAGCTGCTGATGACGCGCGAGGCTGCTATGATTTTTTTAATTTCTCTCTATCCCATAGATCACGAGTCATGATACCAGTAACATTTTCAATAGCTTCCATGGCATCAAGAATAAGATCTTCTCGCCATTTTTGGCCGATCAGTTGTACACCCGACGGTACATTTTCCACAAGATCAACGGGCACATGGCCTGCAGGCATCCCCAAGTAATTTACTCCGTAGCTATAAATAGAAGCATCAAAAATATCTTTAACGCCTTCGAAAGTCTCATCATAGTCGTAGGGATATCCTGGTCGCATCAGATATGGAGTCAGTATCAATGGATATTCTGCGAGCAAAAGATTCCATTCGCGCACTAAGCGCGTGCGCTCAGCAATGCCGAATAAATATCCCTCGGCATTAACCATGTCTTCGAGTTGGTAGTAATCGTTAAATATCTGGTTGATTATTTCGCTACCGTGCTCAGCAAATATCGGCTCGAGTGTTTTCTTCATTTCGAAGTTGGTTACCTGGAGCCATGCTTTCGCCGCTTCTGCAATGGGAGGTATTTCAATTTCTTCAACGTGGTAACCTGCCGCGTCTAGAATAGACGCTGCCTGGTTCAGATTGGCAACAACACCTTTGTGAATGGGATAGCCATTAGTCTCTTTGCAGAAACCTATTTTTGGTAAGTCCGTGCCTCCCTGTTTAAAAGGCATAGGTACATGCCAGGGGTCTCGCGGATCATGCCCAATTAATACTTTTGTCGCGAGTCTTACATCTTTTACTTCGCGGCAAATCGCGCCTTGCACAGACATCAATTGCGCCAGCATGCCACGCTCAGCTTTTGCAGAAGGAAGATAAGCTGGCACCCTTCCAAGGCCCGGCTTAATAGTGCTCAATCCACAGGCGGTGGCGGGGTAACGTAGCGAACCAGCAATATCGTTGCCATGATGAATCGCGCCGAAACCCGCTGCAGCTGCAGCAGCGGCTCCCCCGGAGGAACCGCCAGGCGACATGGAAAAATCCCAGGGATTTCGTGTTAGGCCATAAAGTGGATTATCGGTGGTCAAACGCATAGACATTTCAGGTGTATTAGTGCGGCCAATAATTATGGCGCCGGCATTTAACAGATTTTGCACGATCGGCGAATTATCTGGTGCGATGACATCTCTGAAGACTCTCATTCCATTGGTAGTTGGTCTTCCCACGGTATCGACATTCACTTTGACGGTGACCGGCACTCCATGTAACGACCCTAATGATTCATTATTTGCGACAGCAGCATCGGCTTTTTCAGCTGCCAGTAATGCTTGTTCGTTTAATGGGTCAACAATGGCATTTAGTTCAGGGTTCTTTTGAGCAACGCGTTCGAGTACAGATTCAACAACTGACGTTGAAGAAAAATCGCCAATACGAATTCCCGCCGCCTGATCGACGGCGCTAAGTTGCCAGAGTGGTGTCATGGATTTTTTCCCTATTGCGCAGATAGAAAAGTCTCGGATCGAAAGCGCGCATTCTCATGTATGTTCATGTAAAACACGTTGTAATCGAAAAGATGATAGGATGCGCCTGCAAATCCTGATTCTCCAAATGTAGGATCTTTCAGTCTTTCTACAAACAAAGTTCCGTCGCGACATTGAGCGCCAGTTAAACCCAAAATTGGTGCGGCCAGAGAATCAAATATTTTGCCTTGCGCGGTGTCTTCCGAACCACTAAAAAACAAATTGTATGAATGCTGCGGGATAACGATACCTGCATGTTGCTCAATACTGGCTGCTTCTTCACCTAGACTCCATGTCAGAGGATTAGTACAAACAGAAGGCGCAGGTCTTTCTAGAATCGAGCCACCATCAGGCATGGTATCCCAATGTATAACGCAACCTAGATCCGACGCGTTATTACAGGGTTCAATATTTTCCATCTCCGCAAACCATTCGGGCGATAGCGGAATATTTACCGCGCCGATAAGATAAGCGGCAACCATACGTTCGTGTAAATCACTGTTATCGATAATATCGCTCAGCAGATGCATGCTGTGATGGGTACCCTGACTGTGGCTGGCGAGGACAAATGGCTTGCCGTTATTGTAGTTGTTTAGGTAGTGCTCGAAAGCACGTTTTACATCCTGGTAGGCAAAGCTGAGGATGCTCTCCCGTTCTTCTTCGCTACCAAAATAGGCAAAAATGTTCGCTTGTCGATAACGTGGTGCGTAGATATTACAACAGCCATTAAATGCGCTGGCCTGGTTTGCCATCACCCAATCGATGTTCTCTTCCGTGCCAGAATCAAGATCCATTGGAGAAATCCAACTTATTGGAGTGAGATAGCCAGTGGGATGAACAAAAAACACGTCAACAGGTAGGTCTCCCTGAACCGGAACGGCAACACCTTCAGGTGAAAGATCAGCAGGGTCACTTGTTTCCGGATGAGCCGCCCAGTTTTCTATCAGGCTGTAGTCCGGAGCAGGAGCGACTACATTGGTAGGGTCAAAATTCCCCGGAGGTCCGGCGATTGCGTTGATTCCTGACATTAATAATCTACCGCCAAGCCCAGTGATATAGAGACTTATCCCAATGGCTATTAGTGCAACAAAAGAATATGCGAAAATTTTGCGTTTTTTCATGCTATGCCCGATTCCATTGCATCAATGAACGGGTTTAGCTTACAACTCGATTGATTCGATTGATAGTTAACTGGGAATTAAAGACGACACTATTTTGTGGTTGCACTGAACCTATACCTGCGAGAAAAAGGGCAGCGCAAAAATTGCAAAAATACAACAAGGCATTTTTACACTGGCCCTTTTGCTCTTAATGCTTCAATCTCTAATATTAGTTAAAAATAACAGAACAACAACAAAGGGAGAGCAGATCATGCTAATTCCAGAATTTACCGTAAACCTGCAAGTTCGCCTCCGGTTATTGGCCACACTTGCTGCACTATTGCTTTGCTCAGCAGCGTTTGCGCAGCAACCACCGCCGCCACCGGGTGCTTATGACGCTGCTCCCTACCTGGGGCAAATACGGAATACCTATGTCTACGGCGACATCTGGGACCGTCCCGGTTTGTCAGCCCGGGATCGCAGCATGATTACTGTCGCTGTGAATCAGGCAACTTATGCAACTAACGAGCTTCGTTTGCACATGGGCCGCGCTTTGGATAACGGCATAACGCAGGCCGAATTAACCGAGATCATTGCCCATACCTTGTGGTATTCCGGTTTCCCAACGGGTGTGAATGCCGCGCGAGTGGCAGCGCAGGTTTTCGAAGAGCGCGGCTTGTCAGCAATTCCACCGGGCGCCTCGTCTCGTCAGCCGCCAGTTAATCCCGAGTTGGAGTTTCCCGGAGCTTACCCGCAAACACCCTATTTACGGGATTTGCTGAATCAAGTTCTCTATGCCGAAACCTGGATCCGGGAAGAGCTCTCGCCCCGCGATCGCAGCATGATTACGGTTGCTGTGGGTACGGCTCTATATGCCTCCAGCGAAGTACGCTATCACGTGGGGCGAGCGTTGGATAATGGTGTCACCCAGGAAGAGATTGGCGAGATAATCACCCATGTGACTTTTTATTCCGGCTTTCCCACCGGAGTGAATGCGGCTCGAGTTACTGCCGAAGTGTTCGAGGCCAGGGGCTTGCCTATGGGAGATGAACGTTTCCCTGCAGCTTCCTATCTCGACGTATTGATAGATGGTTTGCTCTACGGAGAAACCTGGACCCGCGAACAATTGTCAGTTCGAGACCGCAGTCTGGCCACCATCGCTGTAACCCTCGCCAATTACCAAACTGATCAATTACGGGTGCATCTGCGTCGTGGTTTGGATAATGGCCTGACGACACAGGAAATCGCAGAGTTGATCGCCCAGGTGACACTGTATTCGGGTTTTCCGTCTGGGGTTAATGCTTCTCGGGTTTTTGCGGGGGTGTTGCAGGAACGGGGCATGCCACTGCCTGATTAAAGTCAGAAATGGCTCAAAGGAACCGAGATTAGCTCAAGCTAAATGCTGCTGAGATTAAATAAAGAGTAATAACCATGAAAAAATTAAAGTCCACCTTTATGGTTGGGTTGTTGTTAGCGGTTTATTTTAGTAACGCAATCGCGGCAGAATTTTCACAGGTGCGGCCCACTGCTGAAACCCTTTTGGAGTTGCCAGTCACTGATTGGCTTTCCAATGGTGGAGATTTATACAATCGAAATTTTTCTCCTCTGACCCAAATTAATACAACTAATGTCGATCAGCTGGGTCCGGTGTGGCGTACACATCTTGAAGGGTCAGGTGTTGGTGCAAAGTATTCAGGCGAGGCGCAGCCTCTTATTTATGAAGGAGTCATGTATATCATTACTGGAGCCGATGACGTATTTGCTCTAAGCATTGAAACCGGTGACCTGCTGTGGAGTAATCAGGCGAACCTCACAGAAGAGATTTCAACCGTGTGCTGTGGCTGGACTAGTCGAGGAGTTGGATTTGGCGAAGACAAGGTTTTTGTAGGGCAGTTGGACGGGGTTTTAAAAGCCCTGGATAAAGACAGCGGAGAAGAAATTTGGTCTATCCAAGCCGAAGCCTGGGAAGAAGGATACACCATCACGAGTGCGCCACTGTATTTCAATGGCATGGTGATCAGCGGTTTTGCTGGTGCTGAATTCGCTGCCAGAGGTCGGGTAAAAGCTTACAGTGCGGATGACGGTAGTTTATTGTGGACGTTCTATACGGTGCCGGGGCCTGGCGAGTTCGGTTATGATTCTTGGCCCGCCGACAACGATGCATGGAAAACTGGAGGTGGTACAGTTTGGCACACACCAGCGGTCGATCCTGAGCTAGGCATGCTCTATTTTTCTACAGGCAATCCAGGGCCTGACTACAATGGTGCGATTCGAGCTGGAGATAATTTATTCACCGCTTCGATCGTCGCATTAGATGCTTACACTGGCGAGTATCGTTGGCATTTCCAACAGGTCCATCATGACATCTGGGACTTCGATGCACCTAATCCAGTCGTTCTGTTTGATCTGGACTATGACGGGGTAATGCGCAAGGGCTTAGCTCAGGCAGGTAAGACAGGTTGGGTATATATTCTTGATCGAACTAATGGGGAGCCGCTAGTCGGTATTGAAGAGCGCCCTGTGCCACAAGAACCACGTCAGGCCACAGCTGCTACTCAGCCTTACCCATTGGGAGATGCTTTTGTTACTCAGACTCTGGACATACCGCCAGAAGGGTTTAACTTGGTTAACGACGGAGACATCTTTACACCCTTTTGGGAAGACCCGGTTTTGCTGCGACGCAGCGAGGCTAATTGGCCACCAAGTACTGTGGACCCAAGTAAAGGTGTTATGTACGTTTGTGCTGGTGAGCGCCAAGCCGCATATTCCACTCGTGCTGATGTTGAGCAGGTGGAAAACGGGGACCGTTATACTGGGGGCAGCATGCGCTTTGCTCCAATCACCACAACTGGTGTTGTAGCCGCTATGGACCTGCGGACAAATCGCAGGTTATGGTCTCAGCGTTGGTCCAGTCGCTGTTACAGTGGGCTCGTTGCCACTGCCGGGGACCTTTTGTTTGCAGGTCGCAACGACGGCCGATTTACCGCAATAGATGCTCGTGACGGGACCAAGTTATGGGAATTTATGACCGATGCGGGAGTCAACGCACCTCCTTCTGTATTCGAATACAATGGTGAACAATATGTTGCCGTGTTTTCTGCTGGCAATTTGCTGGCTGCATCTAATAGGGGCGATAGTATGTGGTTGTTTAGATTGTTGGAGGAAGGAGAAGAAACTTCCATTGCACTTGAACAAGTCACCCCGCCACTGGCAAATTCTGAGGGTATGGCCTTATTTCAAAATTCTTGCGTATTCTGTCATGGGCGTCGCGGCGAAGGCGGTCACAATGGTATGCCGCTTGAAGGGCTGGCGGAATTTGGTACCGGTTATGTGTCCGATATAATCAGCAGGGGGCAAGGGAATATGCCGGCTTTTTCAACTAATTTGACCGAGAGTGAGATCAGGTCTATTGCGGAGCATGTCAGAACCCTAAACCCAGAAATCCCTAATCGCAATACTCGATAAGAGATCAGCAAAAAATAGGGTGGTGTTTGGTAAAATAAAATTCTTAAGCTGCGCTTAGCCTTTGTCAATTAGGTCGATTGCTCAAGGAAGAGTTTTACGCCTTGAAGATCATGTTTGTGTTTTGTAGTTGTTTCTTGTCTTCTATAGTTGAATAGGAGCTACAATAACTATTACGCTTGTCATCTGTATTCGTTATGCTTCCTATAAAAGAACTTCTGAGATCTATACCATGAGCAAGATCACGCGCCGTAATTTTATTCAACAGGCAGGTTTATTTAGCATCAGTGGTTTAGCACTTAGTGGCGTGCTGCCGGAACATAATTCGAAATCGGCAAATGCCCAAGTCGTGCCAGACTGGCTTGCATTAACTCAGGAAGATGCACTTGAGCCTGACCTTCCGATTATCGATCCGCATCATCATTTGTGGGATCGGCCAAATAATCGTTACATGCTTGAAGATTTGCTCGAAGACACATCTGCTCATAATGTTCGTCAGACAGTCTTTGTTGAATGCACTTCCATGTATCGAGCCGATGGCCCGGAAGAGCTGAAAGTTGTCGGTGAGACTGAGTTTGTGCAAGGAGTTGCCGCAAAAAGCGCCAGTGGCGGCTATGGTGGCATGCGAGTTGCTACTGGCATTGTTGGTTCTGCAGATCTCCGACTCGGAGACCGCGTCGCGCCCGTGCTCGAAGCGCAGATTGCGGCAAGCCCACAACGATTTCGAGGAATACGGCATCGTGCGGCTTGGGCGGATCGTTCAGTGCTTCCAAACCTGCCTGCGGATGCCCCACAACATATACTTTTAGACTCTAACTTCCGTAAGGGTTACGCACACCTGCGAACCTATGGTCTATCGTTCGAAGGTTGGCTCTATCACACACACATCGCCGATTTAGCCGATCTGGCGAAAACTTTTCCAGACACAACAATCATTTTCAATCACCTTGGTGGACCGATTGGAATTGGTTCGTATGCGGGGCGACGTAATGAAGTGTTTCAATCCTGGAAACCCGCTGTGGCCGAACTGGCAAAATACCCTAACGTAGTAGCGAAAGTTGGGGGGATTCAAATGGTTGTCAATGGTTATGGTTGGCACGAGATGGACAAGCCTCCAACATCTGATGCATTACTTACTGCCAACAGAGATTGGTACAATTACATCATCGATCAATTCGGGCCTGACCGTTGCATGTTTGAAAGCAATTTTCCCGTGGATAAGTTGTCCTGTTCCTATACAGTGCTATGGAATCAATTCAAGAAACTGACTGCAGGATTCTCAACTGACGAACGTTCGGCGATGTTCCATGATACTGCAATGCGTGTTTATCGATTACCGCGCGTCTAAAAGGAAGGGAGGGCTACTCCATTCTAGTTATTGTAAAAAAACCCACCTCCTCCCAGAGATGGGTTTTTTGTAGAGCTAGCTATATGTTCTTGGTCTTACCAACAATAATTACGCACTTATTGCCCGCTTAACTAGGTTCTGAAGCAATGGCACTTTAAAACCATTGTGAGCTAAAGTACGTGCACCATCGGTAGCTAGATTCATCACAGACTCGCCAGTCTGTTGATTTTTAGGCTGTCCTTGAACGGCGCTTTCTACATCGGTTAGACGACGTGGTGTTGTTTGCACTGCACCAGCAACGATTCTTGAATCGGTAATATTTCCGCTGCTCACTTTAAAAGCCGCTGCTATATTCACCAATGAGAAATCCCACACATTGCGGTCCGCTACTTTCTCCCAATAGAAAGCAGCATTTGCCCAAGTACTTGGAATTCTTACTGCAGTAAGAATGTCCCCAGGGCGAAGGACCGTAGTGTTTTCAATATCGTTAGCAGGTCCAACGAAGAAATCTTCGGCAGACACTACTCGTTCCCCGCCGCTATTTTGAATAACCATGGATGCTTCTAGCGCAACTAGTGCGGAAGAAGTATCCGATGCGCCTGCAGCAACGCAGCGACTGGCGTCGAACAGGGCGTGTTCACGATTCATTCCTTCAGGGGTATCGGCATAGCACAGATTACCACCGGCACGATAGCAAGAAAGGCCGCGGCGATAATACCAACAGCGAACATCTTGCGACACATTACCGCCAAGGGTACCGATGTTACGGATTTGCGGGCTTGCGACTACACTTGCTGCATCGGTTAGCAATGAATAACTGTTCTTTAGAACACCACTGTTTACGATTTCAGTCAAAGTAGTGAGGGCACCGATTTCGACCCCGTCTGTAGTTTCACGAATTCCCCTGAGGGATTCGATAGCACTCAAGTCAATGAGGGCGTCGACATCTTTGGCGCGGTCTTTTAACCAGCCATAAGTGTCTTGTCCGCCACCTACTAACCAACCTCTATCTGCAAGGCGGTCAGCTATCTC
>Ga0315332_10000864_pt1 | contig 15214 bp, 15 predicted proteins | sample M110034915metaG_FD_203455 | JGI IMG/M metagenome (GOLD analysis project Ga0315332, IMG submission 203455) | Ammonia-oxidizing marine archaeal communities from Monterey Bay, California, United States - M1 100m 34915 | ecosystem: Environmental > Aquatic > Marine > Intertidal zone | place: USA...
CGGCGCTACGGCGTCTGCTTTTCGGATGGGACGATCCGAATCCGGCTGAATCACGCGGCTACGAAGCGCCCCCTCAAATACTCCAGCCTGGTGAACACGCTCTGTCACGAACTCGCCCATCTACGCCATTTCAACCATGGCGTGCGCTTTCAGGCCTTTTACGGGCAGATCCTCGAGTGGGCGCGCCGCGAGGGGATCTACCGGCCCGGTCCAGCTCCCCGCCCAGCCGAGAGCGTCCCGATCGAGCGAGATGCTCCTCAGCCGAGTCGGAGCTCTTCGCGTCGTCGTCCGGACGAGTTACGACCCGAAAAGAAGCGGAGCGCCTCTAGGCAGCTTGAACTCTTCGGCTGATCCCGCTGCGTTGCGCGGTTCGCCAATCGGGAGCCGCCGCACGGCGCGCGCCTGCTCGCGCCCCGAAACCGCTGCTCGAGCAATCCACCCGCGGGTGGACGAACGGATGGGAACCGGGCGGGGTGTGTCAGGGAAAGCGGAAGAGCAGGCGGTCGGGGGGGCGAAGCCGAGGCGATCAGCCGGCGCTCGAGGCGACCCGGAGTTCGTCTACCTCTTCGAGGTTGTTGGGACCTTCGACCACCTTGCAGTCGATTTCGTCGATCGCGATCGACTTGTCCAGGATCTGGCTGATCAGGCTGTTGACGCTCAGCTCGTCGTATTCTGCGAGGCCATCCTCGAGGTCCGTCTCGGTGATGGTGAACTCGAGAGCGAGCTTGATCTTGATGTCGTCCATCGTCGTATTACCTCGGCCCTTTCTTCTGATGGGGCGCCCTGGGTCCGCGCGCGAGACCCTCTCTTATACGCTGCAGCTTGGCGAGAGTACGCAGCGGGGGTTGAGGCGCCGAGCGGTCGCTTCTTGGATCCGTTCGCGTCCTGAACACGTCCGTCCCTCGATCGATCCCCTCCCGGTCAGCCTCAATGATCCGTCTAATGCTCCGGTACCCGTCGTGCGTGTTCAGAGCTGCGCGCCGGTTCGCCGCCTGCCCCGAGTGATGTTGTCGGGGGCGGCGCATCCGGTCGCAAGTTACTGAATCTGCTGCGGAAAATCTGATAGGCCAAACAGGATACACCAACGCGCCGAGCGCGGCTACGGATTTTCCCGCGATTACAGGGCCTTACGGTCGCGAACGCCCGACCGGAGAGGCTTCGCGTGCGTCCTGTCGGGACTGCAGCACCAAGAGGGCGATGGATGCGGCATGGATGGCCATGAAAAGGCCGAGTGAAGCACCGTGGAGCAAACGGAAGCGTTGCTGGGCCTCCATGGTGCTTTCGGCACCCAGGGTACTGGGTCGCACGGCCGCGACGGCCGGCGAGAGGAAAATCTCACTTGCGATGCAGGCCGCTCCGAGGACGAGCGGGAAGAGGATCATCCACCCTGGTCTGCCCAGGGCTCGATTCGCGCCGGCGATCACGAAAGCGGCGACCGCGCCGCCGACATGGAGCACCGCGAGTAGTTCGCCCGCGAGGTCTCCGGCGATGTCTCCCGGCAGCACCTGGAAGGCGATCCGAGATACGACGAAAGCGAAGAATGCCCAGGCGCCCACCCACCCGCCGAGCGCGAGCCATAGCAGGCTGCGAAGGAGCGTTTCCTTCATTGTGATTGCCTCCCCCGTCTCGGCGTGGGCCGGCTCACGAGGAGGTGGAATCCCCGAGCGGCTCGAGAGTGACCGGATCCAGACGCTCTGACTGCAGGTGGGCCGCGGCATCTTCGTCGACCAGGTCGCTGTGGCAGGCAGCCTTGCGACCGGTCTGGCTCATCTCCCCCCGCGTCTTTGTCGCGAGTCGGTGGAGCTCATCGGGCGTCAGCACACCCCGCTGCTCGAGGATCGTCTTCTGGGTTTCGTTGAGTGCGTCCGTGACCTTGGGCTTGTCCCATTGGTAGTCAGCGTCTTTGCCCGAGACGAAGAGCGAGATCTCCTTGCTGATGCGGACCGAGCACCAGTCGTGCCCGCACATCGCGCAGAAGTCCGTGTCCACGTCGAGGTCCTCGTCGTGGTACGCGCGGGCCAGGTCGGGGTCGAAGGAGAGCTCGAAATGCTTCTCCCAGTTGAGCGCCGCGCGTGCCTTGGTCAGCTCGTCGTCCCGGTCGCGCGCGGCGGGAATGCCGAGTGCCACGTCGGCCGCGTGGGCGGCGATTTTGTAAGCGACACAGCCCTGCTTGACGTCATCTTTTTTGGGCAGGCCCAGGTGTTCCTTGGGCGTCACGTAACACAGCATCGACGCGCCGTGATAAGCGGCCGAGGTCGCGCCGATTGCGCTGGTGATGTGGTCATAGCCGGGGAAGATGTCGGTCACGAGCGGGCCGAGAACGTAGAAGGGGGCGCCGTGACAGAGCCGGCGCTGGAGCTTCATGTTGAACTCGATCTGGTCGAAGGGCACATGCCCGGGGCCCTCGATCATCACCTGGCAGCCGTGGCGCCAGGCCTGCTCCGTCAGCTCGCCGAGCGCCTGCAGCTCGCCGAGCTGCGCGAGGTCGGTGGCGTCGGAGAGGCCGCCGGGTCGCAGTCCGTCGCCGATCGAGAAGGTCACGTCATATTTGCGAACGAGTTCGCAGATGTCGTCCCAAATCAGCGCCATCAGGTTTTCTTGTTCGTGATGGATCATCCATTTGGCGAGTAAGCTGCCGCCGCGGCTCACGATTCCGATCAAGCGATTCGCGACGTAGGGCAGGTGGGCCCGCCGCACGCCGGCGTGAATCGTGAAGTAGTCGACCCCCTGCTGAGCTTGGTGCTCGAGCGCCTCGAGCACGATCTCGCGGTCGAGGTCTTCGATCTTCTTGTCCAGGATCATCGAGTAGATGGGCACGGTCCCGATCGGCACGCAGGAGGACTCGCAGATGGCCGAGCGCGTGGCGTCGACATCGCCCCCCGTCGACAGATCCATCACGGTGTCCGCCTCCCAGCGCTCCGCCCAACGCAGCTTCTCGACCTCCTCGTGGGTCCCGCTCGAGATCGGCGAGGCGCCCATGTTGGCGTTGATCTTGGTCAGGGAAGCCCGTCCGATCGCCATCGGATCGAGCCCGTGCTCAAGGTGGACGCGGTTGGCCGGGATCACCATGCGGCCCGCGGCGACCTCGTCGCGAATCTCCTCGCCGTTCAGGTGCGGCTCGCGCTCCGCGACGCGGCGCATCTCGGGGGTGACCTCGCCTAGGCGGGCCCGTTCGAGTTGCGTGATCGGTTCGAAGCCCTCGGGCGCCGCGAATGCATAGGCGTTGGTTGGGGCGAGTTCGGGGTGGACCGACTGGGCCAGTCGCTGTCCCTCGGGCAGGGGAGACCAGTCGGGCGGCATGAAATCCCAGGCGGTCTTTGTCGAGGGCTGGGGCATGCCGGGCGTATCTGGCGAGGAAAAGGTCCGTGCGCCGCCCACCTGCGGTGGATTGGCGAAGCTCCCGGGCGTCGTGCCCTGGAGCCTCGAGGACGGGTTGTTCCCGAGCTGCGGCAGAGCGAATCGGGAGGCCAGCTGAGCGAGTTGTTCAGAGGAGGGGCTGGAATCGGCGGACATGCTTATGGCCTTCCCTATTGCACGTCCTCTCCTGGCCGGGGGACTCACGTGGTCCCCGACACTCGAGAGGCGAGATCAGGTTCGAAGGGTTTGTTCTCAGGCCACCGAGCGCCGCGGTTTCGCGAGTCCGGCGACCACCCCCAGGCAACTCGTCGGCCACGCCGTATGGGCGTGACCGTCGAGCAGTCGAAGCGCGAGCGTATCATGCTCCGCCCGCCACTGAATCGGTTCGAGCCCTCCAGGCCGGATTCCGCGGCGCCCCAGCCGAGAATGCCGACTCGAATGGTTGCCGGCCGGCCTCGGCGCTACGGTGCCCGGCATGGAGCCTGCTCTGCGACCCCCGATCCGCCGCCGAAGACGACCTTTGGCATTCCGTCCGCTGCTTTTGCTCATTGGGGCGGGAATCGCGTTGGCCCCGATGGCCTGTGATCGCAACATCGAGCCCTACCAGCCCGGCGAGGAGGCTCGGGCACCCGATCTGGCGAGGATCTTTCCCGGCCCGCCGGGTGGCGCCGCTTCCCCTGAAGAGGCGGCGTCGCAGACCGGCCAGACGCCTCGCGGTGCTCTGCCGCCGAGTCGCGCGGCGGGTTCGGAGGTTGCGGCCACGGCGAACGCGGTGCCCGAGATCGAGGGCGAGATCACGCTCGACCCCGCGCTCGCGAGGGCTCGCCCGGACGGGGCCGTGCTCTTCGTGATCGCGCGGCCAGAGGGCGTGCGGGGGGGGCCGCCGCTGGCCGTGCTGCGGATTCCGAGCCCCGAATTTCCCCTCGCGTTCTCGATCGGACCCGATGACGTGATGATCCCGAGCATGCAGTTCGTCGGGCCGATTTCGATTTCGGCGCGTCTGGACGCCGACGGCAACGCGATGACGCGGAGCCCTGAGGACATCTCGAGCGAGACGCAGTCTCCGCTCGAGCCCGGCGCCACCCAGGTCCGGCTGACGCTCGCGCGGCGGGGCTGAGCCGGGGCTAGACCTGGGGTACGTCCGGCGGCGGCTGGGCCGAGAGCGCGTCGAGTCGGTCGAGCGCTTCCCGGGTTCCGGCGACGATGACGGCATCGCCCTCGACGAGCATGTCGTCGCCGTGGGGGACACGCAGATGGGTCGAGCCTTCGGGCTTCCTCGAGCGGACCAGCAGCACCTGGACGCCGACCCGTTCGCGCAGCATCAGCTGGCGCAGCGAGCGACCGACGACGTGGGGCGGTGCCATGATCTCCCGCAGTTGGTAGCCGTCGCCGAGTTCGACGGTCTGACCGCTTCCGGCGGCGCCGATGCTCGTATGCATGCCGCCGGCGAGATCGCGCCGCAGCTGCTCTCGGTTGCTCGTCTCGATGACGTCCTTCTCGCGTACGGTCCCGACGAGCCGGCCTGGGTCGTCCGCGTCCACGACCGCGATCTCGTGTACGTGACTCGATGTAAAGAGCTGCATCACGATCGAGAGATCGACGTCGTCGGTCACGGTCGGGTGGGTCGAATCGACCAGGTCTCCGGCGACGACCACGTGTTGGAGCGTTTCCTGCTCGTAGATCAAGCGACGTAGCTCGAGCAGCGAGATCGCGCCCTGGTAGCGCCCGTCGGCACCCGCGACGTAGAACTGGCTATGGGGGCTCTGGACGACCAGGTCGAGCACGGTCTTGAAATCCGCGGATGCGGGGAGCATCACCGGGTCGAGGACGATCACGTCCCGCACGGAGAGATCCTTCAGTACGTTGGGATTCTTGGCCTCGAAGATGTCGATGCCCTGGCGCCGCAGCTTCGTCGTGTAGATCGAGTCGCGATACGAAAGTTGAGAGACGAGGGTGCTGATCACGCAGGCCGTCATCAAGGCGGGAATGATGTCGATTTCCTGGGTGAGTTCGAAGATGATGATGATTGCGGAGACCGGTGCATGGGTCGCTGCGGCGACGACCGCGCCCATCGTCACGAGCGCGTAGGCGCCCGAACTCGCAGTGGCGCCCGGGAAATACTGCTCGACGAGCGTCCCGACCACGCCGCCGGCCATCGCGCCGAGAAAGAGAGAGGGGGCGAACACGCCGCCGGATCCGCCTGAGCCGATCGTGACGGAGGTGGCGAGGATCTTGGCGACGACGAGGACCCCCATCAGCCCCGTCGCGAGCGTGCCGGCGAGGGCGCCGGAGATCGTCGTGTAGCCGACGCCGTAGACGTTCGGCAGCCAGATGGCCATTGTGCCGACCATCGCCCCCCCGAGTGCGGCCTTGGACCACTCGGGGATCGGGATCTTCGCAAAGGCATCCTCGGCAAAGGAGAGCGTGCGGATGAAGGCGACGGCGACGAGGCCTGCGACGACGCCGGCCACCATGTAGGGGAGGAGTTCGAAGGGGCTCACGATCTCGTAGTGCGGGACCGCGAAGGCCGGATGATTCCCGATCGCGTAGCGGGTCACGACCGAGGCGACGACTGAGCTGATGACGATCGGGGTGAATTGCGTGACGGCGAAGTCGCCGACGATGATCTCCGCGGCGAAAATGGCGCCGGCGATCGGCGCGTTGAAGGTGGCGGAGATCCCTGCGGCCGCACCGCAGCCGACGAGCGTCCGGACCCCCGCCGCGCTCAACTGGAGCCTCTGGCCGAGGGTCGAGCCGAAGGCTGAGCCGATTTGCACGATCGGGCCCTCACGGCCAACCGAGCCTCCGGTTCCGATCGAGAGCGCCGAGGCCAGCGCCTTGACCCCAACGATGCGCGCGCGGATCACGCCGCCTCGCACCGCGACGGCCTTCATGACCTCGGGAATGCCGTGGCCCCGGGCCTCGCGGGCGAAGAAGTAGATCAGGGGGCCGACGAGCAGTCCTCCGGTGGCGGGGATCGCGATGCGCCAGTACCAGGCGAGCTCTCGGGCGGCGTCGAGCGGGTCTTGGGTTTCGGTGGCGATGCCCTCGGAGAAGACCGCCGTGACGCCGTCCATGCCCCCGAAGGCGAAGCCCTGGACGATGCGGATGAGCAGGCGGAAGAGGACGGCGCCGAGCGCGCCAGCGAGTCCGACAAAGACGGCGCAGCCCACCATATAGAGGTGCCCGCCGCGTTCGAGAAGCTGGCTGGAGTCAGCGGAAGAAGAGGACAAGCGGGCAGGCCTTCACGAGGAGGGGCGCGACGAGACTAGCATTGCTCTCCTCGCCCGGCGTCCGCCACGCTCCGGCCTGGGGAGCGCCCGCCAGCATGGTAGGCTGGCGGAATGTCCGAATCCGACGAAACGCGCGTGCGTCTGCCGCCGTCCTGGCGGGTGCTGGAGGAGGAGCACCTCCAGCATTGCAAGGTCTTCGATGTTCATCGTGCGACGATGGAGTCGCCCATCACGGGAGCGTCCCATCCCTTCTACCGGATCGAATCCCCCGACTGGGTGAACGTCGTGGCATTGACCCCGGACGACGCGCTCGTGATGGTCCGGCAGTTCCGGCATGGCTCCCGGGTCGTGACGCTCGAGATCCCCGGCGGTCTCGTCGACCCCGGCGAATCCCCTCCGGAGGCGGCGGCGCGAGAGCTCCTCGAGGAGACGGGCTACCGCGCCGGGCGGCTCGAGGACCTCGGGTCGCTGAACCCCAACCCCGCCCTCTTTGCCAACCGAGTCCACATGCAGTTGGCGCTCGACTGTGTCCGGGTCGCTGAGATCCAGAACAGCTCGACGGAACATACGACGGTCGAATTGCTGCCGCGGGCTGCGCTTCCCGATACGCTTCGGGGGGGTGAGATCGACCACGCGCTCGTGGTCGCGGCCTTGCATGCCTTCGAGCTCTGGCGCTCAGCCTCGCGCTAGCGCCCGACGCGGATCAGCGCGCCCTCGCGTCCATCCGTTCGACCACGATGTCGACCAGGCGCTCGTCCTCTCCGAGGGGTTCTCCGAGCGAGATCGAGACCTGGGGGTGGCGTTCACGACCCTCGGCCACGAGCGCGGGGATCGATTCCCGGACGTGAAAGCCCGAGCCCAGAAAATGGAGGTGGACGAGGATCTCGCTCGCGCCTTGGGCGACGAGTGAGGCGAGCGCCGCCGCGAAATCGGGTGAACCGAACTCCATATGGGCGTGGGCGACGAGCCAGTCTCGCCTGCGCTCGCCGACGGAGTGCGCAAACGAGGCCAGCCTCGCGTTGGCCTCGGCGTTGCGGGTGCCATGGTCGACGATCAGAAGGCCGCGCTGGGGGATTTTTTGAGCGGGGCTCACGGCGCGCTCTCCTCTACCAGTACGTCGCGCGTACGGTCAAGTCGCCCTGAGGAGAGACGCGACAGGCCAGGCGAAGCTGGTCGTCGATCCGGTTGCGCGCCTTGATCCGCGCTTCCCGCTCGGTTTGGGGTGCGAGGGCATCGCCGCCTTCGAGCACCTCGAGTCCGCAGCGCGCACAAGCCCCGTTCTCGCCGCAGGCGCTCGCGATCGGCAGGCCGACGGCCCGCGTGGCTTCGAGTAGGGTCATCTCGCCGGCTTCGATCTCGAGCTCGTGGCCGGAGGGGAGAAAGCGGATCTGGCATCTCATGCGGGGAGTCTAGACGACCGAGGCTTCTCTCTCCCGGTCCGCGCACCCGAAGGGGGAACACCGCCCGCGTGTCGGGTCGCGCTGGGTTACGCTGTTCAGCATGTCCACGGCGTCCCTCCTCGTCATTGGCAACGAGATCCTTTCGGGAAAGGTGCGAGACACCAACTCGGCGTTCCTCGCCGTCGAGCTGCGCAAGCTCGGCGTGGATCTCGAGCGAATCCTCACCATTGCCGACGAGATCGACCTGATCGCGCATGAAACCCGGGCGATGAGCGAGGCCTTCGATTTCGTCTTCACCTCGGGTGGGATCGGTCCGACCCACGACGACATGACGATGGATGGGATCGCGCAGGCCTTCGGCCGATCGCTCGAGACGAATCAGTCGATGATCGACCGAATGGCGCGCTCTTCCGAGAAGCCCCTGAACGAGGCGATGAAGAAGATGGCGGTGATACCGTCCGGGGCCGAGGTGCTCGACGTGGGCGGGCTCTGGTTTCCGGTCGTCGTCGTCGAGAACGTCCACATCTTCCCGGGGATCCCGGAGCTATTCGAGAAGAAATTCCATTCGATCGCCGAGCGCTTCTCGGGCGTCCCCTTCGTGCTGCGCAAGCTCTATGTACGCGAGAACGAGAGCGACATCGCCGACGTGCTGAACGCGCTGTTGCGCGAGTTCCCGGAGTTGATGCTGGGCTCCTATCCGAGGATCAACGAAGAGCATTACCGGGTGATGCTGACGCTCGAGTCACGCGACGCGGAGTACGTCGCCCGCGCGACCGAAGTTCTGGTCGAGAACCTGCCGGCCGACGCCATCCACAAGGTGGAGTAGGGCGGGCGTCGGGCGAGTGAGTTCGGCCGGGAGGCCGGATCGGCGGGGGCGATGGAAGAGGCTGTGTGGCTGCTCGCGTTCGTGCATCCGATCTGGATGGTCGCTGGCCTGGCGATGGCCTTGGCAACGGCCCGGCTGGGCCTGGCGATCCGCCGCCGCCGTATGCGCGGGGAATCCATCGGCCCTGCACTTCGTGAGCGTCACCTCCGCTTTGGCCGGCTGACCCTCGCGCTGATCCTGGTGGGCTTCGGGATGGGCCCGCCCTCGATGGCCTATTTGCGAGACCGTCCGCTGCTCGACAGCTTCCACGGCGTGTTGGGCCTCATCGTTTTGGGTCTCTTCCTGTGGGTAGGATGGAGCGGCCGTGCGCTGGCGAGGGGCCAGGCGCAGGCGCGCGACGTTCATCGCATCGCCGCTGCGGCCGCGATCGGGGTCGCCTTGCTCGCTGCGGTCGCCGGCTTCGGGCTCCTGCCCTGAGCGTCGGTCGACGCTCGTCCGTCGCGCCCGCTAATCCTCTCGCGGAATGACGTCCTGGCCGTGCTGGCGCAGCCAGTGGTCCGCCAGCGTCAGGCAGACCATCGCCTCGACCATCGGGACGGCTCTGGGCAACACGCAGGGATCGTGACGTCCACCGGCGGCGAGCGTGGTGGCTTCGCCGCTCGACGTGACGGTCTGCTGGGCCGTGCGGATCGTCGCCGTAGGCTTGAAGGCGACGCGCAGGTGGATGGACTCTCCGTTGCTGATGCCGCCCTGGATGCCGCCGGATCGGTTGGTCGTGGTGCGTGTCCGTCCGTCCGCGTCGGTCTCGAAGGGATCGTTGTGTTCCGAACCGGTGAGCGCCGTGCCGCCGAAGCCTGAGCCCACCTCGAAGCCCTTGGCCGCGGGCAGCGACATCATCGCCTTGGCGAGGTCCGCCTCGAGCTTGTCGAAGACCGGATCGCCCAGCCCCACCGGGACGCCCCGGGCGACGCATTCGACGACGCCGCCGACGGAATCGCCGTCGCGTCGCAGTTGGTCGATCAGCGCGTACATCTTCTCGGCCGCTTCCGTGTCGGGGCAGCGCACGTCGTTGGAGTCGATCTGCTCGAGCGTGACCGTCTCCGGGTCGACCTTCGAATCGATGTCCTTGACGCGTCGCACCCAGGACAGGACCTCGATGCCGGCTTGATCCCGGAGCAACTTGCGTGCGATTGCGCCGGCGGCGACGCGACCGATCGTCTCCCGTGCGCTCGCGCGTCCGCCGCCCTGCCAGTTACGGACGCCGTATTTGGCATCGGTCGTAAAGTCGGCGTGGGAGGGGCGATAGGTGTCCTTCATCTCTTCGTAGGCGCTCGGTCGAGCGTCCTTGTTTCGCACCAGGATCGCGATGGGGGAGCCGAGCGTTCGGCCCTCGAAGACCCCTGAAAGGATCTCGGCCTGGTCGGCCTCCTGGCGCGGCGTGGTCAGGACGCTCTGGCCGGGCCGGCGTCGGTCGAGATCCCGCTGGATCTCGTCGACCGCGATTTCGAGCCGAGGCGGGCAGCCTTCGAGTACGACGCCCACCCCGCCTCCGTGGGACTCGCCGAAGGTCGAGATGCGGAAGAGGTGGCCAAAGACGCTGCCCATGAGGTCCGGTTTGCTCCAGAGATGCCCGGCGAACAGCGCCTGTGCCGATGGAGGCCGAGCCTGTTCGCGGGGTTGGCGGGCAGGGATCCGCCGGCTTCGAGGAGAGCGGGAGATTACCGCTTGTCGGCGAGCGCTGCCGGAAATGAGTTGGAAAGGACCCATTTGCCGGGAAGGGATGCGGTCCCAGGGGAAATCCGGGTGCCCGACTCGTGAAATCCCTTTGTGCACCTCAAGGCCCGCCAGGAACCCGACGACATGGTTTTCCAGGAGCGGATCTAGTGATTCGAGCCGGGGAGGCGGGAAAGATGCGGAGGCAAAGCGTAGAGAAGATTCCCTATGCCGCGATTCCGCGGGTCGTCCCCGTCCCGCGCCTGACGGAGTCCGAGCAGGCGCTTCGGCTGCGCCGCTTCGATGACTGGATCCGCGATCGGTCGAGCGAGATTCTGGAGCTCGACGCGGCGGGCTTCCCCCGCCAGCTCGGCAAGCTCTTGGCGGGCCTGGGTGATTTTCTGAAGGCCGGTCGGATCTTTTTCTATTCGTCCGCTTCCGACGCCACCGTTCGGGCGGGTGCCTCGGTTTTGGAAAGCCCGGAGCGCTACGAGGCAACCTGGGCCTGGGGCCCGCGAGTGGGTCTTGAGCGGCCCGCCCCGGCGACAGCGGCGATCCACTTGCTGGCGCTGCCTGGCCAGGGGCAGTCCCTGCGAGAGGGGCGCGCCCAATCCGGGCCGGGGATGTCTGTAGCGACCGACACCGGCTTGAGAGGCTGGCAGTCCGTTCGCTCGGCGCTTTACCTGCCCTGTGTCTCGTCTGGGAATCTGAGGGCCTTCCTGGTCGTAGAGGCGGGTCGATCCATGCCGTCCTGGGACACGGAGCTCGTCGAACGCGCAGAGTTCACCGCCCGACTACTGGCCAGCGGGCTCGACCGTCTTCATCTGAGGACCGAAACCGAAGGGAGTCGGGCGGGTGGCGGCCGGCGAGCGCATCTCGAGAAGCTGGGCCGGGTCGCGAGTGCGGTGGCCCATGACTTCAACAACGTGCTGACGGCGATCCTCGGCTACGCCGACCTCGCCGAACTCGAGCTCGACGAAAAAGGGGGGGGCCACGAGGAACTCCAGGAGATTCGAGCCGCTGCACACCGTGCGGCCGGTCTGGTGGGTCAGGTCCTGGATTTCGGGCGGACACCGCCCTCGGGCGAGAGCTCGATTCACCTGGAGGAGACGCTCGCCGGCCTCGAGGGAATGATCCGGCAGGTCGTTGGCGAGGACGTGGCAGCGAGATTCGACTGGGAGTGTCCCGAGCGGTCGGGGCGGGTCCTGCTCGACCCGGGTCGACTGGCGCCCGTCGTGCTGAATCTGGCCTCCAACGCGAGGGATGCGATGGCGGGCCGAGGCGCCGGCGCGCGTTTCACCCTGTCGACGCGGCGGGTCGCGCTCGGGCCGGATCTCGTCGATCCCGCATGCCCTCGCGCGCAATCAGGGCCGCTCGCTGGGCCCCCGCCCGGCGACTACGTCAGGCTGACCGCGCGCGACACCGGGGTCGGGATCGTCCCCGGGCTAGTCGAGATGATCTTCGAACCCTTCTTTACGACCAAGGCCTTGGGTGCCGGTACGGGGCTCGGGCTGGCCTCCACCGCCGACCTCGTCCGCCAGGCGCGCGGTGGGATCCGGGTCGAGACCGCTGCGGGCGAAGGGGCAGCCTTCCACCTCTACTTCCCAATCGTCGAGGCGCCCCGAGTCGACGGTGTCGAGCGCGATGCCGTGGCCGATCTCGTGCCCGCTTTTCGCGATCGTGGGTCGTCGGGCGACGACGGATCTCGATCGCGCGTCTGATCGGTTACTTTCCCGGGCCAGCGAGCCCGAGGAGTCCCGATGCGCGAGTGGCTGTACGACGTCTTTCGCGAGCGTCCCTGGTGGATGAGCGCGACGCTGATCTTTTGTGCCTTCATGGCTTTCGTGTACATGCCGTGGGATCTCTTCGTGAAGCCCGTCGCGGACGACGAAGAGGTCTGGTTCGGGATTCTCTTCACGGGTCTGTGGGCGAAGGCCATGGCGATCCCCCATTGGTTCGTCTACGCGGCGGCCGTCTATGGCTTTCGGAGGCGACGTCCCTGGATGGCGTTTTGGGCCCCCGCCTACACGGCACAGGTCACCCTTGGGATCTACGTCTGGACGGCACTCGAGACCGGCGGCCTATCGGGGCTCTTCGTCGGCCTCTTCCCCGCTCTGCCCTTCGCCGGCCTGACATATGCCTTCTGGACCGTCCGTGATCATTTCGATCTGCGACCGCCGACGCCTGCGGCGCGTTATGGCGGTTGGGCTCTCGTGACCGGTGCGTCCTCCGGCATCGGAGCGGCCCTCGCCCGGCAGATCGCGTCCTCCGGCATGAAGGTCGTGCTCAGCGCGCGGCGAGAAGATCGGCTGAAGTCCCTCGCCGCGGAGCTCGACCGAGATTTCGGGGTCGAGACCTGTGTTGTCGTCGCGGATCTCGCGGCGTTCGATGGCGCGCAGCAGCTGCTCGACGAGGTGGCTCATCTGGAGATCGGGCTCCTCATCAACAATGCGGGATTCGGATACGCGGGTCGCTTCGATCTGCTCGACGGCGAGCGTCTCAGGCGCCTGGTGCGGGTCAATGCCGAGGCTCCCCTGGTCCTCACGCATGCCCTGGTTCAGGGGATGCGCCAGCGCGGCCGCGGGGGCGTGATCTTCACGGGCTCGGTCGCCGGTCACCAACCGCTGCCGCTGCACGCGGCCTACGCTGCGACGAAGGCCTTCGATGCGGCCTTGGGTGAAGCGCTGTGGGCCGAGCTGCGCGCGAGCAACATCGACGTACTGGTGCTCGAGCCGGGTACGACGGAGACGGAATTCCAGTCGGTCGCCGGGGAGGTCCCGCACCCGGGTCAGCCGGCGGATGAGGTCGCTGCGTTGGCGCTGCGTTCGCTCGGTGAGCAGCCCTCGGTGATCGCGGGCTGGTACAACTGGCTGCGAGCAAACGCGGTCAGTCGTTTGCTCACGCGACCGATCGCGGCGCTCGGGGCGAATCGGCACATGATGAAGCAGACGCCAGAAGATTTGCGCTGAGGCGCGGTCGGTGAGCGTGCGCCGTCGTCGGGACCGGACGGCGCGGTCGAGAGTTGGGTTTCGGCCGAGCGAGCGAAGAGGGAGTTGAACGTGGCGCGCAGCTACTGGCTCATGAAATCCGAGCCCTTCAAGTATTCGTGGGACGAACTCGTGAAGGACGGGCGCACTTATTGGGACGGCGTTCGGAATTACGAGGCGCGGAACAACCTGGCAGCGATGAGGTTGGGCGACCTCTCCCTCTACTACCACTCGAACGAGGGGAAGGAGGTCGTCGGGATCGCCGAGGTCGTACGCGAGGCTTATCCCGACCCGACATCCGAGGATCCGAGATGGGTCGTGGTGGACGTCGTCCCCGTCGTTCCCTTCAACAAACCCGTGAGCCTCGCGACGATCAAGGCGGACCCGGCCTTGCCGGAGATCGCGCTGGTCCGACGAGGTCGCCTCTCGGTCGTCCCGCTCACGGCCCCCGAATTCCGCCACGTTGCGAAGCTCGGCAAGACCAAGGTGCCGTCGGTCGGGAAGTCGACTGCCTCGAAGCGGCCGGTGAAGCGATGAGCCCGCGCGCCGTATCGCGGGCCACGGGCCTCTCGGGCTAGGGGCGGGCCGAGTCGTGGAAAGGGTCGACGAGGGGCTCGGCGTACTTTTCCTGTGCACGGGGAACTCGGCTCGCAGCCTGCTCGCCGAGGCGATTCTGGCACGAAGCGGGGCACCGCGTTTTCGCAGCTACAGCGCAGGGAGCCATCCGAAGTCGGCGCCCCATCCGCTCACGCTCGAAACGCTCGAACGGCTCGGCCATGACGTCCGCGCGCTGCGCAGCAAGAGCTGGGACGAGTTCGCCCAGGAGGGTGCGCCGCGGATCGACCTCGTGATCACGGTCTGTGCCTCGGCTGCCGGCGAGGCCTGTCCGGCCTGGCCAGGTCATCCGATCACGGCTCATTGGGGCGTGGCGGATCCCGCGGCCTTCTCGGGCTCTCCCGGAGAGGCCCGAGCGTTCTTCGCAGCGACCCACGATCGCTTGGCCGCTCAGATCGAGCGACTCCTATCGCTCGAAATGGATGCCCTCGAGCCCGTTGAGAGGGCTCGTCGGATCCGGGCGATCGGAGAGGAGGAGGCGAGCTAGAGCGCGCGGGCTGAGGCCCTGAGGTGGTGACGTGGTGACGTGGTGACGTGCTGACGTGTTGAAGTGCTGAAGCGTAGTGCCGAGCTCGGTGCTAGGCGTTGAGTCCCGCAAGCGCGTCTGCGTACTCGTTCCAACGGGCGCCCTCGTGTGCGCGGATCCAGCGCAGCTCGATCCGCGGCTTTTCCTGGGCGAGCGCGTAGAGCGCCTGCACGAGGTCGAGGTTCTTGATCGGGCCGCTCTTGCGCTTCCAGCCCCGCTTCTCCCAACCCTGGGCCCACTCGTTGATCGTGTTCACGCAGAGCTGACTGTCCGAGTAGACCTCGAGGTCGCGGTCACCAGGGAGCGTCTGGAAGGCTTGGACCAACGCCTGTAGCTCCATGCGGTTGTTGGTCGTGTCCTGCTCACGGCCATGGCCCTGGTCGAGGATCTCTCCCTTTTCGACCCAGACCCAACCCCAGCCCCCGGGCCCTGGGTTCGGGTCGCAGGAACCATCCGTGAAGATGCCTGTCTCGGGGCCGCCAAATTGGGTCTCGAGAACCTCTTCAGGGGTCATCTGTCGTGTGTTGCGTTTCGCCACGGCGGCCCACTGTACCGCA
>Ga0315332_10000866_pt1 | contig 15202 bp, 10 predicted proteins | sample M110034915metaG_FD_203455 | JGI IMG/M metagenome (GOLD analysis project Ga0315332, IMG submission 203455) | Ammonia-oxidizing marine archaeal communities from Monterey Bay, California, United States - M1 100m 34915 | ecosystem: Environmental > Aquatic > Marine > Intertidal zone | place: USA...
GAGGACGATCCAAGCTCGTATAGCCGCAGGATCGATCCCATTTATTCTTTACGGATTCCTCGTATTTGTATGGGGCAAAAAAACCGCACAACACTTCATTTTTCCATTAGCGCTTCTCTACTTTGCAATTCCTTTACCAGGACTGATTCAAGCCACGAATGGGTTGCAAATTATTGCCACCAAGATTGCTTATCATATCTCAACAATTTTTGGAGCTGATGTCGTTGCTGGTGGCACGGAAATACAATCTGCGAACGGGAGCTGGGATGCATTAAAAATTGCTGAAGGTTGCTCCGGGGTAAGGTCATTAATCGCTCTAGTGTTCATAGCATCTATTTACGGGCACATGACACAGAATAAAATCTGGAAGCTTGGAGTCTTAATCATTTCTTCAGTTCCTCTTGCCATTTTGGCAAATTCTTTCCGCGTAACAACTATTGTCCTTATAGCTGAATTCTGGGACGCTGAATTTGCATCACAAACATACCATAATTTTTCCGGCTTTATCTTTTTCCCTCTCGGCCTTTTGGGTCTGATGCTTGTCGGATTCTTGATTAATTCAGGATGGAAAAGGAAAAGTGTAACAGTTACAACAAAAGTTGTTAGCGAACTAAACTCTAAGAATGGTTCCGATTAACAATAAATTCTGATGATTCGTAAACTCATAATTTGTCAGGCATTGCTCGGGATCGGTCTCGGAAGTATCTATCTGCTTCCGAGAGGCTATAAGATTAGAGAATCAGCAATCATAATGATTCTCCCTGACACTGTTAAGGAATGGTTCGGTGAATCCATGGAAACTAGTGAGGTCGTGATTAATGCGTTAGCTGAGGACACCAATTATGCACAGTCACAATATAAAAGGCGTACCCCGGGAACAGAGGACAAAATAGACGTCGCCAGCGCTTTTATTGTTTTGTCAGGGGATGATATGAATAACAGTATACATCGTCCTGAGCGCTGCCTCGCTGCGCAAGGCTTTGAAATCCTATCTTCAGAAGAAATATCAATACCAATTACCGGAACATTTAATCTGCCCACTAAGCGCCTACTCTCAAAGCATCTCAGGACTGGAGCAAAGCAGATATCTTATTACTGGTTCACTGGCGCCAAAAAAATTACTTCTAGCCACTACAGCAGAACATTCACTGATATATTTGATAGGCTTGCTACAGGAACCAATCAGAGGTGGGCATTTGTCAATATTACAAGCCCTATCATAGAGGATAAAAAGGCTCACCCTTTCGCAGAGCACAGTATAGAAGAAACTGACAAACTCATATCTGAATTTATTTCTAATATTTTCATTCAAATCCACAATGAAGACCAGCTCGGCGCTAATTGAAATCAGTCAAGCTAATGAAAGTTTTTCTTCAAAAATTATTCCGCCGCCCTGAGTTTCTTTTTCGCCCAACACAACTTTTCCGCCGGATCCTTTGGGAAATAAAAAGTCCGAAAAAAAATGTGGCTGTAAAATTACCTTGGGGATTAGTAATGACCGTTCGACCAGAGGATCGGATCGGAGCTTCCATTATTAAGACAGGTGCCTACGATACTGCCGTTTTAGAGTGTCTTTATCGCCTCACAGATCAGGGAGAAACTTGTCTAGACATCGGAGCCAATTACGGTCTCATGTCCGGTCTCTTGGCTCTGGCCTCAGGGCCCACAGGTAAAGTAATATCATTCGAAGCTCACTCAGAAATAGCCAAAGAGCTTAAAGATATTACTGAATCATGGGAATCAAATCATCGAATCGCCACTATCAAAATTGAAAATTCTGCAGTATCGCATCAGGACGGGGAATCGGAACTAAATATCCCAGAAAGTTTTCATTCTAATAGAGGTTCAGCAAAGTTAGTAGAAAGCAATTCAGGGTCCTCGAATGAAAAAAGGATAAAGACACAAATGGTCTGCTTAGACAATTATTTTGAGCAATCCGAGGAATCGATTGGAACCTGTAAGATCGATATTGAGGGACATGAAAAATCAGCTCTAATTGGGGCAAAAAAATTACTCAAAGACCAGAGGCTCCGTGACATAATCTATGAGGATCATAATGGTTATCCATCAGAGGTGGGAACTTTCCTTGAAAGTTTTGGATATGAAATCTTCCTCATTAGAAAAGGTCTTTTCAAGCCTCTATTAATGGATCCGGACACAACTCCGTATGAACTTCCCAACTACTTAGCCACACATTCACCTCAAAGAGCAAAGAAACGCCTCTCTTCAATGGGATACAAAGTTCTGAGAAAAATTGAATAGTCCCAGTTAAAGGCTTTTCTTTATTTTGTACGCTCGAACGATGAAGGTTCAGGGAAAAGATCAGACATAAATGCCCGGAATCGGCTGATCTCAGATTCAGGAATCTCGACTCCTCTCTCTTCTTGAATACAAAATGCTTTACTCCGAAGACCTTGAACCCGTTTAACAACTTTCTTATTATTGAGCGGTGATGATCCCCAGCGGAACATGTCCTTCTCAAGCAATTTTGGAGGAACAAGGTCTGCCTCTTTCTGATAAGAAGCTGCATATGGAATCAAAAAGCTATGTATGGCAACCATCTTTGTTGAACGAAACTTTGAAGACCGAGTCTCTTCCAATGCATCGGGAAAAATGCTCTCAGCGCTTTTTAACAATTCCTTATTATGCGCATAAGGCCGATGCATCACAGTTAACCGGGCCCGTTTAATAAACTTTTGGTCAAGTAACTTGTTAGCGTTTCTATGACCTGCGTAATCACCCTCCTCTTGCGAACTCGGTGAACCTTTGGGTGATAATGCGCGCCCTAATCTAACTCTAAGGAATCCATCAGAAGTGAAAAAATCATCCACTCCCATATTACTACGAAGAAAGAAATCATCATTAAAATAAATAAACCGATCGCTCAAATCTGGAATATTGAAGAAATAAGATTCGATAGCCTGAGTATTATAATTCGGATAATGGTCTTTGTTAGTAATGATATCTTCGGCTTGGATCACACGTATCTTGGGGTGATTCAGGTCTAACCAGTCTGGAACTTGCCCATCAACAACGATATGCACGTACCTGACCCCACTCAAATGAGTGTCTACCGAACGTAAAGAATAACGCAACTCATCAAGGGTCATTTTTGGAGCAAGGGTCTGCAACTCAATGCAACAGTAATCATCTCTTTGTTCTGAACGCAGTACCTCCTCTCGCTTCGCTGCCCAAATAGCATCGCTAGGATCACTCCACAAATACACAATATCAATATCCCAAACATTTTGCCTAGGACCACGCCGATACCGAGTGAATAGGTGTCGCAATTCGGCGATTCCAGAAACTATCACTACTCGTAATATTTCATAAATACGCGCAATGCTCTTTTTTATACTAATAAACAATTTTTCTACCTAATCACACGAGCTCAAAAGAATATCTAGTCATTTTAAGTTTCATTAAAACAAATCAATTATTAATTAAGAGGCTCCTCCAAACGCATCAACAGATGATTAGCACTTCTGAGCCCATCACTTGCTCTGTGCCCCTGAGGCGCACCTTCAACGAAAAATTGAGGGACCGCTATGAATTTTGCTGCTGCCCCTTTGGCTTTTTCATATGCATCTTCTAAGTGACCTCTGCTTGCCAAAAAATGAGCCAAATCAAGTTCATAAAGAGCCATTTGCTCCCGCGGTTCATATTTTGTTGGGGCAATCTCAATAGCGTTTTCAAAGTATAATCGGGCACGCTTCCAATGCCTCATGCTGTCCATGGGATTGGAATGCCATGCAAGGAACATCTCACAACCTCCAGCGCTCATCTTTGCCCTCCAATCCAATGGATTAATATTGATCACCTTTTGGAAAGCATCCAATGCATTGGTTATATATCCAATACGAACGATAGCGGGAATCTCAGAATTTTTCTTCTCATAGCGAATCCGTCCAAGCTCTTTGAGCGGCTCCGGATTTAATGGATCCATTTCCGACGCCTCGTGCAAAAATGAAATTGCAGCAGATGAATCGTTTTGACTCACCTGATCCTTGGCCTTTTGCATTAACCAAGAAGAAGGCGCTAGGTTCCAGGCCATTATCAGAATTGAAAGGCCACACAAAGCTGATGCCCACGCAGCGATTGAAGTAACCATGGGTCTTCTGTCACCTGAACGACCCGAACTTGCCATAATTGATAAACAAAAAATAATGGGTATGCCAGTTGCAAAGAGTCTAACATGAAAATCAACACATGCATGAACGGCATGCGCTGAAATCACAGCAATGGATCCAACCAAAAGGGCATAACTTAATCGGCCTGATCCATCAACGGAACCTTCATATATAGCCACATAATTTCTTACTCGACGGACAGCACAAAAAAAGTGCGCCCATATCGTTAAAAGAACAAGTCCAAGACCAATTAGTCCATATTCCGCGCCCTGCTGTAAATAATCATTATGAGTAAACCGAGGGTCCCTCTGATGGAAAGGCGCATGGCTTGGGCGGTACTGCAAATACTTGTATTGGAATGTTCGAGATCCAGTCCCAACTAATGGAGACTCCATCCATTGGTCCACAGCCCCTGCCCTAAAATTTGAACGTGATGAATCTGCAAAGAAATCATCTACCGAATCAATTCGATTACTAAAACCTTTAATCATCCAAGTGCCTGCTACCAACAAAACACAAATGATTCCCAGTATCATAAACGCTATCTTACCGTTCATTTTCCACTGCCTTTTTATTATCCGAACATTAAAGAACAGATAAAATCCGAACAATATTATCAACCCAAATGGCAGAGCAATGAAACTGCCTCGGCTCTGACTCATGACAATTCCGGAAAGAGAAATCACAAAAAGAATTGCGCACGGAATCCGAACGGCAAGACCTCTAGAGAACAGGGCTAGAGAAGCGGCCATGATTGCTACTATTTGCATGAAACCAGCAAAGTGTGGACTGGCATTATAAAAACCACTCGGCCTCTCAAGCTGCCCACCAAGGCCGACCCGGTCATAGCCCGGAAGAATATGAAAACTCTTAAACTCTAACTGATAAATAGCCACGCATACATTTGCTAATCCGATTAAGAAAAAGAGACCAATGATAATGGACCTATGCCGTTTAGTATTTGCAGCACTGAAAAATACATAAGCCCCGAACAAAACTAACATCAGAATGATGTCCAACCTGCCAAGATATTGTACAGGAGAATTAATGGCCCGCAGAACCATATAAATAAACAAGGATAAAACTGAGATACTACAGGCAAGAGATGCGCTTTCAGCCCTCCCTCTGAAAGCAAACGGAAGAAACAAGAAACCAAGGCTCAGCAATAGGAGCCCTGGCCATTGGAACACAAGTTTGACTCCTGTGCCAAAAATAGCTAGCCAGAGATAGCCAAACATTATGACACAAAAAGCAAAATTTTTAAGCATCTGTTTGTACCTTGGGTTCATCAATAACACTTTCGAAAGCACTCCTCATCGCGGAAATAAATGCATCCTTAGTATATTTTTTTTCATAACGGGACCGGGCAAGAGAAGCCATTTTTTCATGCTGATCCTCATTCTTAATTAATTCATTAAGAGCAAAAGAGAATTGCTCACATGATTGCACATCGCAGAGCCTACCAGTTTCGCCTTCGACAACTAATTCCGGTATGCCCCTCCAATTAGTTGCAACGATAGGAAGACCGAAAGCCATAGCTTCAATAAGGACCAACGGAAAATTTTCAGACTCATAAAATGACGGAAAGAAAAAAGCATATGCTCGCCTATAAAGTTCCCACTTTTCTTCGCCAGTCACCCGACCATGAAGAATGATTTGATCATCAAGGTCCAACCTTGATAACTCCGTTTCAAATTCTCTACGTGTATTTTCTTCCTGCCATGCGCCAGCAACATCAAATACGAAATCTGCACCCAATTGCTTCATCTTCACTGCCGTTCCTATGATGTCCATTACTCCCTTACTTTCACGCAATCCCGCAATAAACAAAATCCTCCTCTTCCCGTCTCCTTTCTCAAATGATCTTTGCTTTAAATCTGAAACATCTAACCCATTTGAAATGCAAATTCTCTTCTTCACAGGAAAGAAAACATCTTCATTGAGCTGACTCTCAGATATCTCAATGCCAAGGGTCGCATTGCTAAAAGCGAGCTTTGAAAGAAACCTCAGAGGAAAACTCAAGGATGCAACATACGCAGGAAGCCCCCCCGCATGATAATGAAAAACAGTATTCTTAGCTAATGGCCGAACAAGCAACAAAAATACCACATCTCTAATGACAGGAGTACGGTTAGGGCTTGCCGGAGGATAGTACAAACAGCAGGGCCGATTCTTTATTAATATGAACCAAGATTTAATAACGAGTGAAATTAGATGAAATATCTTTCTGATTCTGAAACGGCCAACTTCTGACTCACTATGACTGTAAGCCATTCTCAAATATCGAACTTTTAATCCTTCCCACCGTTGATCGAACAATTGCTGCATTGCAATGGCCTGACCATGATATGGTGGCGGCGTCTGACCAACTAGAAGAATCGAATTCATTTAAAAACGGAAAGTCTTTAGGTAATACTAAATTTTTGAGAACTAATTTTCTTCACCTTTAACAACAATATAAGATTTGGGAAAAAGAAAGAAACGCTCGGTAATAATTCTGCAGCCCGGGAACATTGCTTTCAGTTCCCTCTTAGTCATTAATCTAACATCATCAACTTGAGCCTTTATCTCCTCCTTAGAGAGCCTGACCCCGGCAAAGAGCTGGCGCAAAGCGAATAATCTGAAAAGAGAATACTGATATTTTTTTGGAAACCAGTGGATAAATAAAGCAAACCAATGAGGTTCAACTGGAAAATATTTAGCTGGAGTTTGAATCCATAACTTCTTGCCAAGACGAAGAGCATTCTGTGCAAACAGTTTCTGTCTCTCCAAATCACCAACATGCTCAATAACACTATTTGAGAACACGACATCATAAGAATCATCCTTCTCATCAGCAAGATCACAACAGTCCCCGGCACTGGTCCTTATTCTGACTAAATATTCGTCCTGAATAAATTCTAATTTATCCAAATTCACGCAATGGACTTCCAATTCTATAGTGGATTTTTTCCAAAACTCAGGCTCTCCACCCAAATCAATAATCTTCTCTTTTTTCCTTGGTTTAAGTTCAGCCAAGAACCTAGAAAACCTCCTGCTACGAAATGCAGGGACTTTCCCATATATCCACGGCACTACGCCTTGCCAAGTTCGATCATCCTTCATGACAATACATTCAAAACCATTATAATCCTTTGAGCTATGTGGCCTTTGACCTCATTGCAAATTCTCCTTCATTCAGCATTCCCCTATCAGGCAGAGCGCCAATATCTTCCTCACCGCCTTCATCCTCATCATTAGGGTCCTCTACCTGCCTATTCATCACGCAAAGGACTGCCAGCATGGACCAAAATGCCACTGCCGCATAAGGCGCTTCAAAAGTGGATTGGAAAAAAGCATTTATAAATCCTGCCAAAACAAATGCCCAAACAAATGCAAGACCTGGATCATTTTCACCAACAGATGCACGCAATCTCATCATTCCCAGCCAAAGTTCTCTCACAATTAATATGCATAATGGGAGGAAAATCATAAGACCAATGATACCCAACCTGCCAAATATAGTGATTAAAACATTATGCGGATATCTCGCAATAAGAACATCAGTATTATGTTCTCCGGTCTGAAAATAAGTCGCATGAAATTTTGTTGATATGTCTGAGCCTAAGCCGAGCCCATACCAAGGGTTCTCTCTCATCACATCATCAATAACCATTTTCCACCAAGTAAATCGCCAGTCCACATTCTCTTGCGCAAATCGTTGCTTACCACTTCCAATACCGGCTATATCAAAAGACGAAAACTCTTCCAGAAACCTCTCAAAACGGCCGTCCTTATCCTCGATAACGCGGGACTCCACCAAAGAGAAAATAAAAACAGTTGCAAGAATTCCGGCAAACAAACCAACGACCAGAAGGCGCCAATGCCCAATTATAAAAAGGGCGCCAACGAATGCGAAAAACGCAAGATAAAATACTGCCTTTCCCTGAGCGAATAACGGCGCAGTGCAAAAAACGGAAGTGCACAGGTATAGTATCTTCCATAACCCGCTCGAACGAAGGTGTTTAAAATAGCAAAATGCTGAAAAGCCTATACAAACAGGTATGAGAGCGTCGATTGAGGGCATGATCAAAGGAGCTCCACGTATCATGGTCCCATAAAAAACTTTTTGTTCCAAGCCCGGCACTAACAAGAAAGAAGTCAAAATAGTTAACGCTATTCCTGAAATAATGGGAAGTAACTTCAGTAGATATTGCCGAGTCGGACGGTGCAACATCGATGGGAATACTAGAAAAAAGAATAAACCATAATAAACGGTAGCAACATCTTTCATGAGAAAGAAAAAATCAAAGTATCTCCTATCAATCAAGAGATGCGCAAAACCATAAATTTGGAGCAACATCACCGGGACAGTGATCGGGTGCCTAGGAAGTACATCATTCTTACCCGATAAGCACCTAATCAAGTGAAACCCAATCAACAAAACCAATGTCGCCTCCCCAATGAAAAGAATCGATACGAGTCTTTGGTAAGCAAATCCTTTTCCTCCCACGAAATAACACGCACAGACAATTGCGATTGCCCATCCTTCAAATCGATACTGTTTACCAACGACTGAAACGAGAACAGCAAAGATTGTAATACCGGCAACTGCAATAGCAGTGCCGTAATTGCCATTGCCGACAGCCTGACCGGTCCAGAGCGCGACCAGGAGGCCTGCGCCCATCAACACAATAGCTTTAAAGTTCATCTAAAATTACCTAAATAGTTTTTCAAGAATTGAATACCGATAATATGGATTACTGCCTTCAAGGCAACCTTTCCATCCTGATACGATAAACTGCCCTGTCGTGCAATCCATCTAGTATTTTCGAACTAAGATCAAGAGCCTTAATGCCTTGATCAAAATTCAGCACCTCTTCCCAACTATTATTAGGATTCAATCTCTCAAGATTAATTCTATAAAAATAATAGCGTGATTTCAGTACGTTGTACCAAATTTCTGGGCTTTTACTATTCATTCCCTGAACTGCCATTCCAGGGGCCTTTGTCTTATCGTAAGGATCTCCACCTAATATAAACTCTATGAGATTGGGAACATTGTCTTGGTCCGGATCCTCATCTCTATCCACGGCATCTACTCTCAAACCTGATTGCAGTTCCCAAAGATCATGCATTCCGTCCTCATCAATATCAATCCATTCGATCGGATCAGTTCCATTCACATACTCAGAAAGGTTACTTATAGAATCAAAATCAAAATCCTCAAAAGCGTCATTTAAAAGAGCATTCATCCTGTTCTTTGATTCCCAACCGTCTGGCATACCATCAGAATCTGTATCCTTAAGAAAAGGGTCAGTCCCTAGATTTATCTCTGATAAATTAATTAGGCCATCTGAATCCGGATCCTTATCCGCATCATTCACCAAAGGATTCAGATTATTTTTAACCTCATCACCATCAGCAATTTTATCATTATCGGTATCAACGGATGCTATGTCTGTTCCATAACGAAACTCTTCAAAGTCAGTGAGCCCATCAGAATCAGAATCATTTTCTATTGCGTTCTTAAGGGGATCCCATCCATTAATAATTTCCCAAGAATCGGAAAGAGAATCCATGTCTGAATCAGGATTCTGCGCTAAAGTATTGTTTAGGAATTCATCTAGGTTCTTCAACTCGTCTTGATCAGGATCATCATCCGCATCATCAACTAATGGATCTAACCCATTGATAAATTCCCAACCATCATTCATAAGATCACCATCAGTATCGGCCCGTTCCGAATTCGTTTTTAATTCCATTTCTTTTACCGAATCTAAACCGTCAGAATCAATATCTACGGCCGAATCATCTAGCCTAGGATTCCACCCATTCGATAATTCCCAAGCATCAGTTAGGCCATCTCCATCCGTATCAGAAACATGAGGATTAGTACGATTAACATATTCCTCAAGATTGGACAAACCATCAGAATCAGAATCTCCTTGCGCAATTTCAATTGCTCCATATTCCATCTCCCACCAGTCTGCGATCCCATCACTATCTGAATCATTGGCTAGAGCGCCTACTGATTTATATTTACCCAAAAGCATAGCTTCGACTGCTTTTCTTTCGGCATGATCTAATGGTCTATCATAAGTTAAGAGCTCAGCATGCTCAGCTTTCTGAGATTGCATTCCTCCGATGTGACCAATCCATAACGGCTTAGAATTAAATGGTATATGACCCTTAGCTCTTTCTTGCTCAATACCATCCAGATACAATCTACCTTCCCTATTAATGTCATCATAATATAAAGTCATAACAACAAGCTCTTGATCAATTAACCTCCGATGAGCCCCCACGGAAATTGGGTCCTCTGACTGAGTAGAATAAAAATGTAAATAGCCTTGTTCCAAGGTCAACCGGAAGCCGCTCTTCCTCCAAACACTGTTCCCCATCAACGCGAATTTATCTGAGCCTCCATTAATTTTTTTTACTCTAAAAACATTAAACAATGTCCAACCTTCACTATCATCTCCCAATAGGTCATTCTTACTTGATTTTAAATCACCTGAACTAAAATCAATCAGAGGATATCCGTTATGAGTTTCATTATTAATGACCGGCACCTGATGATTAAAAGGCGTATCTAGTTTGCTGTTCTTCAGTCGCCAGTCCTGCCAACTCGAAACTCTGCCTACATTCTCAGTATTCATTGGGGCACCTGACTTTAACCACATGGTTAGACCATCTTCTGGAACACTCAGCTGCAACTGATCAGCAACTGTAGGCTCTGTATTTAATTCGTATTCTTCAAGATTAGTAAAACTGTCCTCATCAGGATCCATTAAGGAATCTTCAAAGAGAGGGTTGATACCATGGGCCAATTCCCAACCATCAGGGATACCGTCTCCATCAGTGTCTGATCTTTGTGGGTTTGTAGACCTCTGATACTCGACAATGTTTTTAAGACCATCAGAATCAGTATCCTCGTTAGCATCTTCCGAAGTCCAATCTAACCCATTGGACTTCTCCCAAGCGTCTGGCATACCATCATTATCTGAATCATCTTCATCATCGAGAACCAATTGCATAAATGGACCTTTAATCTCCAGATAACTGACACCGGTCGTCTTGCGAATAAGATCATCTAATTCAGGATTGAATGGATTAAAGAATGAAGAATGCTTACCAATTAGAACACTATCATTATCCTGGCCCCGGTCTCTCCACTCATTCCAATTCAAAAACTCTATAACAAAATCTTCTTCTCTCTTTCCTGGAGCGTACCAATGAAAGTTACCACCGGTAGGCTTTCCTGAGAGATACATATTCTTTTCCCATAAATTTCCAGCCTCAAGGAAATCATCATAAGTGTTCCAACCAAATGAACCATACTGAAGACCATTATAGCCTCCATTGGGCATGACCATCACGTTATTATGAATGTGATTTCCTTCTGCAGTATGTTCACCACATATGCCATTAGTGTATTGAGGGCGGAACTGATTAATTATCGAAAGTCCGCCCCCACGCGCACCATTAGCAGAAGAAGCCTCAAAGTAATTATGATGGATGTTAGCATTTTCTGCATTTTGTATAACAAAAGGAACGCCCCACAATTGCCCGCCCCTAGGAACCAAACCATTCCATCGAAGAATATTATTACGGATTTCACAGCTGCAGCTCAACTCATATATCAATCCTTCCCAGGAATTAAATTCGCTCAAATTCTCTTCGAACAGATTCCCATTAGAATTGATATCAAACCAAAAACCTGGACCAGTATTGTGGTGAGCGTAATTACGCCTCAGAACAGTATTGGTAACGCCTGGAACCTTACATCCTGCGCGGGCCCAGTCTCCAGAAAAACCAGCCCACCCATTATGGGCAAACTCACAAAATTCTATCAAAGTTTCATTCCCTCCATTATGCAATCCAGCAAGCCCATTATGATTGAATGCTGAACGCCGAATAATTGAATTGCTGGAAATTCGAATACCAATGCAATGACTCCCAGAAACAATGCATCTTTCAACTACTGCTCCAGGCCCCAAATCAACGGCAGGATCAAGATCATAAGTCGCATAGTTCTCAAAGCGCACATCCCGCAATGTCACTCCTTGCCCCTTTGCCCTTAAGCCGTAACGACACAATCCGCTCAGTTCCAATTCACAACCAGAAGGATCAAATCCAATATATATTTTATCTGCATCGTAATCATAGAACCAATAATTGCCTTCTCGAAGATATAAAGAACGACTCATTCTCTGTATCAGAGGAACATCATCGCAAAAAAGATCATGCGGAAAATTGGCTCGGGCCTCCCAGACCCTTGTCTCATCATCTAATGAAGGTATGACCTTCGAATGTGGCCCCTCATGAACCCAGTAAGGATCTTCATATTTCCAACCAGTTAGCAGTTCAGCGCCTGAAAGGATCGCTCCATCCATACCTGTCAAAGTATCACCATCTTTCAAATCAAGCTCATAACCACGGTGAACCCCCTTACCCAACTCATATTCCGTTCCTTCCGGATAATTGTCGATTATAGATTGAGGATCAACTCCCAAAGGTAAATGCACTGGCTCAGCCAAAAGACGGTCAGTCGTTAGAAATAACAAAAGAACAAAAAGATGTGTATATTTAAATCTCCAAAATCTCATTGTTAAAATTAATATTTTTATTACTAAACTGATTTGGGTGAAGAATCTAAAATGCTCTCCATAAAATCTAACCTTTGGGCCTCCCAACGCTTACTTTCAACATAAGGAGACACTTCTTTGAGGGGAATCCTTCGCCCCCTCATCGTTTTAACAAAATCTAATATTCTCTGTTTGGATGCCAAAAGAGATCCTGGCTCATTAGGTAATTGTAGTATCCATTCGGGCAAATCATCATTCATGAATGCTGTATCCTTATACGGAATGATCACGGGCAAGCCTGCAGCGAGATATTCCCTGACCTTCAACACCGAAGCTTCTTCCATCTCATTTTCATAAAGACCCGCGGAACCTATTCCCGCAACGACACCTTCAAAGACATCAAGGAATTCGTCCCTCTCTAAAAACGCATGAAATCTTAAATTCTCAGGTAAAATAGTTTCATCAGCCTCAAATCCTGTTATCAAATCGAATTCCAACTCACCCTTCGACGCTTCGGCCAATTGAAGTAAATTATCTAAGCCATGCCAAGGCTGAATTCCTGAACTTATAAACACAAGTCGCGGAATAGAATCTGGCCTTGCCAAATAGTCCACTGGATCACTCGAATGATCTATAGGGATAGAATTGGGTATATAACAGGTAGGTTTACCAAGCTGCTGATAGCCTCCCTTCTCAAGAATTTCCTTAGAGACAGAAACAAAACCAGCACAAACCTTATTGAACATTTTATAGGTGAACTTGTAATACCAGTATCTCAGCCTCTCTATCCAATTCTCCTTGGCCCGCCGATTAAACTCCCCTGAAAAATGCGTGTTCAATTCAATGACGGTCGGCACATCCTTCATGAGGTTAGCCAAAGCATTTTTATGGAATTCCCAACGCAGATAAATCACGTCAGGAGTAAAGTCTCTCACAGATTCGCAAAGGCGAGCATAAGTGCGTCGATTAAAGAACACGCCAAACAGACCACTGCTCCATATCCGACGCTTGAAGAAAAAACGCACTCCCGGCAAGACTTGGCCTTCAAGTTCAGTGGCACAAAATATTTCAACCTCATGCCCAAGTTCCTGCCATTCCTGAACCTGCCTAAACACCTTTCGTGTCACGCCATCGTTATGCCGAAGGTTCCACGTAATGATGTATGCTATTTTCATCCTTTAATTAAATGATGGAAGAAATTTCGTTTATTTCTGGAATAATCCTTTGATAGCAGAAACGCAACGTGGCGCCGAATTACCGTCCCCATAAAGCGCCGGTTGGAACTTCGCATCATTGGATTTTCCAACTGCCTCAAGAATGAGTTGAGTATTTGCACCAACTAACTGATTTGCATTATCATTGAGCGTCTCAACCCATTCCGTTTCTTCACGTAAGGTAATGCAAGGCTTCTGAGCCCAGTAAGCTTCCTTCTGCAAACCTCCTGAATCAGTAAAGACGCGCGAAGCTCTATTCATCAGAGCGGTCATCGATAAGTAACTCAGAGGCTCACAGATAATAATGTTCTCAGCTAAAAAAATATTAGCTTTAGCTATTTCATTCCGAGTCCTCGGATGAACAGGAAAGATCAAGGGGGTTTCTATATTGTTTAGAGCTTCAAATATTGATTCAATTCGCGATTTTTCATCAGTATTTTCTGCGCGGTGCAAAGTTAAAAGATCATAGCTTTGATCCCAATCAAACCCCTCAATGCTAGGCAGGTAGTCTGAATCATCTTTAACTATATGATTTGCAAGCTGAGCAGCATCAGCCATTACATCACCCACCATCATCACTCCATCAACGATCCCTTCTTTTTGCAAATTCACCACAGCCGTATCGCTCGGACAAAGGAGAAGAGAAGAAACATGATCGGTTAAAATTCTATTAATTTCCTCCGGCATATTTTTATTATAACTGCGGATTCCGGCTTCCATATGAGCAACAGGCACATGAAGCTTTGCAGCCGCAAGTGACCCAGAAAGGGTCGAATTTGTGTCTCCGTAAACTAAGACACAGTCCGGGCTTTCTTTATCAATCACAGCCTCCACAGCTTCTAGCATCCTACCAGTCATGCGGCCGTGCGATCCTCCAGAAATGGCAAGATTATATTTTGGCTCTGGTATATTCAGCTCATCAAAAAAAACTTGAGACATTTCATAATCAAAATGCTGACCAGTATGGACTAAGGCCTCATCTATTCCTGCATCAATCATCGCTGCACTGACAGGAGCAGCCTTAACAAATTGAGGACGGGCCCCGAGAACTGTAACACATTTCATTGCAATTATTTTACGACAAACGCTTTATCGAAGCCTCGACTTTAGTTGTTTATATATATGAAGGCAATCTTCACGAAAGAAAATTGCCATCAAAAAACTTACTCCAAAGACATAAATAAAACCTTTGAGTATACCGGCAGATAATGCTGTTCTAATCTCAAAAAGACCACTCAAATACCAAGCACCTAGTGCTGCTACTGCTGACACTGTTCCTACAGCCAAA
>Ga0315332_10000867_pt1 | contig 15202 bp, 10 predicted proteins | sample M110034915metaG_FD_203455 | JGI IMG/M metagenome (GOLD analysis project Ga0315332, IMG submission 203455) | Ammonia-oxidizing marine archaeal communities from Monterey Bay, California, United States - M1 100m 34915 | ecosystem: Environmental > Aquatic > Marine > Intertidal zone | place: USA...
AGCGGGGTGTCGACATTTTACAGCCCGATGAGATCAGCATTGGTGATTTCGTCTTGAATGGAGGCGAAGTTGCAGCGATGGTATTGATCGACGCGGTCGTCAGGCTTTTGCCTGGTGTCCTCGGAGATGAACAAAGTAACATTGATGATTCGTTCAGCCGGGGCAACCGGATGCTCGAATTTCCACAATACACAAGACCAAGAGAGTTTCGAGGCCATGCCGTGCCTGACGTCCTGCTGGGCGGAGACCACGGGGCAATCGCAAAATGGAGAGCAGAACAAAGCCAACTGCGTACTCTGGAAAGAAGAAGCGATTTGCTAGCCAATGAAAACGAAACCGACGAGATAGAAGATACAACCAATACATCGAACCCTAAGAGTGAGTAACTAATATGTCCCAAGCCATCATGGAATTGGTCGAAAAGACCTCCCTGAAAGAGAATCCTCCCGAATTCGAAGTCGGTGACACCGTCGATGTGCACCTGAAAATTTTGGAAGGTAACAAGGAACGCGTCCAAGTCTTCACCGGTGTCGTGATTGCCCGCAGTGGCAGCGGCAGTCGGGAAATGTTCGCTGTTCGCCGTATTGTGGCTGGCGAGGGTGTGGAACGTAAGTTCCCAGTTCACAGCCCAAGAATCGAAAAAATCGAAGTCAAGCGTAGTGGGGTCGTCCGACGAGCCAAGCTTTACTTCCTTCGTGACCGTGTCGGCAAAGCCGTGCGTTTGAAAGAGCGTCGACGCAACTAGACGGCAACTGCTGAAAAGCTCGGGTGCCCCGATGCGGTTCTGCCGATGGGGCACACCGGATTTGGAGCACACGGAAAAGCCGAAACCGGCAAAACAAACGATCTAAGGAAACGGCGAGAAGCATACAATGCTTCTCGCCGTTTTTTATTGCCTTTGCCAGATCAGGGGAAACGCATGTGGACACAGACCGTTTTTCGCTGCCGAGAGTGGTACTTGGGCTGTCGCTACGGTCGCATCGATCCCACGGCAACAGCCGGAGAGCGGGGAGAACAGGCTGCCGCACGAATGCTGCGGCAACAGGGTCTCGTCATCATCGCTAAAAACGAAGCTGATCGCGGCGGTGAAGTTGACCTGATTGCGGTGGACCGTGGGAGCCGCACCGTGGTGTTCATTGAAGTCAAGACACACAGCTCCATCAAGCCAGGTCATCCAGCCGAACGTGTTGATCAGAAAAAACAAGGGCGAGTCACGCGCGCTGCAATGAGGTATCTAAGACGCAAGCAACTTCTTGGTGTAGCAGCTCGCTTTGATGTGGTTGCGGTTTGGTGGCCTAGTGGACAATCCACCCCAAAAAGAATCGAACACTACCAATCTGCATTTGACGCGGTGGGGCCACACCAATTCTATTCCTGACTAACCACCAAGGAATGCCAACCAGTCTTGATAACTCTTCGTATTTCCGCTCACAGATTTTTCTAACCGCTTACGAGCGTAGGATCCTGAATTCCGTTGGTTGCAAACCCTCTTGCTCTCAACAGGCAGGCATCACAATGTTGACAGGGACGGCCAGCATCACCCGGATCGTAGCAGGAGAGAGTTAATCCGTAATCGACCCCCAGTTCCATTCCCCGGGCAATGATTTCAGCTTTTGTGAGATCAATGAGAGGTGTGTGTATTTTGAGGCTCTGAGACTCTTCGACCCCGGCTTTGGTTGCCAAGTTTGCCATCTGCTCAAATGCTTGAATGAACTCAGGTCGGCAGTCAGGATAGCCACTGTAGTCAAGCGAGTTCACGCCAATGAAAATATCTTTGGCATCAACCGTTTCTGCAAACGCCAAGGACAGTGAAAGGAAAACCGTGTTTCGCGCTGGCACATAAGTAACGGGAATGGCTTCACCAATTGACTCCACTGACTCTGACTTAGGAACATCAATAGCAGCATCGGTAAGTGCCGAACCTCCAAATTGCGCCAAATCAATATCAACGATTCGGTGTGAAGTTGCATTCAATTTTTCTGACAGGAGCTGAGCTCGCTGCAACTCATACTGATGGCGTTGGCCATAGCGAAACGCAACCGTGTGTGTCTCGAAACCTTCGTCTCGAGCAATTGCCAAACAGGTCGCGCTATCCAAGCCACCCGACAACAGGATGACCGCACGTTTGAGTGATGACATTTGATTCCTCTTTCTCTAGTCTCGTTTCTTCCAGAGCTTGCGACCAATGGAAGGATTGTAATTAGTCCAATTGCCATCGGCAGCAACGTCAGCCTCAATCACACTGGTATAGGACGCCAACTTCGCATCAAGATTATCAAGATGATGTAGCGTTACAGCTTCTAGCGTGACGGGCAGCTTGGGACTTCCAAACTCTATTTGCCCATGATGACTAACAATCAAGTGCTCCAGTTGCAATCGTAGGTCTCTGGGGAATGCCTCACCGGTTGATTCTAGAGATGCTATTTTCTCTCCCAGCATCTGGACACCGATTACGATATGGCCAACCATCTGCCCGCGGTCAGTGTAGGAAACTTCACCACCCGCGGAGAGTTCTTCGATCTTACCCAGATCGTGAAGAAATGCGCCAAACATAAGCAGGTCGACATCTAGCTGCGGATACCTTGGACCGATCAGACCTGCCAGTTCCATCAGATCCAAGCTGTGCTGCAGTAGGCCCCCTGGGTACGCATGATGATTTGAAACAGCGGCCGCTCCCACGGTCAATTTCGCCATGAAATCATCATCACTCAAATACGCCTCGCCCAATCTTCGTAAGTGAACATTTTTCATTTGCTCCATGAGCTCAGCGAGCCGGGATCGCAACTCTTCCGACTTCTCAGCGTCAAAACGCTCAAACTCCGAGATATCAACATCGGATGGATCCAAACGTTCAATATGGGTCACAATCACCTGTAAATTGCCATTGTGGACCTGAGTTCGACCACGACAAAGGACATAATCACCGCGTTCAAAGGAATCGAAGATGCGTTCATCTGCATTCCACACCATCCCGGCGATGACCCCTGTTCGATCTGACAAACGTAGTAAAATGTATTTACCACCCTGACGGTTCACTCGAAGTTGTTTATCGGCAGCCTGGAAAGATTGTTCCAGATGTTGTCCGTCCGACAGGTCCAGAATGTTGGTACGATTCACGTATAACGACTCAAACGGGGCAGGGCAGGGTGCTGAAGTAGAAAAGTATCTCATACAAAGATGATCTCGACAGCGATGGCTTGGCAAGCCCCATCAATCCCTTTTGGGTCTGTGACCCTCTGCAAACGCGAGTCGGAAAATCCGAAGTCAAACACAATGGTCAACTCTAGCCAAATTTGACCACCTAGAGCTTCTTGCAGCCCATTATGAACGCCCAAAACCCGAAATACGACCTCCTGGAACCACCTCAAAGAGATGGCGAGATTGGGCGTCTGGGGCCTTACAGAGTGCTAGCTCTGATTGGTAAAGGCGGCATGGGGCAAGTTTTTCGCGCCGAAGACATGCGTTTGAAGCGTATTGTCGCTTTGAAACTGATGAAGCCCAAGCTGGCTTCCACACCAGCAAGCCGTAAACGCTTCATCGAAGAGGCGAGGTCCATGGCTGCGGTGCAGCACGACAATGTCGCCACCATCTTCGAGGTTGGCGTCGAAGGTGGCGTCCCATTCATGGCGATGGAATTGCTAGAGGGGGAATCGCTAAAAGACGCATTTCGTGCAGGTCGAAAATTCGAAACTGAAGAAATCCTGCGACTTGGCAAAGAGGTTGCCTCGGGTCTAGCCGCGGCTCACGAATGCGGGCTCATTCATCGTGACATCAAACCAGCCAACATCTGGATCCAACAGCCCTCCGGTCGAGCAAAAATTCTTGATTTCGGGCTTGCCATCGCTGGCAACAGCTTTGACCCCTTCGTCTCACGCGGAACCCTGGTAGGAAGCCCCGGATTCCTTTCCCCAGAGCAAGCGAGAAACGAAGCCCTCGATGATCGTACGGATATTTACAGTCTTGGGGCGGTTCTCTTCATGATGTGCAGCGGAGCACTGCCACTCACGTCGGGATCGATTTCTGGACAACTGATCGCCATTATTTGTTACACACCAACATCGCTCACGAACTTAAAACCGGAAACACCTGTCGCTCTTTCAGAACTGATTGATCAGTTACTGCTGAAAGAGCCCAAGGATCGGCCAGCCACCGCAAGCGAAGTCGCCAGCCGCCTCGACCAGATTACCACGGAGAGTAGCGAAAAGCACACGATCAATATCGTGATGGATTCTGGCAGTTCGGGAACATCTGACTCACGCTTATCCAGCGTGAACCACGAACCGGTTTCTAACACAAGTCGTGGCGGATTCTGGGCAGTGTTCGCCGTGATTTCATTGGTCTGTGTTTGTGGGGCAATTTATGGATACACAAAATTCAATGGTGTTGAAAAGGAACCCGCGGCGAGCACCCAGCCTCCTAAGACAGTTCCACGCAAACGAATCACTGCAGCTTCGTTACGACCGTTAATTCTTATCAATGGAGGTGCCGGTAGCCGCAAGATAATGAGTGGGCAAGCAGCTCGCTACAAACTACGAATCGCCAACGAATCTACCAGTTCCGCTGACGACCCTCGAGTCACCAATTCGGGCGCAAAGGTGGTAGCTCAACTCGTAACCCTGCTAAAACAAGCCGATGTGGCCCGAGTCGAACGACCAACTTTTCCAAAGAAGATATCACCAACCCAAATCCCTCGACGCGGAAGTTCACAGGAATTTGAGGTGCAATTCCTGACTGCGAATTTGATCCCTGGTGAATACGAAGTCGAATTCCAACTTCAAACCCCTGATGGCGATGAGATTGCGTCTATCACCGACAACCTCGTGATCCAAGAAGATCTTTCCAAAGCTGACCTTCTCGGCTTCGAAATACTGAGAACCCATCGAGGTAAGGGAGCAGACACCTATGTCCAAAAAAACAGTAAAGATGATTTTGGTGGCAACAAACTGATTCAGGGGGCACGCGGCCCGACCCCGCCGACTCAGCACATCTATCTTCGCTTTGATCTTTCAAAACTGTCCGAGGATACCAAGCAGCTTGATCGCGCAATGGCCTTACTCACCGTGGCTCAAGGCGGACAACAAACGCCCACAGCTTTCACGGTATACGGGATCATGAATGACCTCGAACCCGAGTGGCAGGAAACTGGCGAAGGGCATTTGAGTTGGGACGCTGCCCCATGCAGAAATGGCATCAGCGGACAAAAGTATCTCGGCCGCCTATCTTTTGACAACACCAAGGATCGCCTCAAAAACCAGTCCGACGCGGTACGTTTTGCAAGTCGTGAACTTGACGACTTTATTCGTGACGCAAACGGCAAGCCTGTCACGCTCGTTTTCATACCGGACTCCAACTCCAACCGGCCAGCGCGGTTCAAATCCAAAGAAGGACAACCCGACGAGTCTCCTGCGGTTGCAATCAGATATCTGCAAGCCAATTCTGCACCTCCAGATCGCAAGGATGACAAGAAAAACAAGCCAGTAACTGAGAAGTGAATTCTTGGTCACTCGAGCAGGGTCTTCCCAGCTAGCACAAACTTCTCTGGCAGAAAAAAACTTTGCCAAGATTGAAACATCGTTAATTCAGCCAAATCGCACTCGACTGCGACGGAATGCCCGCTAACGAATAGCTGAACGAATATTCAAGCATCACGTGATAATGGTTAAACTAACGTCATGTCTGATGTTACTCCTCCAACACCGCCGCAAACCACCGCCGTCACACTAGTGCGAACTTCCCAGGCGTGGTCGCAAGCCGACAGTGCCGCTGGATTCGTCCTGCGTTATCTCGCTCCGATGCGCCGCCAACTTGCGGTTCTGTTGGAGTCAACAGAACAGGCCGACGAAGGTTTAAAAATGATCATTGCTCATCTTGTGAGCGCGGGATTTGGTGATCAAGAGCATGACCGACTTCGAGATTTTCTGCTCCGAAGTATTCGCTCCGCTGCTCGTAAGCGTCTCAAAGAAATCCCTGAAGACAAACGCCCCGAAATCGATTTCGACCAACTACAAAGTGATTCCAAGGATTGGCTCCGTTATTGGCGTGAAGGACTACTGGAACGTGCATGGCGAGCTTTAGAGCGGATTGAACATGCAACTCCAAGTCGTCCCTTGTATTCTGTCCTGCACTGCGCCACGGCAAACCCGAAGGCAACACTAGGCATGCTTGTGATTCAAATCGCAACGGAAGCAGGTGTGCAAATTGATGAAACCAAAGCCGAAGCGTTTTTAACGGAGGCCCGTTGGATGTTTGCTCAACTTGTTGCTGACGAGATTTCGGAGACACTGGAAAAACCGGAATCAGTGGATGTCAGGCAGGAAATCAAGACGTTGGGCTTAGGAAAAGCATTTGCCGGCATCATGGCGAGGCAATGACCCAAAATCAGTCATCCGCTCCAATGAATAGCGGAATATCCATACCAGTCCTAAACTGAGCAAAATCCATCATCCGTATTTATATAATGATTACGTAACTGCTGTCCGCACTGGAATTAAAAGACATCTGAGATGACAATGAACTCGCGAATTTCCATTCGCAAACCCAACCTGCCATCTTGCTCATGAATTGGATTCAGGCTCACCACGCTCCATCAGAGTACATTATCGATCTGAACGCGTTTTCCCAATAGCCTTGCTTGTCATTCCCACCTCAATCACTCCCCCCCAACGAAAGCACGTTTGACATGCACAAGTTTGCTAGTAAACCAAGTCTGATAAGCATCATCTTGGCATCAAGTGTCATTCTCGTCATCAATCCACAAGGGTTGAGCGCCGCGCAAAGTGACGAAACGCAACCCCCCGCTTCAACGCTTGATTCGGATGGCCACCTCGTGCAATTTAAGCGTGACATTGCTCCCATCCTCCGACAACATTGCTTGGAATGCCACGGCCCCAATGATGCAAAAAATGATTTTCGCGTTGATGATCGCGAGATAATGCTCGATTACATTGAGCCCGGCGACGCAGCGGAAAGCACGCTGTATGTGGACTACATGACAACAGATGACGAAGACATGCTCATGCCGCCAAAGTCGCACGGTGGACCTTGTTCTGTTACCGAACTGGCTTTAATTCAGGTTTGGATCAATGAAGGAGCAAACTGGCCCGAGGGGGTTACTGTTTCTGATGAGAGTGTGCCGGTCAAAGTCGCTCCTCCCAAAGCACTTTCTGTTCCCGAACGTGTATGGTTCGCACAGGGTTTCCTACACCCAGCAACCGTCCATTTCCCAATTGCTTTGTTCACTTTGGGGGCTGGTTTCGTAGTACTCGGCTTGAAATGGCCTGCACTTGGCACGCAGATCCCACTCGCTTGTCTGCTGCTGGGAGCTGTTTCTTCCATTGCTGCCACACTGATGGGGTGGGCATTGGCACCTGAACTTGGGTACGGAAGCAATTGGAGCATCATGGACTGGGGAAAAGAAGTCGATGCTCATCGCTGGAGTGCAGTGGTTGTTACGATCTTCTCCAGCGTGTTTGCCATAATCGCGTTGGCCGCCATAAGAAAGGACAGCGAGAAATTAACCAAATTGTGGAAGGTCGGACTTCTCGTCTGTGCGGGCATGGTGGGTGCTGTTGGACACCAAGGCGGTGAAATGAGTTACGGAAAGGACTTCTACCCTCGCGCTCTGAGGATTCTCACAGGTGCTCAAGCGGATCCCGAACCCGCAGCATCCGACAGCGAGCCAGCCACCGAGACCACATCCCCCGCATTGAGTCCCGCAGAGAAAAAATCCTCGGAATAGAACGGCCCTAAGGTCCCGGAGCACACGCAATGAAAATGCAGACGGCAACAACACGGCGTTCTGTCACATAACCATAAAACGCGTCACTCTGGACCATTCTGCTCGTCACTACTGATTTTTCAATGTAGTAAAACGACGGCTGTTGTCACCTACTTCATCCACACGTTGCATCGTCAACCAAGTTCCCGCGTCGGTCGCGACTCCTTCCTTCAATGGAATTCCGTCGGCTTCAGCATAGATTGTGCGAACAATCGAAACAGGATTTGATGCAGCAGGTTTGAGTGGATAATTCTCGCCGCGGGTAACGAGCAGCCAGGTATTTTCCCGAAACCCATTTAAGGTACGCTGGCGGACGAAGTCGGCTGTTTTCTTACGTTGCTCAGGCAATAGCTTTTCGTCCTTGCTGACCTTAATCGCAAGCTTCTGTGTTTCACTCAAGTCATACGAGACCCAGCCGTAGGGCGGCATAAAAACCTCAAGTTTGCAGTGTGAGGGTGATCCTTTATCGAACATCTGAAGCCCGTAAAGTACTCGAGATGGATAACCAATCTCACGAGCGAATGTGCCACATAGTCCGTGGTAATCGCTGCAGTGTCCTCGACGGTGGATTAAACCATGAGCAGGATCTGCTGTCAGCGAAGCATTAGCCGAATCATAAGTCAAATTCTCGTCGACCCATTCGATTGCCTTCATGAACTGCTTCGACTTTGCATCGGAAACTGATTGAATCTGCTCCACAACGTCTGTGTAGTCCGTTGCACGCTCTGAACGCACATCTGGCGTCTGAAACACCTCGAATGCCTGAGGCCACGAGGCAGTGTTGACAACTTTGGAATAGTCAACGCCCCACTCAAGTTGCGCAATCTCTGCCGTGAATGTGTGCCGTATCTCCAACGGACCGTCGGGTGAGTTGATTTCAAAGTAGGCAAACTCGTTCCCAAAGGTTGGCTCACGCGTGAGTTGCGGCTGACGATCTCGCGGAAACGTCTGGAACTTACGATCCCACACCATCTGATTTTCAGTGGAGGGTGGCAGCGGCACCCAAACACGCAACTGCTTTGTCTTTGCGGGTGCCTTGATTGCGACCCTAAAATCCACGTTAAATTTAGCAACCGCCGTCTTTACGGGTGCTGATTCCGCCTTGGCTTCTCGGACCTGTCGCTCCTCATCTTCCCACGCCATCAGGTTGGAAACCGAACTCAGAAAAGATCCAACAAGGAGAAAAAAACAGATCAAATATCTGTAAAACATCATAAAAAACTCGCAGAAAGAAATTCGGTACGATTGTCGGAGCTTAACGGAAATACACGTTGTCGAGTATTCTGTGTGGCGAGACTCATTATATGAAGCATCGACGTTGCCACCTATTGCAACCCGACCATTCAAGTCCACCGATGATAGTTGACAAACCACATTTTTTTGAGACCCTCTCTCCCTAAACGGATTGTCCGGTGAAATCAAAGCAAGCAGCGAACCAGAAACAAGCCTCCGACAGTTGTGAAGAGTTGCCTGCAGATCGATTCATCAATCGGGAACTGAGCTGGCTTGAATTCAACGAACGCGTACTCGACCAGGCTGCAGATTTGTCATTGCCTCTTCTCGAGAGAGCAAAATTCCTGGCCATCAGCAGTTCGAATCTTGATGAATTCATGATGGTGCGTGTAGGTAGTTTGCAGATGCAGTACCGGCGAAACAGCATGGTACGAGATGCCTCAGGCTTGACGGTGAGCGAACAGTTGCTTGCCGTAGCACACCGGTGTGAAATTTTTACGAAGCGTCAGTACAAGACATTGTCTGACTCCCTTGAACCATTGCTGGCCGAACATGACATCCGCCGCATCGATTTAAACGACTGCTCTGACCGCTGCCAGGATGCTGCCGAACGTCGTTTCCAAAACGACGTCCTCGCGGTGATTTCTCCACAAGCAATATTTGAGGAACGCCCATTTCCTTTGCTACAAGGCTTAGGAGTTCATCTTTGCATTCGCTTGAAAGCCGGCAAAAACTCTGGTGATGATCCTAATGCAAGCCCCTGGGATTTCGCCGTCATCCCACTGGGCAGAACTGTGCCACGCGTCGTGCTGATGCCTTCGGACAGAGGACACTCATACGTGTTACTGGAAGATCTCATTAAACACTTCATCAGTGAGTTCTTCCCTGGTCGTGAAATAGTTGAGTGCATTGCATTTCGAATCACGCGAAACGCTGACATAGAGTTACAGGAAGATGCCGCCGCTGATCTGATGGTCGGCATGGAAGAAGTACTAGAGAGTCGACGCCAATCCCGTGTAACGCGACTTGAATACAGCCACGATGCAAGCGATGCAATGCTTGCCTTCCTGTCAGAGAAAATGCAGGTTCGGGGTCAGGATTTATACCCAATTTCCGGACCACTGGATCTCAGCTATCTCTTCACCCTTCATGGCTTAGAGGGCTTCGATGCCTTGCGCAATGATGCTTGGCCACCCCAGCGCATCCCGAGGATTGAACCCACCGAAAATATGTTTTCATCGATCAGTCGTGGAGACATCCTGCTGCTGCACCCTTACGAGAGTTTTGACCCTGTTGTCCGTCTAATCGAAGAGGCGGCAATCGACCCAGATGTTCTGGCGATCAAACAAGTGCTGTATCGCACTAGCCGTAACAGCCCGATCGTTTCAGCTTTGAAACGAGCGGCAAAAAAGGGGAAATACGTTTCAGTCATTGTCGAATTGAAAGCGAGGTTTGACGAAGCCCGAAATATCGAATGGGCACGGGAAATGGAGCAGTCAGGAGTGCAGGTCATTTACGGGATTCGCGGACTTAAAACCCACGCCAAAATTTGCATCATTGTTCGTCGTGAACCACAAGGGATTGTCCGCTACATGCATTTTGGAACTGGCAACTACAACGAAGTAACAGCCACGATTTATGGTGATGTTTCGTTGCTAACCTGCAACGAAGAAATCGGGTCAGATGCCTCTGCCTTTTTCAATGCTGTGACAGGAGCCAGCCAGCCGCAAAAACTCAGGCATCTGGATAGCGCGCCCACCACGCTACGCAAACGAATCGTGGACCTAATCAATGCAGAAACACAACGCTGCATCGAGGGACAACGGGCAGAAATATTCGCAAAGGTCAACGCGTTGGTCGACACGGAAGTGATTGACGCTTTGTATCGGGCTAGCCAGGCAGGTGTAAAAATTCAGCTCAACGTCCGTGGTGTCTGCTGTCTGCGGCCCGGCGTTCCGGGCCTTAGCGAAACCATTCGTGTGATTTCCATCGTGGACCGCTTTCTTGAGCATGCAAGAATCATTCATTTCCGACATGGTGGGGACTCAGAACTGTTTATCAGCAGCGCTGATTGGATGCCACGCAATCTTGATCGGAGAGTTGAAATCATGGTTCCCGTCGACGACACAGCCTGCCGCGAAAAAGTGATGAATTCACTTCTCACTTACTTCGAGGACAACTGCAACTCATGGGAAATGCAAGCTGACGGTTCATACGTTCGAAGCCAACCTGAAAAATTGGCCGTGAGGGCACAGGAAAGACTTTATGATCACGCTTGCAAAGCGACCGAACAGATAAGCCAACGACGTCGAACGACATTCGAAACTCACGAGCCACCGGAACACCGATAATCGGAATCACTGTCGAGCTTGTGTCTTTCCAATGTTCTTGATATTGCTGCAATGGCTTCTACAAGCCATTGCAGGTAACGGCTTGTCCCTCGGGCCAAATCAAACAGCCAAAATTGATTTACAGAATTGCACCTGGTCGATAACCGGCGGCTTCTGGATATCGATCTGTCAGGCAGTTTATTTTCTGTAGCACATTTTGAATTTGGACGGAGGCATTCCCAATGAACTGACTGGGGTGACCAATCGCCTCCTGCAGATTCTCAGCATCCATTGGAATTCGCTCGTCAGCTGACAAACGCTCGATCAAATCATTGTCATCGGTCCCGGACTCACGCATGGCCAATGCGGCAGCAACGGCATGCTCTTTGATGGCTTCATGAGCTGCTTCGCGGCCCACACCCGCCTTCACAGCCGCGACCAATATTTTGGTCGTAGCAAGAAATGGCAAGTACCGTCGCAATTCACGATCAATGACTGCTGGATACGCTCCGAAGTCCATCAGCACAGTCAGAAATGTTTCCAACTGCCCATCGATTGCGAGGAATGCGTCGGGAACGGCAACCCGCCTGACCACGCTACAACTGACATCTCCCTCGTTCCATTGGTCACCAACGAGTCCCCCAATCATGCTGAGATATCCACGCAGAATCACGCTAAAGCCATCAATACGTTCAGCGGATCTCGCGTTCATCTTATGGGGCATCGCCGATGATCCAACCTGTCCTGGCTTGAACCCCTCAGTGGCAAGTTCAGCCCCAGCCATCAAACGCAATGTACGAGCAAAATTTGCAGGACCAGATGACAATTGTGTCAATGCTGAGACGACGTCAAAATCCAGTGATCTCGGGTAGACCTGACCAACAGAATCGAAACAACTTTGAAAGCCGAGATTTTTCGCGATGCGCTGATCAAGTTGTTCCAGCTTTGAAGAATCTCCCTGAAACAGATCCAACATGTCTTGCTGCGTGCCTACGGGACCTTTGATCCCTCGCAACGGTATCCGAGCCAACAGTTCCTCAAGACGCTGTACCGCAATAAGAATCTCCTCGGCAATGTTGGTGAAACGCTTACCGATCGTCGTCACCTGGGCAGGCACATTGTGACTACGACCCGCGATCGCTAGCTCGGCTGTTTCAGCAGCGCGTTCAGCAATTAGCGCCAACGCGGCAACACTACGATCCCGCACCAACGACAGTGCAGAACGAATTTGCAGTTGCTCAACATTTTCAGTCAAATCACGTGAGGTCATCCCCTTGTGAATATGCTCGTGACCCGCGAGCGCGTTGAACTCCTCGATCCTGGCCTTCACATCATGTTTCGTGACACGCTCTCGAGCATCGATTGAGGGTAAGTCAACTGATCCGATTACTTCGCGGTAATCATCCAGAACTTTCTGGTCGACAGTGACCCCCAAATCGTTTTGGGCCTCCAGAACAGCCAACCAGAACTCACGTTCTAACACAACCTTGCCCGACGGTGTCCAAATGTCAACCATGCCTGCACTGGCGTACCGTGACGCCAGAATATTTGGAAGATCGCGTGACACGACAAACTCCTGAAAATCGATGTGAGGAACAGAGACGAGCGGGAAGCCAGAATGTAATTTCCGACTGCAGAAGTGAGTAGGCGGCGTTCACACACCCCATCAAACGTCCTGAAAATGGGAAAATGGCCCAGTTTGACGCCATAATCTTCCGTTTTTCACCATGGAACCGAGATCAAACACCCACAAACTGCCGAAAGTAAAGTTAGAGGATGGCATTCTTCGACAAGAGACTGAGGATTCCCCGAGCGGGAATTTCTCGCTCCGAAGGGCTCTTTCAATCACCACAAAGCTACTCAAGTGGCTTTCGAGAGCCCCTCCGTTTTGGGGTCATGCCTACCTCGATGGATTGCCAATTGGCGGTATTTCGGGCTAAAACGAGGGTTAATTAATCTGAAGCGAGGCTCGATCGCTGATTTTGAATCGCGGGTCTTTTCTTATTTTGTCGGATTTTGAATGTACAACCTCGTTAGTTCATTGCCTCGGATCAAAGCCGTCAGCAAAACTATTCAAAGACGGTTCATTTTCAAACTGGTGTTCCTCATCGGTGTTTGCGCCAGTGGTATTGAGGTGCGCGCGGAGGAAGATCAACCGACCGAGATATACAAATCGGCGATTGAGTTGCTGCCAGATTCTGTTGCAGGCATGGTGCGAATCCCCAACCTGCCACGATTTTGCGAAGCTTGGGAAAAGACTTCCATTGGAAAACTGGTTGACGATGAAGCGATGCAACCCTTCATCGAAGCGCAACGCGAACGAGCCAAGAATTACCTCGAGGCATTTGGCAATAAGGTCGGTGTTCGTCCCGAAGACGTGTATGACATGGCTTCTGGCGAACTTGTGATTAGCTGGCTGCCTTTTCCGAATGATAAGCGGCGTCCCTTTGCGCTCTGTGTGATCGCTGATGTTCGAGGCAGAGCGAAAGAAGCAAAAACAGCAATTGACAAGCTTGACGAAGACCTGAAAGTTGCTGGCTGGGTTCGAAAGGACATTGAACATCAGGGCCAGATGGTTCGGATCTATAACACCAAACCCAAGCCTGGTCAGCTCAAGGTCGAGCAGATCGTGATTTCGCTTGATGAAACACGTCTTCTTGCTGCTGACCGCGACCTCGTCGTGACGGACCTGCTTGATACCATTGCTGGTGATACCGATAGTGAACCAATCGTCAAACTTGAAGAGTTTCAAAACGTTCTCAAAAAGTCGAGTCAGGCAATTTTGGAACCCGTCAAGAGCGGTGGTGGCACCATTGCAATGGAATGGTTCGCGAGACCGTTTCAAATGGCAAGAATACTGAGGGAGTCACTCGAGGTAGACCGCGGCAATCAAGTCGACATCGTCAAGCTCCTAGAAAACCAGGGCTTCGACGCCATTAAAGCCGCTGGTGGCATTGTTGCCCTCGCAGGCGAGAAGTACCAATTGCTTCATCGAGGATCTATTTTAGCCCCCGCAGTGACCGACAAGCCCAGCAAGTACGAACTGGCGGCGAAGATGTTGCAGTTTGAAAATGCTCCACTCACGCCCATTCCGGCTTGGGTGCACTCCGATGCTGCTAGTTTCAGCCGAATCAATCTGCGATTTGAGGAGATATTTTGGGCCTCCGAAACACTGTTGAATGAAGCCTTTGGTGACGAAATTTTCAAAGACATTATCGAGGGCATTCGAGATGATGAGGATGGCCCACAAATCGATATAGCCAAGAACGTGCTACCAAATCTGGATAACCAGTTGATATTGGTCACCGACAACACCCTTCCTTCAGAGCTTAATTCCGAACGAATGTTGATCGCGATCCGGATCTCGGACGCAGAAGCCATCGGCAATGCAATCAGCAAGGCGATGGAGGTTGAACCTGATGCGAGCATCATGGACGCAGTCCCTGGTGTAGATATCTGGCGTGTCCAGCGAGGTGGTGATGACGACGATCTTGATGAAGATTTGTTCGGAGACTTGGACATTGGCCTCGGAGACGAAGAAATCGAAGAAAGCCCGCCATTGCTAGATCATTGGGCGATCGCGATGATCGACAAGGGAGCGAATTCAGAAGCCCCGTACCTGATGTTCTCCAATGACCCTGATTTGTTGGTGTCAGCTGCGACTCGAATTCGCTCGGGAGAGAAGGTCGGTCTTGGCGACGAACCGGAAATCAAGGCGATTGTGACTTCACTGAAAGAACTTGGCTGCAACTCACCGGCACTCGACCGAGTTGTCCGCACCAAGCTATCGCTTCGAGCAAAGTACAACCTTCTCCGCGAAGGCAAACTCAAGGACAGCGATTCTGTGCTCTCCTCGTTTTAT
>Ga0315332_10000872_pt1 | contig 15187 bp, 9 predicted proteins | sample M110034915metaG_FD_203455 | JGI IMG/M metagenome (GOLD analysis project Ga0315332, IMG submission 203455) | Ammonia-oxidizing marine archaeal communities from Monterey Bay, California, United States - M1 100m 34915 | ecosystem: Environmental > Aquatic > Marine > Intertidal zone | place: USA...
TGAATCAGCATGCACCGCGAAACAAATCCCCCGTGACTCACCGGCACGGGCGGAGGAAATCACAGGAGGCCCCATCGCAACCGTGCGATTCCTCCGTTTGCTGGCACAATCACTTAAGGATATCGCCAACAGTGGCACCCCGCGCTTACCCGGACCAGTGACGCAGCAACACGGGCAGTATCGCATCCCGGTGTTCCCAACAAGACAACTGAATGACTCGCTGCTTTTCTGGCCAATGAAAGCTGAAACATGGCTTGCTCCATCGATTACGGAACCAAATATTTTCTCTGATGCAACCGACCAATTTCGCACAGGCAGTGCGGAAGCATCTATCGCCGTGGTACTGGGAGCCGGGAATGTTTCTTCCATTGCTGCGACCGACATGCTCAGCAAGGTGCTGACCGAGAATCGCGCCGTGTTACTAAAAATGAACCCCGTCAATGACTACCTGACTCCTCATTTTGAAACTGCATTCAAACCTCTGATTGAAGCAAACGTACTGAGGATTGTCCGCGGTGGTAGCGAAACGGGTCAGCAACTGATCAACCATCCGATCGCCCAATCCATTCACATCACAGGCTCCAACCATACCCATGACTGCATCGTCTGGGGACACGGTGATGAAGCTGAAAAACGCAAGCAAAAAAGAATTCCACTACTGAAAAAAACGATCACAAGTGAACTGGGCAACGTCAGCCCATGGGCAGTCATCCCAGGACGCTACTCGACTGCGGAATTGCGTGCCCAGGCAGAAACCATTGCCTCGTCGATCATCAACAACGCATCCTTCAATTGCATTGCAACAAAACTCATTGTCACCTGCCGCCAATGGTCTCAGAAAAAACAATTCCTTGATTTACTTGATTCAATTCTTGCAGCCACCCCAGCTCGATATGCGTACTACCCTGGTGCTGCGGATCGCTTTAACCGCTTCAACGGCGAGCCACCAGCGAATCGTGATTTCCTGCCTTGGACCCTAAAACGCGACATCAACCCCAAGGCAACACCACACTTGGTCAAGGAAGAATCATTCACATGCGTGTGCGGTGAATTGACATTGGACTCAAAAAATGAGGAGGAGTTTCTCGGACAGGTTCAGGACATTTTCAATCAAGATATCTGGGGCACTCTGGCAGCCAGTCTTACTATCCCCACTGCGTTTCGCCACAAACATGCAGGGCTTCTTGACGAGACGTTGCGCAAGTTGCGATACGGCACAATCGGTATCAACCAGTGGACCGCCATTTCCTTCGCCCTGATGTCGCCGCCGTGGGGCGGATTTCCAGGAGCGAATTTAGGCAACGTCCAAAGTGGCATTGGTTTCGTCCACAACACCTTTCTACTAAACCGCCCCGAAAAAACAATCCTTACTGCGCCCTTGAGAATGCACCCAAAACCAATTTGGTACTCAACGCATCGGCAACCGGAAAAAGTGTCATGGGATCTACTGGACCTTTACATAAACCCCTCTGCCCTAAGACTGCCAAAACTGCTCTGGCATGCCGTCACCGGCTGAGTGTGGCTTTTCAATGAATACGTCCTGTTACACAAAATGGTGTAACATACGCACCTTGTATTGCACCTTGATTTCGCATCTCACCAACGGTCCCCCCCACGACTCGCACGACCGCAGGTCACACGAAAACAAAGCTGACATGACTGCGCAAAACAGCGGTGACCCCCTTCAAACAACGAAACCCACTCAATGCGACTCGAGTGGCAACACTGCAGCAGCCTCATCACGCGATCAACTTGACAGCGCAGGGATCCGCAATAGCGAGCAAGTGACGGCAACACCAAGTGGCCCGGAAACACAACGGGCCATCGACCAATGGCTGAATCAATACTCACTGTATCACCAGAACACACTGAACAAACAAATCCACTTCATTTGCGTGCCACTGATCGTTTTTAGCATTCTTGGGCTTCTGTGGTCGATTCCGGTACCGCCCCCAATCGCCCAATGGGGGGCATGGGTCAATGTCGCAACCGCTGTCGTACTGCTCGGCACCCTCTACTACACACGCCTCGCACCAAGCCTTGCGATCGGCATGCTGATCATCGCGTCAATATCGATTTTCGTTCTCAGCCACACCGAGCAGTGGACTGGCCTCAAAGCATGGCAATGGGCAGTCCCGTTATTCATCCTGGCGTGGATAGGCCAATTCATTGGGCACCACATTGAGGGCAAAAAACCTGCATTCGCAAACGACCTGCAGTTTCTCTTAATCGGTCCACTTTGGATCCTTGCCGACCTCTACCGGCGTGTTGGGATCGTTTATTGACAACGTCGCACATCAAAATCATGCACAACCACTTGCTATTTAAAAAACTGGTAAGCCGCTCATTCAATTTAACAAAGACCCAATGACAGAAATCCGTTTCCTAACCACTGTGTTTTTCATAACCTGCACTTTCGTGTTATGTCCTGAAAAAAATCCTGCGTCAGCGGACGATCACATACTAAAAAGCGAGCAGCATGCATCCACCAGCAGACTGGCTCAACAAGTCACGATCCACCGCGACAAATGGGGAGTCGCACACCTGTTTGGCGACACGGATGAAAGCACACTGTTCGGAGCTGGCTACGCGCAGGCAGAGGATTATTTCTGGCAACTTGAGGACACCACCATCCAAGCCATTGGAAGGTACGCCGAGGTACGCGGCAAAGATGGACTGAAAACGGACTTACTGGTACGCAGCTTTGAGCTTGCGAGACGCTCAGAAGCCGACTTCGCCAAATTGCCCCCTGAAAGCCAGAAGCTTCTCCAAGCCTTTGCCGCCGGTGTGAATCATTTGCTGGAAACAGACCCATCCGTCAAACCACGTCTGCTAGAGCGGTTCGAAGCGTGGCACGTGCTGGCCATTGACCGGTACCTGATGTTAACCATGACGTATGGCGGTAGCGGAGCCAGAAAACCTCGGCCAGAGGATGCGAAGCTAAGTTTTCGAGATCAAAAACTTCCACGATACAGCTGGGACTGGTTCGATCCACCCCACCAGTTTGAGACAGAGGTGCGCGAGGCCATAGGCTCGAATTCATGGGCCATCGCTCCGAAAAAAACCCAGTCCGGTGAGGCGATGCTGTTCATCAATCCACACCAACCGTGGTACGGAATCGGCCAATTCTACGAGATGCATTTGCACAGCAAAGAAACGCTCCGCTTCTCCGGTGCATGCTTCTTTGGAAACCCCATCCCTGTGCTCGGTCACAACGAATACCTGGGGTGGGCTTACACGGTGAATCAACCCGATGTCGCCGACTCATGGCGAATCGAATTCAGTCACCCCACTGATCCTCTCCAGTATCGCTTCGGTGATGGTTATCGCCAAGCAGAAGAGTGGCAAGAATCGATTTCAATTAAAGAAAACAATGTGGTCGAAACCAAGATCGTCACGTTTCGCAAGACCGAAACAGGACCCATCATGTCCTACAACGGCAAGCAGGCTGTCGTCGCAAGAGTGGCCCGTCTATTTGATGTGGGACGTTTGGACCAGGCAGTAGAGATGGTTCGTGCCAAAAACTTCCAAGAATGGAAAAAAGCATTTTCACGGTGTGCCATTCCCATGTTCAACGTGACATACGCTGACCGCGACGGGAACATTTTCTATGCCTACAACGGCGCGGTGCCCATCAGAGATGAAGGCTTTGATTGGACACGCACTGTTGATGGCAGCAACCCGGCAACCCAGTGGAAAGGCATTCATCCTTTCAAGGACTTGCCGCAGGTCCTGAATCCCAAGTCGGGCTATGTTCAAAACTGCAACTGTTCGCCTTATGTCACGACCGATGCTGGAAATCCAAATCGTGAGGATTTTCCAAAGTACATGGTTCGTGATTGGAACGTAGACAAACGTCGCAGCAAGCTTGCAAGAGAGCTACTGTCCAATGCTAACGAAGTCAGTTTCGACTGGTACCAGCAACTGTGCTTTGATTCAACGCTTTATTGGCCCAAAACGGAAAAGCCGAATTGGCAACGTCAATTCGCGTTCATGCAACAGACGGAGCCCGAACTAGCTGCCAAATTGCAACCGTACCTGGAAGCACTCATCAAGTGGGATGGGAAAGCGGACAAGAAATCGAAAGTCGCACTGCTGTGCATCAGTTGGTACGAAGAGCTTTATGGCACTTCGCAAGCCGAGAGGATCAAAAGTGAATACAAAGGTGATCCGAGAAAACAGTTGATTGCGTTGGGGAGAGTTGCAAAACGACTCGAGGAACTCCATGGCGACTGGAGACTACCGTGGGGTGAGGTTCATCGCCTACAAAGAACCGCGTACAGTGCCGACACCATGGAGGCCGGTGTCTCATTGCTGCCGTTCGCTGCCAGTCAAGCGTGCGCGGGTGCCCCCGGTCCACTGGGAGTCGTATTCACGATTTACTCGACGCCCAGTGTCCCCCTGCTACGTCCACAGCGCTTTGCGGTGGTCGGGTGTTCGTACATGTCAGCCATCGCTTTTGGCAAGGACAAAGTACGTGCGGTCTCGTTGGTACCCTTCGGAACATCAGGAAGTCCCCGTTCTCCCCACTTTCGGGATCAGGCAAACCTGCTTAGCAACCAGGAGTTCAAGCGAGCGTGGTTCTATGAAGACGATGTAAAAAACGCGGCACTCCGTTCTTATCACCCCGGTAAAAAAACGACCACGATGCAAGAGAAAAAATGAAAACACTTACACTGAAAACAGCAATCGCAATCTGCTTTCTTGCCTCCACGGCATCGCTCGCCCGCGGTGAACAGCCAAATATTCTGTTCTGCATTTCAGATGACCAAAGCTATTGGCACGCCGGTGCCAATGGTGATCAAGTTATCGAGACCCCTGCATTTGACAGGGTTGCCAAGGAAGGGATCCGGTTCACGCATGCCTTTTGTGATGCTCCTACATGCGGTCCTTCGCGCAGTGCAATCCTGACAGGACAACACATTTGGCGTCTTGAAGAAGCTGGGAACATCCACAGCACACTGCCCGCTCATTTTGCGACCTACCCCGCCATACTGGAAGAACGGGGTTACGTCACTGGTTTTACCGGGAAAGGCTGGAGTCCAGGCCGCCTTGAAGCGGGTGGAAGAACAAGAAATCCAGCGGGGAAAGAATACAGCCGTAATCGACTGCAACCCTCCAAACCTGGAATTTCAAACAAGGATTATGCTTCCAACTTCTCAGACTTCTTGGAACAGCGCCCGAAAGACGCGCCCTTCTGCTTTTGGCTCGGGACACATGAACCCCACCGGGGGTACCAGCAAGGCGCTGGGCTAGCCGCTGGTAAAGATCCATCCAACGTCGTGGTGCCGCAGTCTCTTCCCGACACTGCATTAGTTCGCAGCGACATCCTTGATTACTACACCGAAGTAGAGCATTTTGACCAGATGGTTCAACGTGCTCTCATCCTGCTTGAACAACAGGGAGAACTGGACAACACCATTGTGGTGGTGACCAGCGATCATGGAATGCCATTCCCACGAGCAAAAGCAAGCCTTTACGACACGGGAACTCATGTGCCCCTTGCTATCCGCTGGGGAAATGGCATCCAAAACCCAGGGCGAATCTCGGATGCCTTCGTGAACCTCAGTGACTTGGCTCCAACCTTCATCGAAATTGCCCGCCTTGTCCCGCCGGCTGAAATGACGGGACGTAGTCTTCTGGACATCCTGCAAAAAAAGAACGCCCAACTGACACCTGCCCGAGACCATGCGTTGATCGCCATGGAACGGCACGACGGATGCCGCAAAGGTGGAAAAGGCTATCCGTGTCGCGCTATCCGTACATCCAAGTTTCTTTTCATCCTGAATCATGAACCAGGCCGTTGGCCTTCAGGAAGCCCCGATGCTTCTGTATGCGCACGAGCGATTCCCTATGGTGAGATCGATACCTCGCCCACCAAAACCCTGATGATGAAGGACTCCACTGACGAACACCGTCAACGGTTGCAACAACTCGCATTCGGGTTACGACCAGCAGAAGAACTTTATGATTTAACATCGGACCCGTGGCAAACGAAAAACATTGCGAGCGACTCGAAATACTCAGCAGATCTAGATCGTCTACGTACTCGGCTCACCAAACGTTTGAAAGAGACAAATGACCCACGGCAAACGGGTGGTGCAGTCCTATGGGACTACTATCCGTACTACGGAGTTCGCAAGAATCGTGACTGGCAGGTGGACACCATGCCATCCGAGCCGGCCAGACAATGACCCATGCCAATATTTTTTCGATTGACCAAGACCCACAAATGAGGGTTCATTTATTGCTCCGAAAATTGATGCAACACTCAGATCATCCTTGATTTCCCGTTTCTAAACTTCCGTTTCTACAAAACCTACTGGTGCTTCCGGTGTTCTACCGAACGTTACAATCCCGCAGCGTGATAGTGTGTTAGATTTAGTAGCAACCAAGGTGCATGTCGGTTCATGCCTCAGGTAAATCACAACACACTGATTCTACTTGACCCAACGCTGCTCATTACAACCTGCAAAATCGCCAGAACAGCGATAGCACAAGCAAACAATCAGGTCCTGGAGCAAACGATTAATGGAATTTATGGAAGTCCCCTTATTCGATGATGACATTTACAAAATGCTCATCCGGTTTGCATTCAATTTGCTGTTTCTTGGCCTGATCGTGCGTTTTGCGATCCTGCCCAACCAACAGGATCGAGAGTTTGCATTTACAGTGAGCATGCTGAACATCACAGTATTCTTCATCTGCTTTGCACTGAAAAAGCTTGAGCTGGGTATTGGAATGGCTCTCGGTCTATTCGCAATTTTTGGGGTCTTGCGATATCGGACAAATGCACTGCCAATCAAGGAAATGACGTATCTGTTCATCGTCATTGGCATTGCGGTGATCAATTCATTGTCAAACAAGAAAACCAGCTATGCCGAATTGATGGCCGTCAACGGTCTGATTCTCTTCGCCGCATATCTAAAAGAAAAATTTGTCGCCAACGGAAAAACGAACACGGGGCTTCAAGGCGTGGTTTCAAAAAAAGCCAAGAAGCATGTCGTTGAGTATGATCGCCTTGACCTCTTGGCACCTGAAAAAGCAGACGAACTTTCCGCTGATCTCATCCAGAGAACGGGGATGCCCATTTCGCGGATTCAAGTACAAAACATCGACCTGAAAACCAATTCAGTCACGCTCAACATCTGGTGCAACGAAAGCTCAGCCAAGAAAGATTCGTAAGAAATAGATGCCTCATGCCTCCAGGGTCAGCGATTCCCGAACCAGCGATTCCCGAACCAGTGATTTCAGACATTCGGTCAGTGCACTGACTGAAAGACATTGCTGGTTGTGAGCAAGCCTGTTGCATTTCCGGGGAAACCGCATCAGCAAACGACGACCGCAACCTGCCCTCATCTGTAGGAAGCAGGTTACGTGTGCACTATTACCAAGGCCACCACAACCAGGGCCACCTCGGACTCAGTTTGCGTGGCAGCACCCCTCAGGATGCACCATCGAGTCCACGACTACTGGTACACCCGCACATAATCGATCAGGTACTGGGCTGGGAACTTGGTGTTTGCCCCTACAGGGCCCACGAAACCGCCTCCAACCGATAGATTCAGCAGCAAATGAAATTTCTGGTCGAAGGGAGCAGGAAAGGCTCCCCCCGTCGTGCTCCACTTGGTTTGAGTCTGCACCAACTTGTCGTCGACGAACCACTGCATTTTCCCAGCCTGCCATTCGATGGCAAAGGTATGAAAGGCATCCGTAAAATTTCCTTCCGGAAGTTTGTATTCTTTTCCTGATGACGTGTTCTTGGGCCACGCGTCACCGTAGTGCAGTGTTCCCAGCACTTCGTTGGTGTTTTGACCACGAAACTCCATGATGTCGATCTCACCACTCTTCGCCCATCCACCATACTTGTCACCTGTGGGAAGCATCCAGATGGCTGGCCAAAGCCCTGCCCCGGCAGGCAACTTGGCTCTCACTTCGATCCGTCCATACTTCCAGTCACCGCGATGTTTGGTGCGCACGCGCCCAGAAGAATATTCTCGCTTGGTACCCATGATGTTTGCGTTGTCACGATGGGCTTCCAGAATCAGATTCCCTCCCCCAACACGAACATTTTCTTTTCGGTCAGTGAAAATTTGCAACTCTCCATTGCCGCCTCCAAATGCATTCACCTCGATCCCCCACTTTGAGTAATCAAGTGCATCACCATCAAAGTTGTCCTCCCACACCAGCTGTCGTCCGGCGTTACTCAATGGTTCCTGGGCCACTGATGAAACACTCAGCAAGGAGAAACTGGCGCTAGCAAAACAGACGCTGGCGAAAACGATGCGTGAAAAAACAGTCGAGTGCATGAAAATTTCCTTTGCTGTGTTATTGCACAGTGCGTGCGTACGGGGCCAAAATTTGCGGGCTTGAACCACGCGAAAATCAATAGTGTGCTTTTCCAAATCACTCACGACATCAACCACCTTGCCAGAAGTTGTAAAAAACATCGATACGACTTATCACACCGGTGCGGGAAAAAACATTTTTCGTTTCATTTGGCGTTAACAATAAATCGCAACGCTCCTCTGGTTCCATGCCGATTGCTGATACGACTAGTCTGGCTTCCGTTGACTGATGATATACAACTGGCGTTTGACAGAACGTGAATGCAAAACTGCCTGCTGGCAAAGCGATTTCGACGAAGTCGTCCTGCCGATTCACAAGCTGGATTTTCGAGTCCTCCTGCAACAACTCACAAGCCTCGAACATGCAGGGATCGAACCCGATTTGACCATTCTGAATCCGCACGCCTAATTCAGTAAAACGCGACAGAATATCTTCCTTGACTTGACCGGTCATCCCCGGTTGCTGCACACCAGCGTTCCGTGGCGTGTGCGAGTAGGGATCCGCTGGAAACGCGCCATACTGTGCAGGTGATTTTGCAAGACCGATGCCATCACGAATGGTCCGATAGTGCTTCAACAATTTTTCGGTCAACCGCGAAGACTCACCACCTTGTTGCGACCAGATGCAATTTTCAATGGCAGTCAACGCCAATTTCGAGACCATGTGCCAATAAATCGATCCCAGTCCTTCATAAGCAAAGAAGGTTCCACTGCGTCCGGTGAAACTCTTGTGACAAAAAGTACTTTCAAAGAGATCGCAAACAAGATCCGAATCAGCGGCAACCGCATTCGCATATTCTGGATTCTCAGCAAGCGAATTCAACGCACGCCTTAAATCTGCAGCATTGCGAAAGTCGCCGCTGAAATGAACTCCACCCTCTTGGTCCTGCCGCACAATTGCACCATTTCCATCTGCGATGAGTTGCTGTAGCAACTTGGAGCGTTTCCAGCCCTCCGTTTCGAGATTATTCTTCTTCAGGAAGCTTGCGAGTTGCCGATCCGGATACAGCATGAAACTCTGCTGATCTTCCCGATAAATTGCACTCTCGTGGAGAGCATCCATGATCTGCAATGCTTCCTCCGCAGATAACAGACCGCTATTGAGCACAGCAACCTGCCCCTCAAGCATTTCCTGCAGCGTCGTGACACTGTAGCCATCCGCTTGCATTCCGAGCAGATTGTATGAGTGATAAAGTCCATCTGAACGCAGATTCAGGTGGATCGTATGGTCAATCATGCGCAAACACTGCTGCAGCAAACTCAAACAATCGCTTAACGGCAACTCAGTTTTTTCACCAGACAGACCAGCATCATAAATCTGCTGCCGATAGTCAGACCCAGCTTTTGAAAGAGCATCAACGATCTTCTTGCGTTGAGCATCGCTCATATCTCCAGAGAACAGGTCGCTATTTGAGTCCAAAGTTTTGGCAATGTCTTTTACCAGGGAAGTGATTTCTCGAGACACAAGAATGGTCTCAGGCAATTCATCCCGCGACAGCCACCGCATCATGAAATCACAATACCGGCGCAGATAACACGTCGTTACAACGGAAAGCCCACTGCCTACCAGCGCATTGTTGGCATCGTTCCATTCAGGTCGCTGCGTATTCAACCAGACACCGCCACCAGGAACAAAATTTGCGACCTTCACAAGCGCCGTGAGCAGAAGTTTTTCCAACATGGTGACATGATGAGGCGTCCCGTCAGTCCCAGGCAACAGTTTTCCATCAGCGCCCAAACGAGACACTCTCTGTTGAATCTCCTCAGCCAACTCATGATCGAAATCAATCGTCTCCTGCGGATCTCGCTGAATGGCATCGTAGTCCCGAATTCGATATGGGACCTGAGCATAAGCACAACACTCGGTGGTCAACCACTGATCAAGCTCGGCAGGATAAAAATGCTGTGAACACTCCAGGAGTTTCAGCAGATAAACGATCTGATGATCTCCCCAGTAGCCGATGTTTCCCCAGGGATCCTTGGGATCGATGGTCTCCCATTCGAATCCATCTTTATTGACTCGATAAGGGTTATATCCATCGGCAGTGGAGGCATTTAAGAACCGGAAAACCATGCTCCGGGAAAAGTTTGGAAATGACCATGACAATGCTTCCCAGTTCTGAAAGATGTCTCGCCAATTGCCCTCATAGCACAGCGACTCAGTTCCATCAGCACCAAAGAAGTCGATGGAAAATCCATTCCACGGCCGCGTGGGATCCCCATGGCGACGACTGTAAGTTAGCGGCAGGTACTCCAAAGCGATGCGTCGCACATCATCGTCATTCGTCTGGATTGCAATGGCTAACAAACCCTCAAGGTCAAGTTCGGGTTCTGCAGCAATGCTGTCCAGAAACCCGGGGTTGCGTTCCGCGGCCTGACGATTGAAGTGCAGCAGGTGTTCCCGAAAATCATCAGCAGATATAAAATACTGATGCGTTGGAATTCCCCCACGCATGACATTAAAAAGCACGTTGGACTGATGTCGCTGTACACGTAGCGAATCTCCCCCCACCTGCCTTCCATCGGCAGCAGAAACAATCGCCAGCAAACGTCTCTCGTTCTCCGCAACATCCCGATCAAGGACCATAGCAACGTCAGAAGAATCGTCCAATTCTTTCATTAAATCGACAACGTCAGTTTGATCACAATTGACATTGGCAACAATGCTCCAAGTTGCTTCACCGCGATGATTGCCTTTCCCTGCATCATCACCTGATTGATCGACTCGGCTTCGGGCAGTGGAATCATCAAGAGCTGAATCCTGAGCAGGAGGGATCACATGCTCAGCAACCGTAAAGTAAGCACCACGACGGCCGCGAATATCGGTTTCCTGCTCGACAGACAGCCCATCTCGAAACCGATCCAATTGTCCAGCACTCAACAAAACACTGGGTTGATCCAAACCATTTTGCCAAGCGATTGTGGCCCGCAGGCCTTCACTTGGTTCAGCGCGATCAGTCGGAATGGAACTCAGGTAGTAGATGCCAATCCCATGCCGGTCGGACAATTCGGCTTTCTTGTATGCATCCCCAAGATTGCTATATCGCAATTGGAATTTCTGTTCGAGTCCGGCAGGCAACAGGTTCTGGATACCATCAAGCACTAGCACGCTTGCTGCATCCTGCCCCAAATTCCTCAGCTTGCACTTTCGAACGAAACCCAACCGATTACTGAAGGTCCAACAGTAGCTGAAAGCGAGGCCCAAACCCTGATGGACCTCCTCGAACAAGAGCCGATTACCGAGCCAGTTTTTGTACAAATTACGCGTTACTTGGGCATCTGAATCGATTCTTTGTGCAAAGGGCTCCCATGTGGCAAATCGCCCGTCTCCCAATTGCTTTCGAACGATCGTCTTTGCCCCAGTGCAGGAGGCATAATCAATCAATTTGTCCGACGAATAATACGGGAAAAGAGCAGAGTCCGGATTTTTCCGCCCAGCCGTCAACGCACCACGACTGGAAATGAACATCCAATGATCACCCGAACTGACCGGACTCATGAAGAATTCCGGCATCATGTGAACGCCAGCGATCCGATACCACGATTCATCTTCGATGATAACGTAGCCATCAGAAATTGATTTCTCAGTTTGAGCGGATTTTAGAAGAGCGTGGTTCATAAAGTTAATACAAGTAGCTATGGCAATTCAATATTTTCGTGACACGTTCATCGCGGGCTGATAGAGTTCCGATGCTTGATCAAACATCGGAGACTTCAGCATTTTTTCTGGCTTGCAAATCGCATTCAATTTCATCAAGCACACGATCACTGATGCTGTAAAATGCCAAGCAAATAGCGGCGGCCAGAAAGAACCCTGCGGGGATCACACTCATCATCATGCACAGCCCGTTGAGGGTGACAGCAGCCTGTAGCTGCTCAACGCCATCGATAGGCTCCACGTACTGGAAGAACTCCAAAGCAAAGCCTGTCATCGCCGCCCCTACAGCACAGCCCATTTTCTGTGAGAAGGTTGCCGCCGAGAACACCAAACCCGTTGCGCGACGACGAGTACGCCACTCCGAATAGTCGGCCGTGTCCGCATACATGGACCACAGCAGCACGGGACTTGGACCGCCAATGAATGATGAGGCAATGTAAAGAGCGAACATCCAGGCTGTGTCGTCAGGGTTCAGCAGAAAAAAAGCTGCGGTGATTACAGCAACCCCAAGATTCATATAGATCATCAACATCTTCTTTCCGAAGATGCTTGTCAGTTTTTTTGTCAGTAACATTCCGGCGATCGCCGCAAGGCTGCCAGCGACAAAAAAGCTGGGAACCACGCTCTCATTGTTGCAGTAGTACTTGAAGTAATAAAGGATCGCCCCTCCACGAACAAATGCCCCCATGAGCTGAAACAATCCAAATCCAAATAACACCATCCACGGCCGATTGGCAAGAAGATCATTGAAATCCAATTCCAGCGACGATTGCTGAACGTCTGCGTCGGCTTCATCGCTGGATTGATTTAAAAACTTAAGTAACAAACCAACCAAGCTCAGGATGAGATAGACACCAACGACCCACGGCAATACCACAAGCGAAAATTGGGTCGCCAAGATGGCCAGCAAACTCAAACCGCCAATGATCACCTGATGCAGCTTTGTGCTGGTCAACAAAAATTTCAAATCAGCCTGATAGGTCGACGTCTTCTGAACCTCAGGCAACACGCGTTCCTTGGTGGTTGCGAACGTGATCAAAAATAGAATGACTGCAGCAATCGAAAACACCACCATGGTGCACAGGAAACCCATCTGCTCGTCCAACACCCGCGTCGTTTCCTTTCCGTCGACGATCACCGACTCGGTACCGCCAAACAACCCGACGAGGTCCAGAGTGAAATACTGAACGATAATGCCGCCCACAAATGCCAATACAAATCGGTAGGTCGATACACTGGTGCGTTCGAGAGAACTCGCAGAAATCACCCCCATCAAAGCACCGTAGGGAATATTGATAGCCGTGTAGGCCATCATCACCAGGGTGTAGGTGATGTACGCGTAAATCAACTTGCCTCGGTCACCCAAGTCAGGAGTGTAGAAGGTCAAGACACCAGTGACCGCGAACGGAATACACATCCACACCAGATAAGGACGAAAACTACCCCATGCCGTCCGAGTGCGATCAGCGAAGTACCCCACCAAAGGATCGTTGATAGCGTCCCAAATCCGAGTGACCAGAAGCATCGTTCCGGCAGCGCCCGCTTTGATTCCGAACACGTCGGTGTAGAAGTACATCAGAAAGAACTCAAACGTCTTCCAGTAGAGGTTCGATGCGGTATCTCCGAGTCCATAACCGACCTTTTCTCGCCACGAGAGGCGTTGATCTGGGTCAATTGGGGAAACCTGTGAAGCCATGATGTGGCATCCGTGGGCAAACTAGGGGGCAAAAATCGACGCAACTCAAGAAACCGGTTTCAGTTCCAACATCCATCTTTTCGAGAAAAAAGAAGAATGTCAACACTTGCAGTGAAACCGGTTTCAAGCTAGGCTCAGGTTTTAATGGTTGTGATGGCGGCATACTAGCGGTCCTAGGGTGGGACTCAGTTCAAAGCTCAGGGCGATTACGTGCTATTCCGAGGGTCAGGCGATGCAACAGAGGGGTGAAACGACGATTCAGGATATAGCGAATCACGCCCGTGTCTCGAAGAGCACTGTGTCTCGCGTTCTGAACAACAGTACATCGGTCAATCAAGACAAGCGAACAGCTGTCTTGGAAGCAATGCAAACGCTGGGTTTCGAACCCAATTTAGCGGCCCGTAGCTTGGCGGGCGGACGGTCCATGACGCTGGGCGTGTTGACCCAAAACATCGGAAGCCCCTTTTACGATGCATTGGCTCAGGGCGTCATTCAGGGCTTAGCTGGCAGTGGATACTCGCCCCTGTTCGTCGATGGGCAGTGGCAGCAGAGTACCGAGACTGAGTCAATTCGGACGCTGATCGGCCGACGAGTCGATGGATTGTTGCTGATTGGTGGCGATGTTCCCGTCGATCAACTCAATGAGCTACGAGAAAGGTTGCCCACGATTGTCGTCGCGAGGGAGCTGGTCGGCTGGGAAAACCAATGCATACACGTTGACAACGTTCAGGCTGGTTACGCTGCGACAAAACACCTGATCAGCCGCGGCCACGAACGCATCGCACTACTACGCGGGATCAAAGAGCACCCCGACGCGACGCAGAGATTTGAAGGCTACGTCAAAGCACTGAAGGAAGCGGGAATCGAATTTGATTCGGACTTGATCTACCAAGGTGACTTCAGCGGTCAGTCGGGTGTGATGGCAGTGAACTCACTGATTTCCAGAGGCGTCCACTTCACGTCCATTTTTGCCGCGAACGATATGGTCGCTTTCGGTGCACGGCTCGCACTCAGTCGGCACGGCCTTCGGGTACCCGAAGATGTTTCCTTGGTTGGATTCGATGATCAAGCGGAGGCGGCATTTGCAACGCCACCACTTACCACAATGAAACAGCCAGCGGTTGAGATGGGCGAAGCTGCCGCTCAAGCGATCGTGAAGTTGATTCACAATGAACAGTACGAACTTGCTTGCTCACCGGTTGAGCTCCAAATCAGGGAGTCGGTGGCAAGGCTGCGGTAGGACACAATTACCGGAATTGCGTTCTAAGTGAACTGGGACCTCGTCGATAAACAGTATCGTTCGGGTTCAAAACTTTTTTATTTCCATTCTTTCCTGCGAGAATAAAGAGGACTTTTGACATGTCGCGATCGAGGTATTCGAGGCACGGCTTCACGCTCGTCGAGCTGCTAGTCGTCATCGCCATTATCGGCGTGCTTGTTGGTTTATTACTTCCTGCTGTGCAAGCGGCACGTGAGGCTGCTCGC
>Ga0315332_10000873_pt1 | contig 15186 bp, 9 predicted proteins | sample M110034915metaG_FD_203455 | JGI IMG/M metagenome (GOLD analysis project Ga0315332, IMG submission 203455) | Ammonia-oxidizing marine archaeal communities from Monterey Bay, California, United States - M1 100m 34915 | ecosystem: Environmental > Aquatic > Marine > Intertidal zone | place: USA...
CCAAGCTAGAAAATATACGTTACCATACCCTCCTTCTTCACCAAGCATGGCTCTTTTTAAGGACGGTAAACTCGTTCACTTTATTGAAAGACACCACATTGAAGGAAGACCAGCTGAGCTAATTGCCGAAAACTTGCAAATGGCTTATGATGAGTTTTGTTAAGTAGAACTACTTAAGAACTTTAGGAATTCTAAAATAATCAGAATCTTTTTTGGGGGCATTTAGAAGTGCCTCTTTTTGGCTTGTAGAATTAATTGCAACATCTTCTCTAAGCACATTAACTTGATTTGTCATGTAAATCAATGGCTCTATTTCAGCGGTGTCCAATTCCTTTAATTTATCGATAAAGTCTAGCATTTTATTCATGCCAGATTTAATCTTTTGTTTAGATTCCCCCTCGAATTGAAGCTTTGACAAGCTGGCTATTTTATCTACTGTATTGTCATCAATAATCATCTGGTAATTCTGATTTAATGGTTTCAAAAACCTGCTCACGCAAAGATACGAAATCCAATTGTTTCATCCCCGCTGTGCTAACGATAGGATGAACAACTACCTTAGAGGTTCCTGGTTGTCCATTAAAAAACAAATCCGTATGATCACAAAATAGTTTCTTATTGTTTTGAAAGGTTATTGGTAGTATAGGAACCTGGTTTGTAATTGCCAATTTGAATGCCCCGTTTTTAAACCGTTGTAAACCTTTTGCTTTTGGATCCCAACCTCCTTCTGGAAAAATGACAATGCTGTGGCCTTGTTGCAACGCTTCTCCACACTTTTCAATTGATTTAAAAGCTTGCATCTTATTATTGCGATCTACCGCAATATCCATTTGGCGAAAAACATTTTTCATTATCGGCCAATTTAATATTTCAGATTTTCCGAGAAATCTGAATCTATGAGGAACAATGTTGTACAGGAGCATAATGTCCAAATAAGACGCATGATTGGCAACTATTACATAAGGTCCACTAACAGGAAAATTTTCTTTTCCTTTTATCATTAGCGGAACAAATAAAAATATTTCAAGAAATTTAGACCAAACCTTCCGCCATGTGAACCCATAATTAAACCCGTTCTTTAATTGAGCCGCAATTAAAAAAGCCGGCGCAAACAATACCAAAGACACGCCAAAAATAAGCGCGAAATACAGTTTGTAGATTAGTCTGAACGGGGCTAGAAAAAATCGCATAGCGTACCAAAGTAAGAAATTTCAGCTCTCAAAAATTTGCTTCATTAATATAATTGGCACATTCAATGAATTCAACTACCAATTTGCTAATTTTACACCTTAAACAAATCAAAAATGGCAAGAGTATTAACGGGCATTCAAAGTACAGGAGTACCGCATCTTGGCAATATTCTCGGAGCAATTGTCCCTGCAATAAAAATGGCCAATAATCCAGAGAATGATTCTTTTTTATTCATTGCGGACCTCCATTCACTAACACAGATTAAAGATGCCAAAACACTTAGCGACAATACCTATGCCGTGGCCGCAGCATGGCTCGCATTTGGTCTAGACCCTAACAAAACAATATTTTATAGACAAAGTGATGTGCCGGAAGTTACAGAACTCACGTGGTATCTTAATTGCTTTTTTCCCTATTCTAGATTGCAGCTAGCTCATTCTTTTAAAGATAAATCTGACCGTTTGGAAGACGTTAATGCTGGACTGTTTGTTTATCCAATGCTGATGGCAGCCGATATAATTTTATACGATGCGGAAAAAGTTCCTGTGGGAAAAGACCAACTTCAACACTTAGAAATGACAAGAGATGTTGCCTCTCGATTTAATCATGCAACTAACTCTGATACTTTAGTCATTCCTGAAGCCATTATTTCAGAGGAAACCATGCTTGTCCCAGGAACTGACGGACAGAAAATGAGTAAGTCCAGAGACAATGACATTAACATTTTTCTTGAAGAGAAACAGCTCAAAAAAAGAATCAATAAAAAAATTATCACAGACGACTCGCCATTAGAGGCCCCTAAAAAAGCAGATTCAACACCTTTATATGAATTGTATCAATTGATTGCACCTGAAAAAGCAACAACTATGAAAGAACAGTTAGCAGCAGGAGGCTACGGCTGGGGACATGCTAAAAACGCCCTTTTAGAAGAAATCCTAAACAAATTTTCTTCAGAAAGAGAGCAGTATCTTTATTACATGGAAAACCGAAATAAACTTGACGAGATTTTATTAAGTGGTGCTAATAAAGCAAAAGTAATAGCACAAAACACGCTGAATCGGGTCAGAACAATTACTGGTTATTAATCTATCGGACGGAACCAACATTATGCATAAGACGGGTCATAAGTCTAATGACATTTCAGCCAAGTGGTGTTAAATTTTCCTCGAATAAAAAATCCGCGTTAGAATTTCTAACGCGGATTTTTTCAGTTTTGTATGCGCTACTTAATAACGGTTACATGTCCTTTGTACTCGTGCTTTTCACCAAGCATAATGTCTTTGGCTTTAATTCTCCAAACGTACACATCTGACTTAACTACAGTACTAATTGCAGAATCTATTCCGTCCCAAGCTACTCCAAGCGTTTCACTAGACCATAACAGCTCTCCCCATCTATTAAAAATATAAACTTCAAAAGCCTCTGGGTCTGCACCTTGAAGAACAGGCATCCAAGTGTCATTAATTCCATCTCCATCTGGAGTAAAGGCGTTGGGCGCATAAATAATGAATTCTGGATCAATGATTATTGTTTTACAAATTACACTGTCACATCCATTGGCATTCGAAGCAGTAAGGCACGCCTGATAAATTCCAGCCTCTGTATTCGGAAATTCAACAACTGGATTAGTTTCTGTCGACGTTGGCGTACCTACATCAGGATCAAAAGTCCAGTTATAAATACTTGCGTTCAACGACATATTTGTAAAAGTAATTTCTGACTCCATAAAAGAAGTTGGTTGCGGCCCAAATGTAAAATCAGCTATTACCTGATCGGGTACAATTAAAGTTCCTGTGGAATAAGCAAAACAATCATTACCATCTTGAATCGTAAAATCAAAATCACCAGCACACAATCCCGTAAAAATTCCCGTACTGTTATTTTGTGTGCCGCCTGAACCTGTAAGCGTGAATAAAACACCTGTTGTACCCGTAATCTCTATTTGTCCGTCACAAAGTTCAAAACAGCTTTCATCTTGCAAAATATTAACCCCAGGATCTAAGGGAGGTAATTCGTTAATTTCGATACCATTCGAGTCCGCAACACATCCATTATCATCATTGACTGTCAAATCATATGTGCCCGCACAAATATTTAAGGCATTCGGATCGGTAGTAGCAGCTATACCTGCAGACCAAATGTAATTATATCCTGCACTTACAGTTCCTCCATTGACAATGGCGTTTATTGACCCATCACACGCTCCGTTGCAAATCGCGTCTTGTATAATCATTGACAATATCAATTCTGGCGGATCCGTTATTATTGCATCGGTAGTTGCCCTGCAACCATTACTGCTTTCTACAATAATATCATAAGTTCCACTGCAAATTCCTGTAAAACTATTTGAAGGTTGAAAGGTTAAACCGTTGTCAATTGAATGAGCGGTTGCATTTGTTGCGTTTAAAATTAAGGAACCATCACAGCCTCCAAAACAATCAGGATCACTCGTTGTTGCCGGTGTGACCTCAACACTATCTACATAAATTGTTGAAACAGAAAAAGCAACACAGGTACCAACAACTGTGTAGGTAATATCATGGAAACCTGCTGTGGCCAAAATTGGATCGAAACTTCCTGTTACAGGGTCAATACAAGTTGGACAGGTTGCGGTCCATGTTCCTCCAGGCGTAGCGCCAACAAGTGTAGCCGGTGCATCATAATCACAGAATGGACCTGCTGCCGTAATTGTTGCATCGAGCCCAGTTTCAACTACAATTGATGTTGAATCTACAGCAACGCATGCCCCAAAAAAGTTATAATAAATCATATAAGTTCCTGGACCCACCGAAGGATCGAAGCTTCCTGTTACGGGATCAATACAAGTTGGGCAGGTTGCTGACCAAGTTCCGCCAGGTGTGGCACCGACCATAACAATTGGAGACGAGTCTTCACATACAGGACCAGGGATTGCCGTTACCGTAGCATCTAAATTATTAATTACATCGATAATTATTGTATCATTTCCGCCGCAAGCTCCACCAAGATTATAATATATTTCGTAAGAGCCTAATCCTGGAATAGAAGGATCAAAATTTCCTGAAGCATCAATACATGCGCCACAATCCGCTGACCACGTTCCACCTGGAGAACTTGAAGTCATGCCATAAAGAGCTGGGCCATCACAATATGGACCTGCAGGATCAATGATTGGCGGGTTCAAACCTCCAATATTTATCTCAATACTATCAATCATTGGACAAACTCCACCAGCACCAGCAAATTCATAATAAACCATATACGTTCCAGTTGCCAGTGAACTTGGATCAAAAGCTCCTGTTATCGGATCAATACACGCACCGCAAGAAGCACTCCAATCTCCACCAGGATCCGCACCTACCATAATGTCTATAGGATCACCTGGACAATATGGGCCAGCTGGTGTTATCGTTGGGTCATTTGTCACAATAGCAATAACTAATATTTCTTTAACTATCGGTGCAGCAAAACAACCACTTAGAGACACTCCGGTTATTGTGTATAAAGTTGTCGTTGACGGAAAGGCATAAACACTGGTTCCCGTGGTACTGCTTAGACCTATTGCGGGGCTCCAAGTCCAAGTAAAATCATTAACCGCAGAACCAGTCATTTCTAATAAAATAGAATCTGAACAAGCGCTGCCTAAGGGCCCAACAGAACCAGGAGCTACGTATGTTGTATCAATCAAAGGGACACACTGCGATGCAGATGTCGAACCAACATAATCAAAAGCAAATAAATTATCAAATGCAGCATCAGCATCAGCAGCATTTAAAATGACTACAAACTTAAAGGATTCACTTCCACCAGGAGGTATCGTTTCAATTAAATAACTCAACGAAATAGCCTCGTCTGCAACGTTTACGGCACCAACTGTTGTCGTTAGAGGTAAGGCTGGGTTTCCAAACCACATATTGGACGCGTTGCGATTAGAAAAACCACCATGACAAACTCTAAAATTTTCACCAATAGCAGCAAATCCCAGATATGAGTTCCAAGGAGTCGATTGTTCAGCAGTTACGTGCGCTTTATTGCACATACTTGGTGGGTTTGCTACAATTGTGTTTGTTGTGGTGTAAGAACCCGATAACTCGACATTGTTATCTGGGTCAACATTTCGGTAGTAAAAAATACTATCTAGTGCAGTGGCACCATCATTAGTAATGGTAACTTCAGTCGTGTAAAACAAATCGTTTTGCTTCATGGAGTAGGTAATATCAACACTCACATCAACACCCGATGATGAAGTTCCGCCACTCCAATCAATTGACATACAACCCGCATTATTTACATAGTTACTCAGCGCTCCCGGAATATCATTAATGCCATTAGAGCAATTATTATGTAGTGAAACACCATTACTACCTCCCACTTCTAAACCCCAACCATTTTCAGGGGAGCCAGGCGTAAAAAAATCTCCATCAAAATTAACCCAACCGGAAAAAGTTGGATCTGCTACAAAACCAAATAAATTGAACGAATTTGATCTGAAATGGATTGGAGTTGGTGGCTGTCCAAGATTGATATCCGAACCTTCATACCCCCATTGTCCTGAAATACCTACTTCAGCAGCTGTTCCAATTAGATATCCTTCTCCGCCATAGATTTGAGAAAAACCAGTAGACGTACACACAATCAAGAAAATAGTTAAGGCAATATGTCTCATTAAAGTCTGAATTAATTTCATCATTTGGCATATATGACGTACTAAATTACAAAAGTTGCCTTTTAAAAAGTAATTTTTTAGCTTAAAGAATTTAATGAATTGCAACCTTATGGTCCTTCTTTGATCCAGAAATTTCAATGAATCTGTTTTTTTTACACCTCTATGGCATCAGATTTCTACAAATTAAAAGAAATCGTTCCAACTATTATTTTAATTAATAAACATGGAAAATAGTAGCATTGGAGCGCCCCTTTATTTTCGCAATGTATGTGCCAGTTGATAGCTGACCAATTTCAACAGCATTCTTACCTTCATCTAAATGTTGTTCTTTTACGACCTTGCCTGTGATATCAAGAATCAGTAAATCTCCCAAAGTAGTCAATTCAATAACTAACATCTCTGATGCAGGATTTGGATACAAATTGGAAATAACAGATTGTTCATTAATTGAAGCGAATATTTCTACATCTATAGCAGCTCTTGGTAAAATTTTATACTCAGAAAAAGAATAATAAACAGGCCCAGTAACTCGATACATCGTTCCATTTAATGGAGAAGGATAAGAATAAATTACATCGTCAATTAATACGGCACCTGAACCATCATTAATTTCCCATTGTCCAAAACCTAGGCTTGGGTTTGTACATGTCGCATATTCTGTTGTTATAAGCACCCCTTCGTACTTTTCATTATTAACACTATCGGTTGCAATGACCGGTGACGAAGGAAGCGTATTTCCAGCGTTTAAAATGTTAAAGGATGATACATTACGAATTATCGTTTGGTTGAAGTTTTCGTTAACGTTTCCATCAATAATTACACTATCTCCAATAGAAACGACGTTGATTGTATCCCAAACAAATATGCCATGCCAGGGGCCTGAGCCATCTTGAAGCCAATAACCTTTATCATTTGTGTTAAAAGCTCCACTTGATTCTGCAGTAACAATTCCCTTTACCCCCGAGACATTCGCCCCATTTAATGGAGAGAAACCTCCAGGATCAGTCGTGAACTGTATGTTATAAATGGTTTGAGCCAGCGATGCACCAACAATATCAGCTGCGTCACGAGGCAATAATTTATACTCACTGTAAGAATACCAAACCGGACCAGTTACATCATAGGAGTTTCCAAGGGCAGGACTGAAAGAATAAATAATGTCATCTACTAAGCAAGTATCGGTAGATCCATCAAATATTGCCCATTGTCCAAATCCCACTGTTGGATTAGTGCATGTTGCAGCCGATGTCTGTACCAAAACACTTTCGTAATCTTCAGAATTTACGGCTCCTGTTGATACCCCCGACGCCGCGGGTTCTGGATTACCACTTGACACATTGTTGAAAGCAGTCAAAGCTGTAAGTTGAGTGAACGAAAAATTCTCTTGAACCAATCCACTGATTACGACACTATCTCCCCTTGAAGGGGTATTTACTGCATCATCTACATAAACTCCATTCCATGCGCCAGAAGCATTCTGTATAAAATAACCTATATCGCTACCGCTGTTAACAACCGCTGTTACAATACCACCTGTATTCACATTTTGACCATCGTATGGAGAAGTTCCTGCAGGCGCAGTTGTAAATTGAATGTCGTAAATAGGTACCGTCGGGACCGACGTTGGTCCTTCTTGAATAACTACATCATCAATTTGGTAGGTACTTCCATCCGATGTTCCACCAACGTATTGAAAAGCTAAAAATACGGTTGATGGCGAAGCGGCAATATCAGCTGTTAAATCAACATCACCAGAACTAACAAAAGACCAACTTCCTGTATTCACATCCATTGTGCAATTACTAGTAATGTCTGTCCAAGTTCCACTTGACGGCGCACCAGAACCTGTATAATTGGTGGATAGGTTTACTTTAATGTCCGTTCCCGAAAAACGCTTCATATTATTAAATGACAAAACCGGCATCGATGCAGATGACAAATCAATAACGGGGGAAATTAGCCACGTTTCCATAGCTTCATTGGTTGATGTGCCAGAATTGTAATTAGACACTCTGGCAAACGCATCCGAACTAAAATCATCGTGATACCAGTCATATCCTGAAGTGGATGCTGAAACGACTTGAGTAGTCCAAGCGTTGTTATTGGTTAAAGACCCACCGGCACCGGTGCTTGGTTCAAAATCATCTGAAAAATAGGTTTGGCTAGAAACTCCACCAAAAAATAGACAAGTAATTAACGCAGTGTAAAATGTTTTCATGATATTCTTATTGTTTCTGAGGTTTCTTAAAATTACTGATTTTCTATGTTTATGTCATCAATCTCCCATGTGGCACCATCCATATTACTCCCTTGGTACTTAAACGCAATGTACGTGTTAGAAGATTTGAACGCGGACAAATCGATTGGTCCACTGGTAACCCAATCCCAAACCGTGTCATCTAAGTCCCAATTAACTGTTCCTGACAGATTCGTCCAAGTGCCTTGCAAAGATGGATCACTTATACCATCATAATCCATACTAACCCATAATTCTAATTGTGCTCCAGGTGCGTATCTATGGGTATTATCAAAAGTTAAAATCGGCAACCCAGGCGCCAAACTATTCAAATCCATTGCGGGTGAGATGAACCAAGATGTTGTTGCATAATTTGTAAATGTACTGATATCAAAATTACTAGCAGATGCCGCATTGTCACTGCTTGAAAACAGCTCAAATTTACCCCAGTCGGTTCCACCTGCGGTTGTTCCAGACCAAAACGTAGTCCAACCACCTGATGTTAAAGAACCGTCTTCAAAATCTTTGGATAAAACATAAATAGCACCGCATCTGGGATTACTAAAATTTACTTCTGAAGGATTCCTAATAATCAATTGCATGGTCGTATTAAACTGCGTTACAATTGCAGTAATTTCTCCATTCCCAGTAGGCGTTAAATCATCTGCAAAGTTAGCATATCCACTTGATCGAATAATTATCTCATCCGTTTCACTGCAGTTAGTGAGCACTCGGTCAATGGAAGCTTGATTCACACCATCCGCCCAGGATTGACCAGCACTAGCACTTATAAATTCCGCAGAATCAATTCTAACCAATCTAGATTGCATGGTTTGGTCTATCTCATTAATTTTAACGACTTGAGGAATTATATTTCTGTTATTTTCAATCTTGATTACATTCAAATCCGTATCTACTGAATCGAGTTGAATCATACCTGTATATTGACCAAGAACGGTATTTTTAAGATAAATTCTAATCGAATCTCCTTCAGTTAAACTACCACTAGAAAAAAGTCGCACGTTTATTGCGCCAGTGGCATCTTGCACAAAAATATTTTTGTACAAATTCCCTGAAGATTCATCCATCGTAACAACAGCATAAAGACTTGAGTCTCCGACAAATTTATGTGGATAATCCAATGCTTTCATCTCGGCAATGGTAATTGCTTCTCCAACCGGAATATTTGACATCGGCGGATTATCGTATTCCCGCTTGCACCCAAGAAATATAAAAACTGCTAAACTTATTAATACACCCTTTTTCACTATTTAAATTCCTTTTTTGAGCTCAATTATTCTTGAACAATTATATTATCAATTTCCCATGTCGCACCATCCGAATTGGATCCAATGTATTTGAAAGCAATATACGTATTGGAAGAACTATATGGGGTAAGGTCCACATTTCCACTCGGCACAAAGTTCCAGTCACCAGAGGCAACATCCCAATTAGGAACCGATGAAGTTATGTTATTCCAGGTCCCTTGTAATGATGGGTTACTTACACCATCATAATCGGTAGAAACATATAGCTCCAAGCCCGAGCCAGAATATCGAACTACATTGTCAAATGTCAAATAAGGAGCTGTTGATGAGGACAAATTAATTGACGGCGAAACCAGCCAGCTATCACACATATAATTTGTAAAAACACTAATGTCAAAATTGCTGGCAGCAGCAACATCTCCACCAAAAATTCCCCACTCTCCCCAATTCTCTGAAGTTGAAGTTCCATTCCAAAAACTTCCCCATCCTCCGGAAACGATTGAACCATCGTCAAAGTCTTTATACAAAAAATAGGAGGCAGTGCACCGTGGATCATTCATGTCTGCTTCATCTGGTGTTCGGATATATAATTGCATATCTGTATTATATTGTCCGACTACACCAATTATCGACCCACTTGAACTAGGAATAATTTCATTAGCAAAATTGGCATATCCACTTGTTCTAACAATCACCTCACCACCAGAACAATTAACTAAAATTCGATTTAAGGAAGCTTGATTATCTCCATCAGCCCAGGTTCCCCCAACATCCATTCCCGAAAACTCTACTCCTTCTAACTTAACAAGTTGAGCTTGAATGGAATTGTTAATGTCACCAATACTAACGATTTTAGGCTCAACAGTATGACCCGTTGATTGTCTGACTATATTAACGTCTACGTCAACAGAATCTAATTGCATCATTCCGTCAAATTCCGTTAGTATGGTTCCTTTTAAAGCTATCCTTACAGAATCCCCTTCAACAACTCCTCCAGAAGACAACAATCTTAAATTCATTCCGGCCCCACTTGTATCTTGAACATATATGTTTTTATATAAATTCCCCGTCTGCTCATCCATGGTAACAATCCCGTAAATGGTAGAATCCCCATAAAATTTATGCGGTATCGGAATTGTTCTCAGCGTAACAATAGAAATGATGCCGTCTGAGGAAATAGCATTTAATGGAGGACTGTCGTATTCTCTTTTACAACTGAAAAAGGTTGCTATTATCGCCAAACTGAAAAGTATTTTTTTCACTTTCATCATTCCCTATTAAAATTGATACGTCACCATTCCAAAATAAGTAAGGCCATACATATAGCCGTACTTGGGTGGAAATTTTCCGATTTCTCCTGGGTTATACCTTAATTGCTCGTAACCGCCAGTCTTGAAATCAGTGTTGTTAAGAATATTACTTACACTGACGAAAAGTCTCAAATATTTACCACTAGATAATCTCCAACTTTTGCCTCCAAATAGATTGATTGTATACCCCCCGTCTAGCTCCGTAATATCCAAAGTTTCATCCCATTGGGGATCAGTTACAATAAAGGAAGACACTGCTTCCTCTGTTCTTCTATCTGGATTAGGACCCAGATTCATCCGATCAAAATAATTCCAATTAACACCAGCAAACCAGTATTTAGATGAATTGTATTTTAAACCAAAAGTTCCGGCTAGTTGCGGCATCCCACCAATGTCATAATTTTTCAGATAAATGGTTCTGTCTTCCGCTATTAGCTCTTGGGTATTATCTGCCGTAATGGTTGCTTTTGGTCTGTTGCTATATATGTAATCTCCTGTTGTAAAAGCACCACTTAATACCCATACTGAAGCTAACGTATACTCAATGCCAATTTCAGTGCCCATAAAAAGTTGGTCAACATCAGTCATTACATAATTAACAAATGCGTTGTATTCGTCGTGATAAAAGCTTCTTGACCATACTTGATTATTAATCTGAGAATAAAATGCCGTTACCCTTGCTCTTAAATTTGGATATCGCACTGTGTAATTAATATCTCCACTCAAGACTTCAGTACTTTCCAAGTTTTTTACTAGATGATCCCTTGTTTTTGGAGAGATAAAAGCATTTCTAGATAATGGCGCTCTTGTTAAATAGGCACCGTTTATTGAAATTAAATGCCTCCCTGTTAACTTAAAAAGCAAACCACCTTTAACGCCGTAGTTAAAAAAGTTTTGTTTTTCAGAATCACCAAGAGATGCATCAGGAAAACGACCATTTTGCATGTGACCTGTTCTCCAAAAAGTGGTATTAGAAAGATTCAACCCAATAAATCCGTCAAATTTTGAAGATTTCCAATCTAAATTGGCAAATGCATCATAGGTATGAACGTTAATATCATAATTATACCCAAACACATCCCCTTTATCAATGATATTGTTGTAATTGCCCAAATCATTTTGAGCTGAGAGGCTGTCTGAGAAATCACGTTGCGCAAACTGATCTACATCAACCCAAAATTCGCCACCAAGCAAATCACTCATCAACTTGTAATTTTTACTCTTATAGATTTCGACATGTGCACCAGATGATAAATAAAAATTGTCTTTAATATCTGCATTGTAAAGCACTTTTAAACCAAATTGTCTCGGGTCTTGCCGATACTCCTCCACAATGTACTTTGACCTGTTTCCGATCAAGTTAGTTCCAACAGCACCGTTGGGGTCGTCTACTGTATATAGATTCTTATAATTTGCGTTGTATAAAGCATCCCAATCAATTTGAGTTACATCAGTGTTTCCTGTTGTCCAATCATTGTTTTGTATCGCTGCAATCGACGGATTCTCTATTGTGTTGTAGCTTGGTAAATACCTGTAATAATCTGGACGCGGATCTGGAGCTTCATACCAATTTAAGTTTGAATTGGAGGTTTTACCAAACATTCCGTAAGCAACAGTGGTAAGCTTTTTCTTTTTAGAAATTTTGAAATCATGCATTAAAAACACATGTGGCTTGTGATTATCTCGAACTCTTGCATTTCGCTTTGTACTGTCTGTACCATCACCATTTGATTGCCAGCCCCAGTATGGATTGTAAAAGTTATCTCCTGTGAGCGTGTAAGCCTCCTGAACTGAAATCCCCTGACGTGCCTGCACAGTTGGTGCTCCAAATGCAGCTAAAGTAACAGCGTGCTTACTATTGAGTTTTTTCATCGCTGAACCGAAATAACTACCGCCATTGAATGAGCTTCCACTAACGTATCCTTCTTGAGAATATCTAAATGCGCCTGAAAAGGCGAATGCCCAACCATTGTCCATCAAACCTGTAGAATGAGTAATAATGGCCCGTTGGCGATAGGTGCGATTTGTAAGCGCATAAGAAATTTTTGTCCCTTTCCTTAAATTGGTTGGCCGCAAATCAATATTTGAAAATCCTCCAATATTTCCGAAACCCATTTGAGCAGAGCTAATTCCCTGTCGGTTTTCTGGATATCGCGTAACGTCATTCAGCCCTCCCCAATAAGCCCAAATCGCCCAACCCGATTCCCTGTCATTCATAGGAATGCCATTCATCATCAATTGCGTATTCTCAGAACTATAGCCCCTAAATCTGTAACGCGCAGCACTAAAATTGAACCCTGCAATAGATGTATAAACGTCTCTGGAAGATTGAAGAATTCCCGAAACATCTTGGCTCTGACTTTCTGATTCTAATTCATCTGCAGACACCGTAAAAACTGGAATGATATTTGGGTCGCCATCTAAAGAGTCTTGTTTAATTGATGTGGTATCTTCCTGAGCGTTGAAGCTAAAGACTAACACCACAGACAAACAAACGGCTATAATTTTAACGAACATTATAAAGAATTTCTACACTAATTTCGAGAGCTAAAATAAGTCAAAATAAACTACCTTCTATCCTACACTGTCGCAGTCTGGAAGACATAATTATTGGAAAAATTCATTTTAGTCGAAAATAGATACTATGAAGTTTTTATTTGATAATATTGCAAGCATGTTCTTATCATTGCTACGAAGGCAATTTACACTGTCAAAAATGAAAAATCATTTTGTTTATATATTTAGTTGCTTGATTATTGGCACTTGTAATGGTCAAAATATTGAGCTAGATAAAGGGAAGAACTATAAATTAGCAGCCATAGGATTTTACAATTTAGAAAATCTTTTTGATACTATAGTTGATCCAAATCCAAAGCTCATATTGCAAGATGATTTCACACCTGATGGCGCCAAAAATTGGGATTCAAAAAAATATCATGAAAAATTGAGTAACATGGCGAAAGTCATCGGCATGGTTGGAACAGAAGCTACACCAGACGGCCTAGCAATTCTTGGAGTTTGTGAGATTGAAAACCGTTCGGTTTTAGAAGACTTGGTGAAAACAGGGGAATTAGCAGAGAGAAATTATAAAATCGTGCATTATGATTCCCCGGATTATAGAGGCATTGATGTCGGATTTATATATAATCCTAATTATTTCAAGGTAACCTCTTCAAAAACCTATGCCGTAACGATTCCAGGGAACGATACATGGACAACTAGAGATGAATTGTTAGTTAGTGGAGAATTAGATGGTGAACGTATGCATTTTATTGTCTGCCATTGGCCTTCAAGAAGAGGCGGCGAAAAGAAAAGCCGCCCCAAACGAATATTAGCTGCTAAAATGGCTAAAAAAATTACTGACTCTATTCAAACTGCCGAGCCTAATGCAAAAATCATCCTTATGGGAGACCTGAATGACAATCCACTTAGCCCAAGTATAAAAGAAGGACTTGAAGCTAAAAGAAGTCTGAAGGAATTAGAATTAAATACTCTTTATAATCCGATGGAAAACCTACATCGTCAAGGAGTTGGGACTCATTTTTGGCGTGATAATCCAAACGTGTTTGACATGTTGATTCTCAGCTCAGGAATCGTACCCAAGAACAACAATTTTACAAATTATCAATATTACAAAACCAAAGTGTTTAGCAAAAATTTTCTCAAACAGCAAACTGGAAACTGGAAAGGATATCCATTTAGAACGTATGCGGGAGGAACCTACACTGGCGGTTATTCAGATCATTTTCCAGTATATCTATTCATTGTTAAAGAGCAAAATCGATGAGGTATTCAGTACTTATACTATTATTTATTTTTTCATCCAATCCCATTTCATTTGCACAGGACAGTGTGCGACTGATGACCTATAACATTTTAAACTATCCATACGTAGCAGCCTCTAGAGCAGATACATTAGCTATTATTATTGATGCTGTTTTACCCGACATCCTAATTGTTAATGAATTGCAAAACAATACCGGAGCAAATACCATTCTTAATAATGCGATGAATGCAAGTGGGCGCACAAATTACAGTAAAGCTGTCTTTTACAATGGTGGCGACTCTGACAATATGTGCTATTATGACCACACTAAGTTTGGCCTGTTTTCTCAAAATCAAATTGCGACCTCTATTCGAGATATTAGTGAATACGTTTTATTTTGGAAAGGCAACTTACCCGGCGCTGACACCATTTATTTCAATGTCTATTCTGTTCATTTAAAGGCCAGCAGCGGAGCTTCGAACGAGGCTCAAAGGCTGGCAGAGGCCCAAATTCTTAAAGGGCGTTTAGATAATCGCCCTGGGATGAGTAATATTTTTGTTGGTGGTGATTTTAACATCTATGATGCTTCGGAACCTGCTTATCAGGAAATTATAACGGGCGGAAATACAGACCTTTTTGACCCCATTAATTCCGCAGGCAGCTGGCACGTAAATGCAGCATATGCTGCTATACACACACAAGCTACAGGCTCGATAAATGGAGGCTCGGGAGGAGGACTAGACGATCGTTTTGACTTCTTCTTTGTAAGC
>Ga0315332_10000874_pt1 | contig 15179 bp, 9 predicted proteins | sample M110034915metaG_FD_203455 | JGI IMG/M metagenome (GOLD analysis project Ga0315332, IMG submission 203455) | Ammonia-oxidizing marine archaeal communities from Monterey Bay, California, United States - M1 100m 34915 | ecosystem: Environmental > Aquatic > Marine > Intertidal zone | place: USA...
CAGAACTCTCCAGATCGGGTTTCGGCGATGTTGCGGATTGTGGCTGAGTTGCGGGATGCTGCGAAGGCAGTTGAGCCTGATACAGCCGAAGGCCTTACCATCATGGCAACACAGTTCCAGAGCTTGATCCAGCAAGCGAGAGATCACGAGGAGGGGCGATGAATAACCGCTATCCGAGGCGATACGGCGCATTGTCATGGATTCTCGGACTCGGTGTGATGGTTGCCCTTGGAGTCGCTGTCTATTGGATGTTTGTCGAGGGGGCGCGTAAGAATCTCGAGAGGTCGAAGGGCTCTAGTTTGACATCTGGCAAGGATGAGATTGATACCTTGCCCAAGTTGATGTCCGACGCCCCTGTTGACGACGCCCCACAGGGGGTGGTCGTGCGTGGCACAGTGCTGTTGCCTGACGGTCGTCCGGCTTCAAGTGCAACGGTCACGCTTTACCGTTTGTTGACGGCTTCTCCCGAGTGGCGCAAGGAGTCCGTTGTGCAGGCCATCACGGTTGGTGATGGAGCGTTTCAGTTCCAGTGCCCGCATCTTCACGGTTACTTGCTTGGCTTTGCACATGCCAACTACGCCGGCGGTGAAGTCGAGGTGTCGTTGTTTGGGGACGCGATGCAGTTGCAGTTGCGGCCAGGATTCGACATTCGTGGTGCTGTGCTCAATGATGTTGGCGCACCTGTGCCGAATGCTCGCGTATCGGTGGAGGCCTCGCTGGGTGACTCGCGCCGAGCACAGTTCACTGAGACTGCGGCAGATGGAACCTATAGTTTTTCGAATCTTGCTGCTGGATCGGCCGAAATGGTCGCGCGTCATGATTTCTGGCAGCCCGTTAAGGCCGCGACGGTAGTTATTGGCGTGCGGCAGCAGGCTGACTTCCAGTTTGTCCGTCCGAGCATGAGTCCGCTGCGTGGAGTGGTGGTGTCTGCTGCAACACAAGAGCCAGTTGCGGGTGCTACAGTTGAGCTAGAGCCCCTAAGTAAACGGCTTGGTCTTGTTGATCCCGTTGGCACAGTTACTGCCAAGGATGGGACGTTTTTGTTGTCGGGCTTGCCGCGCGGTAGCGTGCGAATGTTGGTCCGCCATGAAAACTATGGTGCCAGTCTAAAGATCGTATCGATCCGATCGGTTGCTAAGGATGTCACTGTCGAGTTGCTTGAGCGAACGAAGGTCGTAGGCCAGATTGAAGGTGTGTTCGCCGGCGGTGAGGTGCTCGAGGTGCAAGATAGTGGCCGCGAGATTGCATATGCGGTGGTGCAGCCAAGTGGCTCGTTCGAGTTCGAGCGCAAGTTGTCCCCGGGTTATGCCGACTTCCGTGTCCTTCGCGGTTCCTTCATGTTTCCGAGCCTGCAGGGTGAGTCCGTGCGTGTGCGTTTGGACGAGTCGGAAGGAGATGCACCGTCGGAGGTTTATTTCGACGTCATCAAGACTTCGATCGTGACCGGGCGACTTGTTGATGCGTTTGGTAAGCCGGTCGTTGGTGCACGTGTTGAGTGGATGTCCGACAGCTTCCGTCAGATTGGTGAGGCGGCTTTGGACTTGGACCTGTCGAAGGCCAGTGACGGGCTTTTGAAGCTCGGTGGCATCCGAGGGCAATTGCTGGCGATTTCTGGCGACGATGGTCGGTTCGAGATTCGCGGTCGTCGAAGTGGCCTGATTCAGGCCAAAGTTCGGCGGGCAGGATTTGGTAATCGTGCTGTTCGAGCCAAGATGCCACCGTCAGGCGGGACGGAAGACATGGGCGACATTGTGTTGGGACCATGTTGCTCAATTTCGGGGCGAGTTCTGCGGGGCGGACAGCCATTTGTTGGCGCCTTGGTGATCTTGTCCTCGGGGCAATCCGGCTCGGTGGCGACAACCAATGAGCTTGGTGAATACTCCATCTCCGACTTGATGGCTGGTGACTACGACGTGCAGACCAGGATTTCTGGTCGGCCAACAGGCATTGTCACGCCGACCTCGGTGGTTATTGCAGTGGATCAGCCCGTGACCGGATTCGACCTCCCGTTGAAGTCCGGCCGAATCGTTACCGGGGTTGTTTCAGATGAGAACAATCAACCGCTTGCAGGTGCGCTAGTAAGTGTGCGTGGTCGCGCGGGCGAGGTTGTGACCACGAGATCTGGAGGCATGTTTGAGGTTGAGTTGCCGCCACGTGATGTGGAACTCGTCGTTTCCTTTGGTGACCGTTCCAATCAGAGAGTCGCGAAGGTTGGCAAAGAGCAGGAGTCGGTGAGGTTGACTTTGGCGTCGCGGGATACCAGCACCTTGATTGCGCGCGTTGCTGGGCTGCCCGGGCGAAGACGGCTTGATGGCGTGTTGCTGCGTACAACGGATTTGGACCGTGACGGCGCGCAGCCCGAGTCACGTTGGGTCGCTGGTTCGGGTGGTGAGATCCGATACTCACATGTTCCTAGTGGTCGCGTGCTTGTCGAAGTTTGGTCCGAGGGATATGCGCCATACCAGCAAGAATGGCAGTTGAAGTCGGGTCAGTCTTATGACCTCGGCGAGGTGTTGTTGGCACCTGGAGCAAAGTTGCGTGGTGTTGTGCGCGACGCGGACGGCAATGCCATACCGATGGCGCTGGTTTTACTCGGCGATGAAAGGGACTTTGCGTTGTTCCTGCCGACCGTGCGCACTGACGAGCGTGGCATGTTTACGATTAAAGGCGTGGCTAGTCAGTCCAAGCAACTGGTTGTGCGTAGCCCGGGATTTGCGGCCAGCACGATTGACTTACAGTTGCCACGCGACGTGCTTTCGATCGAACCGTTGGAGATAAGGATGGAGCGCGGCGCAACCATCGAGGTGACCGTGGCCCGCGAACTGATACCTGAAGACGGGCTTGTGTATCTGCGTCACAATGGTCAGTTGCTGGAGAGCACTGTCCTTGATGATTCTGGCAATGCGTGGTTCGCCAACCGCAGCGCCGGCAAATACACGGTCCAGTTATACGATAGCGATCTACCTGAGCAGGTGGTGGTCGTGCAGGCTGGGCAAGAACTGTCTTACGCTCGGTTCTTCAAACGTCGCAAGTAGGTCTACATCGTTGCTTTGTTGCCACTCTGGCAGCAAGCTCATGTCATGCGCGTATCACTTTGCCTAGTGCTATTGGCACTGCCTGCGTGTGGTGATCCTCAGCCGGTCATTACGCCGCCACACGTTGCTCCCGATGTCAGCTTGTTGGCTGTGCATCAAGCTCGCTGTGCCGCGTGCCACAGTCTCGGTGAGGCTCTCGATGGGCAGTTGGTTGGCGATGCTGCCCCGCCGCTTGCATCGTTAGGTGATCAAGTGAACGTCGTTGCTGGTTTACCAGATTTAGGCAGTCACTATTCGGGCTCAGGCATGTCAGCTACGGAAGTTGATGATATGCGAGCTTGGTTGACCTCTCTTGGCGGAGAGCGTCAAGCGCTGCCCGCCACTGAAGTATCGGGTGGCGCAATCCCTCGCGGCGAACAGCTTGTGCGTGAGCTTGCGTGTGGTGCCTGTCATGCCCCAGCGGAGCTTGAGTTGTCTGCGGTCGCCAATCACGCGCAGTTGACGTCTTTCTTGGCGAAGCCCGAGAGAGCGGGTCGGGCGCTGGCTCACGTGCCGCTCTCAGGAAGCGAGGCCAATGCAATTGCTGCCTGGTTGCTGCGTAAGCAGAAGCAAGAAGGGGCGCGTGGTGTTGGTTTTGGCTATGAGTGTTTTGAAGTCAGGATCTCGAACGGTGATTGGCCGGATGTGGCCGGAATGCAACCAAAGGCTCGTGGTGTCGTCGAGAAGATGGACACGACGGTTGCGACACGAAAGAATAACTACGCCTTACAATTTGAGTCGACCCTCGATGTGCCCGCGGACGGCGAGTGGAAGTTTGCGACGCGCAGTGATGATGGCTCGTGGTTGTGGATTGACGGCAAACTAGTTGTCGATAACGCCGGATTGAAGGCCGCTACGCGTAAGGATGGCCGCATCAATTTGAATAAGGGGCCGCATCATCTTCGAGTGGCCTTCACCCAAGGTGGTGGTGGAGCTGAATTGAAGGTGTTGTGGGCTGGGCCGGGCGTGGGTGAGCAAGAACTTCCCAATACAAGTGCCAGCACTTCGGTCGTTCGTTTGGTCCCTGCTGCACGGAAGGATCCTGGGTCCATATCTCAAGAGGCCGTTGCTCGGGGTCGTGTTCTCGCACGTGCTGCCCGCTGCGATGCGTGCCACGAAGTTCGAGAGCCCGCTTTCCAGGAGTTGCCCGAACCTGCTGCTGCGAAGGCATGGTCTGCAACTAAGATCGGTGTAGGCCAGTGTGCTTTGCCTGCTGGTCCTGCGGTGTTTCATGAGGTTGGCACGCTGCCTTCGAAGATCGAGGTGGCCACCAAGTTGAAGATTGCGCTGAAGGCTGATGGTTGCCTGTCGTGTCATGTGCGTGATGGCGAAGGTGGCTTACCGCCGGCGGTTCGCAAGCACCTCCGTGAGGTTGAGGACATCGGTGAGGAAGGCTTATTGCCGCCTGATCTGAGTTCTGTTGGCCGTCGATTGCGGCCTAAATGGCTCGAGCGCGTTGTTCGTGAAGGGCACAAAGCACGTGACTATGTTGTCATGCGTATGCCTGCTTACGGCGACGAGAAGGCGAGGCAATATGCGGAGTGGTTCGATGCGGTCGATGCGGCTGATGTGATCGACGAAGAACCGCCCTTTTCCGTCGAAGCTGCTGAGTTGGGTCGCTCTTTGGCGGGCACGGGTGGTCGTAATTGCATTTCTTGCCACCAGATGTCGGGTCATGACTCGCTCGGTCCGCAAGGCATGGACCTTGCCAAGCAACACCAGAGGCTGCGGCCTGGTTGGTTCCGTGATTGGCTGCTTAGACCTCTTGCGTTGCGTGAAAATACTCGCATGCCGCAATTGTGGTTGAGTGGCTCGGAGCAGGACACAGTGGACGTGGACGCTATTCGTACTTGGTTGTCGCTCAGGGAGTCGGCTCCCTTGCCAAGTGGTGTTGCAGTGGATTCGAGCAAGCTTGTGCTCGTGCCGGTGGACCGGCCAATTTTACACGGCGCGTTCCTTAAGGGCGTGTCGGCACGATGTCTTGCTGTCGGCACGCCAGAGCGCACACATTTTGCTTTCGATCTCGTGAAGCCACGCCTGGCTTGGATTTGGCGCGGAGATTTTATTGACGCTACCGGCACCTGGCATGGCCGTGCCGGAAAGTTGATTGAGCCTCTTGGCGCGAGTTGGCAAGTCATTGAGGACTTCACCATCGAGGGTGAAGAGTCCCGGCGTTTGCTGGGTCAGCGTCGTACCGAGGCTGGCTATCCCGTGATTCGAGTCCGTTGCGGTGAGGCTCGTTACGAAGATGAAGTGAGCGCGTTGCTCGCTGCTGGTGGCAGTCAACTGATTCGCACAATCCGCTGTGAGGCGGGCACTCTCGTTCTCAATTTCCCAACGACATCGTCTTACAAGGCGTTGGTACAAGGTGAACCCGCCAGTCAGCACACGTTGACTGCCGGTCAGTCGCTGGAGGTCATCTACCAATGGTAATGCTCATTGCTCTTACGCTGCTCGCTGTGCCACAAGAACCGGCATCACCGGGACCGGTGCAGAAGAAGCCGCTTCCTGATGAAGCTACTTACGTCGAGATTGTCGACGTGCCATTGCCAGAGCATGTTGTGCTCGAGGTGGGTGGTTTGGTGCAGCAAGGCTCGTCGCTGTTCGTTGCGACTCGGCGTGGCGAGGTTTGGCGCATCGAAAACGCAGTTGGCAAGAACCCTAAGCCGACCTTGTGGGCAGAGGGACTGATGGAGCCTCTTGGTCTGGTTGAGCGCGATGGCTGGCTTTATTGTTCGCAACGTGGTGAGTTGTCGCGAATGCGCGATGCTGACGGCGATGGCCGCATGGATGAGTTGGAGACGGTCGCCGATGGTTGGCCAATCTCCGGTAACTACCACGAATACTGCTTTGGTCCTGCCGTTGCCGGTGACGGTTCGTTTTGGCTAACTCTGAACAAGCCATTTGGTGGCGAGCCGTTTGGTCGCGCGCCGTGGCGCGGTTGGGCCATTCGGATCCCAGCTGAAGGCGGTAGCTTTGAGCCTGTTTGTGCGGGTTTGCGTTCGCCTTGTGGCATTGGTACCGGGCCAGAAGGCCTTGTGTGGTACACCGACAATCAAGGCGAGTGGTGCGCCAACAGTAAGTTCACTCCGATGGAGGTTGGCGATTTCCATGGCCATCCGTGGGGTATCGAATCCTGCAAGTTGCCCGAGTCGAAGGTGCAGCATCCCGGTAAAGTGCCGGACGGACTGCGCATGGCGGAAGCTGCGAAGACGATCCCTAACTTCCGATTGCCGGCGGTGTGGATTCCCTACGATAAGTGTGGTCGTTCTCCGGGTGACTTCGTCTGGGATACGGATGGCAACTTCCCGCCATTTAAAGGCCAGGTATTCTGCGGCGACCAATACTCATCCGAGGTGTTCCGCATGTCGCTTGAGCGAGTTGGCGGTCGCTGGCAGGGGGCTTGTTACCCGTTCCGCCGTGGTCTGAAGAGTGGTATCACGCGCGTCTTGTGGGGGGCAGAGGGTGCTATGTGGTGTGGTCTAACCAACCGTGGTTGGGGATCACTTGGTGGCCGCACCCAAGGGTTGCAAAGGCTAGTTTGGCGCGGTGCGACTCCGTTTGAGTTGCGGGAGATCACTGCAACTCAGGAGGGGTTCCGTCTCGCATTCACGCAACCGATCTTTGCGGGCAGCGTGGTGGGGCCGAGCATCACGGTCAAAAGTTGGACCTATGATCATCACGAGAAATACGGGTGTCCACCGCGTGATACACGTTCACACGAGGTACTTGGCGCTGGTGTCGTGGCAGGCGGTATGCAAGTGGACCTCGAAGTTGCCGATCTTGAATTGTGCCGCGTTTATGAGATCCGGTGCGGCGGTGTTCTTTCGGCGTCTGTCCAGACACCGCTGCTGCACGGTGTTGGGTGGTATACCCGTAACGCTGCGCCTAAGTAGACCGGCCGATTAGCACCGGTTGCTCTGCGGCTGGGAAGCAGCGCGGGCCCTTTAGGTCACGCTGCCATCTTATTCCGTGTCGTAGCTGCCGTTTGCGGGGTCGCTAAACGGCAAGTTGTGGCGCTGAGATTTGTGATCTGCTCGGTTCTACCGTTCGCTATCGCTTGGCAAGGCGGCGGACTGCGTCAAACAAGAGGGCTACGCCAAACCCGGTGCCGCGATTCATTCGGAATGCCGGGTAAGCGAGGTCCACGTGGCCCCACTTGGCCTTGCTGCCATCGATGTTCCAATGGATGAACTCGGCAGCACAACTAACTTGTGCATTGCTACGGTTCTTGACCGAGTTACGCATGTCGGCGATCGGGCTGGCAAATTCTGATCGGTAGAACTCCGGAGCGAATGGCAGCGGCCAGACCATGTCTCCGGTGGCTTGGCCGGCATCGCGTAGGGCGTCTTCGACCGAGTCATCATTGCTGATGGCCGCGGCGAAGTGGTTGCCGGTGGCGACGCCTTGTGCTCCGGTCAGCGTCGCAGCATCGAGCACGATGTCGCACTTGAGCACACGCGCGGCGTAGCTACAGCCATCAGCAAGCAACAAGCGCCCTTCGGCATCCGTATTGTTGATCTCCACGGTCTTGCCGGAGTGCATCGTGATGACGTCATCGGGCTTGTATGCGATTGGGCCAATGGCGTTCTCGGCAAGGCACATCAGTAGTGTGATTGGCGAGCTCTTATGGTGGCGAGCTAGCGCCAAGAATGCTCCGAGCACTGCTGCTGAGCCACCCATGTCGGCTTTCATGGTCTCCATGCCGCCGCGACCTTTGATGTGTAGGCCACCGGTGTCGTAGGTGACGCCCTTGCCCACTAGCGCGATGTGCTTGCCCTTCTTGCCGACGTTGGCCCGCGCGATCAGCATGCGAGGCGCTGATTTGGCGCAGCGGCCAACTGCGTGGATGCCGCCGAGTTTTTTCTTGAGCAGTGCGTCGCCAACAATTTCGGTGACCTTGACGCCGGGAACCGCGCGCAGCAATTTCTTGGCGGCGGTTGCGAACGATGCTGGGTCGAGGTCGGTAGGTGGCGTGTCGACGAACCGCGAGGCTTCGCGTGCGCGTTCGACGATGTCTTTCGTGATTGCGTTGGCTTTGATGAACGTGCCATTGTGCATTGCACACGCGATTGCTACCGAACCGCCAGTTTTGCGGCGGCTCTTCATCGAGAAGTCTGGCAAGGCACGGCCAATCGCATTGCAAGCGGCGATCTGGTGGTCTTCGGCGTCAACCAAGATCAGCACGGCATTCTTGGCGGCGTTCCCGAGGCCTGCGCTGGCGGTCAATTTGCGGATGGACTCTGCCCGGGTAGTGGTAGCGTGGCGTGAGACGTTTGTCGGCAGCACACCGACGGTCAAACGTTGGCCTTTACCTGTGAGCGATGTCGCGTTGCCACCCAGTAAGCCAACATTCGCTTCTTTGCCTAGTTGCATGGCGGTGGCAGCAAGTGCCTTGCCGATTAGCTTCTGCAGTTTGCTTTGCAGTTGCGACCGGGGACCGAAGTCCGAGGCTTGGGCCAGCACCAGTAGGTGGTCGGCAGAGATCAGCGACTTTGAATCGGCGACGAACGTGAACTTCATCGCGGTGAGAATACGACTACTTCGGCTGTTTCGCGAACGCTTCGCGAATCCGAACGGCTCGCCACAGGCCGTCACGCGATTGCAGCATCTTTCGCTTGATGTCGTCGCTCAGCTGATTTTCGGCCAGGAATCGGTCGACGATGGCTAATGCCTGCTGAGAACTGTGACCGTTTATGAACGCATCTAGCCACGCCGGCATGAAGAAGATGCGGCGGTTAGCCTTCACCCAGTCGACTTGTTTTAGTGCTAATTCTAGATACGGCAGCGTGAGTTCTTCTTGGCCGGTCCAGTGGAACCATGACAGGCTGTCTTGGGTCCATTGCTCGGGAGGATCGTCCTTAACTAGAAACCGCTGCCAGTAGGCTTGCTTGCTGGCGGCTGTGGGCGTTGCTGCTTCTGCGAGGAACTGCTCTTTACTGGTGTCGTTCCCTTCATAGCGTTGCTTGAGGCGTTGCAATGGGTGTTGTGCAGGGGCTTTGCCTATTTCACCCGCGGCAATCAAAGCTCCAGCTGCGAGGAATCGGTCTCGCTTGCCGGCGTTGAGGCCGGGAGGGAGACCTTGTGACCATGACTGTCGACGTGTTGGCGAAGAGTCGATAGGTGCCGAGTTCGCGCCCAGGGTTGTTGTCGTATTGCTGTCGATGACCTTGCGGCAGAGCTCCAGCACTTCGGGGGCCGTCGACGTTCTGGCCAAGAATCGATAGGTGCCAAGTTCGCGCCCAGAGTTACTTTCGTTTGCGAGTTGCTTGAGTAGCAGTGCAGTGGTGCGTTCGCGTAACGGCCGGGCGCGTTCGTCTGTCAGGTAACGATACAGGCAGTTGCGCAGTCGCCCCAGCAACCAACTGTGTGTGTTGGGGTCCACCTCATCCGCGAGCATCGTGATGGCCATGTTGGCAAACTGCGCTGGGTCGAGTTCTGCTTCGCGGACGGATTCGTAGAGGGCGGATGCCGCGCATGCTCGTTCAAGCGGGTCCGTTAGCTTCGGTGTATTGGAGAGCAGCCAGGAACTGCTGATCGGATCGGGAACGAATTGTCCGTATGCCACATCCTGTGGGTTGACGATGATGGCAACTGGGGCTTGCTTGCCTTCGAGTGATGTGACACGAGTTTCGAGAGCGTCGATTTGCACCGAATCCGTGCGTCGGCTGCCGTCAGCATTGAAGACCAGTAATTCTAAGTCCATCGGCCAGCTGCCCTCGCCGCCGAGTGCGCGTTGCGAGATCACAGCTTTTTGCACCAGACCGTCTTCTCCTGTTTGCCAACTACAGCGCACTTGTGGCATCGATGGTGCCAGAAGCCACCGTTGCGACCAGCGGCCAAGGTCCTTGCGTGCCGCAGCTTCAAGTGCCGCTGCTAGGTCGCGCCAGTCGGCGTTGCTGTAGGCGTGTTTCTCGAGGAATTTCTTTAGGCCGGTGCGGAATACGTCTGGGCCAAGTTGGGAATGCAGGGCGCGCAGCACCGCGGGTGCCTTGTTGTAGACAATCGCGCCATAAGCGGATTTGGCGTCGGCCAGGTTTTGTAACTCTTGGAAAATTGGTGTTGTGCCAGCCGTCGCGTCGACGGCGTATGCGCGTGGTTTGACTCGTTGCAAAAATCGCAGCCACGCGCGTTGGCCTGGTTCTAGTTCTGCCATGGCCTTGTAGCCATAAAACGTCGCGAACCCCTCTTTGAGCCACAGATCGTCAAACCACTTCATCGTCACGAGGTTGCCGAACCATTGGTGACTCAGTTCGTGGTAGATGAGTGTGCTGCGCCGCACTTGTTCGTCCACTGTTGGAGGGTGGTCGAAGACGATCGACGATTCGCGATAAAAAATCGCGCCCGCGTGTTCCATGCCGCCGTAGGGGAAGCCGGGGAGCAACACGAGGTCGAGTTTGTCGAACGGGTATGGCACATCGAATGCCGTTGCTAGCCAGTCGAGCCCTTCGTGGTGCAGTTTGGTGATCGTTGGGCGATCGATGTCTTTGAGTTTCGATTGGCGCAACAGAATGCGCATCGGTGCGTCGGTTGTAATTCCAGGGACGTTTGGATGGGGCGGTGTGATAAGGGCGAACGGTCCCGTGGCGAATGCGAATAGGTAGGTCGGTAGCGGCTTGGTTTGTTCAAACCGCCACAGCTCACCTGCGACCTCGCTGTCGCGGGGTGAGCTTCCGGACGTGGTGGGCGCTGCATTGGCTACAGCGGTCCAGCCTTTTGGCACATCGAGTTCTAAGCGGAACTTTGCTCGCAGATCCGGTTGGTCGAAGCAAGGAAACAGTCCGTGGGCATCCGCTGGCACTAGCAGCGTGTAGAAATATTCGCGCTTGTCGTTGGCGTCGCGATAGACAGTTAGTGGTGTTCCTGTCGGAGCGACCTTTGCACGGAACTTGGCGCGAATGCCATTTAGGCCAGGGCCGAGTAGTTCGGCTGGCACAACCAAATGGTTGTGGATGCGTTCGAGGTCGACTTCTTTTGAATTGACCTCAATGTTGCTGATCTCCTCGCCGGCGAAATCGAGTACGAGTTGTGACGGATCATCTTGGCTGTCGAGTTGGAACCGTATCCATATGGATCCTTCGACGTCTTCTGCTCCCTCCAGTAGTCGGAATTGCAGGTCGTATTGGACATCGTTGATCGTCGCCTTGCGCGTTCTGGCTAGATCGCGATCTATCCCAGGCGTTGGGTCTTGCGGCATGGTGAGAGCGATCAGAGTCAGGCCGGCAGCGAGCATGCCTAGCAATCTAGCCCTCCATCGGGTTGCTCGCACTGGCGAAGCGAGTTCCGGGGTGATCTAAGCTGGAGGTGGGGGGCTCGGGCGCCGTCTGCAGGTTTGTGCCTGGAGCGCTATTACTTGGGCGCAGCCCTGTGCCTATCGAGTGCTTTGCTCGTGTCCAATACTGGGCTACAGCGTTGATCGGGCACGCGCTTGTCTTGATGCGCTGTTTAGCACTTCGGTGCGAATGCAGCCTCAAGTGCGCCTGATGTGATCGCCGTGTGTGAGGCACTCCAAGTTGCGACCCCGTTCTCAAACAGGATTGCTTGCGGAGACTCATGTTCGACGCCGCATTGCTGTGCGATCTCGCGTGCGAGTATGGGGGCGCTGGCGACGTTTAGTAGCAGCGTGGTGGTGCCGGGGTGATCCAGTTGGAACATTCTGAATTCGGCGTGTGCCGTTGAGCTGATCGGGCACAGCGGACTGTGCTTGAGTAGCAAGACGCGCGGTTGCGCGATTGCTGCTTCGAACGCCGCGATGTCGGCTAGGTCAAGATTCTGCTCGGTCATGCTGTGCGCGTTCGCTTAGGGGAGTATTCGCACCGTGCCAGCATCGCTGGCGATCACGATGCGGCCGGTCATGCCAACGAATAAGCCGTGATCGACTACGCCGACCATAGAATCAAGGTCATTGGCGAGCGCTGTTGGGTTGGCGATGCCTGAGTAGGTGCAATCGAGGATCCAGTTGCCGTTGTCGGTGACTAATGGCTGATCGCCTTTTTGTCGGACTTCGGTGGTGCAGCCCGTCGCTTCGATTCGCCGGCGTGCGTGTGTCCAGCCAAATGGCAGTACTTCGACGGGCAGGCGAAAGGACTTCCCGAGTGTGTCGACCATCTTGTTTTCGCCGACGATGACAACGAGTTCTTTTGCCGTGGCTGCGACGATGCGTTCGCGGGTGTGTGCTGCGCCGCCACCCTTGATGAGGTTCTTCTGTGGATCGACTTCGTCAGCGCCGTCGATCGCGAGGTCTAACTGCTCGATGTCTTCCAGCGCAACCAGTGGAATGCCCTGCTCTTTGGCGGCTGCCGCGGTTCCATTGCTGGTTGGCGTACCGCGGATCTGTAGTCCCTCGTTGCGGATGCGTTCGGCGAGGCGCTCAAGCACGAATAGGAATGTGGAGCCACTTCCCAGGCCAATGGTGGTGCCATCTTGAACGAGGTTCGCGGCAGCGTATGCGGCGGAGCGCTTGGCTACATTGGGGTCCGTCATGCGGGAAACGTAGTCGATGGGCTCCGGCGGGGCTACGCGCAGTCGTCCTGGATCTGGCTTGTTGACCGCGTGGCGGTTGGACCGTTACCTAGTTCGTTCATTGCTGCCCGCTTCTGTCCATGCGATTCATGCCGAAACTCACGAACTACTCCGTTAGAGCGGCGATCTGTTTGTTTTCGGCGACGCTGGTGGCCCAGTCGCCGTTGACGACCACGTTTGTGAGCAACAATGGTGGTCTCACGGGTGGGATGGTCTTCTTTGACCTCGATGTGATCAATCCGGCGGGCATCACGATCAAGCAACTCGACATCAATACCCAGTCGATCATTGGTGAGTTGCAGGTATTTACGGGGCCAGCTAGCTATACGAATATCGCTGCGTCGCAGTCTGCATGGGCTCAAGTTGCCAGTGGAATGATTGATGCCGCAGGGCTCAATAACCCGACTCGGGTTTGCCTCGGTGGGGGCTTTTTCTTGCCGTTTGGAAGCCACGCGATTGCGTTGTGGGGGAGCGATGTCAGCCACCGATACACATCGGGGTCAGCTACCGTTCCATTAGTCTACGCAAACTCAGACTTGGCGCTCATGGCTGGGGCCGCCACGAACACACAGTTTGGTGGCGTGCAGTTCACTCCGCGAGTGTGGAACGGCAACGTCTATTACGACGTTGGTCTGACCACGGGGTTCTCCTGTGCCTATACCGAGGATGTCGGCATTGGCTGCAATCAAGGATCGACGACGTGGTACGAAGAGTTTGTAAGTCTGTCTGCATTCGATCTAGCGGGGACACTTGTTTCGCCGGTTGGGGTCCGAGCAACGGCGCTGGGTTCGAGCGGCTATGTCGTGTTGCCCTCGCCAGTTCAGTGGGTGCCACCGAGCGGTAGCCCACTGAGCGACAACGACTCTGCAACGCCTGGGGTGCTAGGTCCGAATGAGTTTAGTGAGCCTTTACTGTTGCCGTTTTCATTTCCCTTTGCGGGCGGTTCGACCAACGTTGTGCACGCCGCGGCTAATGGTTGGATTCTCTTGGATGCGACGGCCAACCAGGATGACTTGTCGGTGCCGTCGGCGACCGCTCTGTTGAGTCAAGCTGCGCGTATTTGCCCTTTGTGGTGTCCGATAGATCCGCTGGCTAACAGCGCGATCAATCCGGGATGCGGGGTCTACTACGAAGTTGCCAGCAACAACCAGTCTGTTTTGATTACATGGTTCGATGTCGGGGATGCACGGCTAGGTCCGCCGGTAAGCGGAGCGACGTCGGTGAATATGCAGTGCGCGCTATTCAATAATGGCGACTTCGAGTTCCGTTTTGGGCCTGTTGTACCCGCGGCCGGTCCTGGCGCCGCTGTCGTGGGCTGGAGTAGAGGCGGTGCCGTAGCGGCAATCCCAGACCCTGGCAGCTCGGACCTTAGCAGCGGCTTGTCGTTGTTGACGAATGGTCCTGATAACTTCGCGCTTGAGCATGCGGCAGGTGTTGCACGGCTTGGCACGAACCTCGCGCTCACCGTCAATCATGTAGAGGCCGTCTCGCCACTCGCGTTCTTGTTGGTGGGGGATTCATTGAGTTTGCCCGGGATCAACCTGGGATTGGTCGGCGCGCCGGATTGCTACGCTTACACAAACGTCTTGTTGTCGATAGCCGTGCCAGTGAATGCATCTGCTGGCACTGGTGTGTTCACCTTGCCAATTACCAACAACGTGGCTTTGATTGGCTCGGAGTTCATTAGTCAATATGTGGCGTTGACGCTGCGAAACCTACTCAACGTGAGCACGTCGAATGGCGCGCGCTTCGTTGTTGGTCATTAAGAAGCGGTTGCAGCAAGTGGTTTGTGAATGCCGCAACTGCTTCACGGCGAGGGGGTTCTGGGCGACGTCATTGCCGCCTTGGCAGCTCTGATTGTCGCGCGGTCTGGGGATTGTCTTCAGGAGTGCTGCTCGGCGCGAACGCGCAGCGGTTCTTAGCCGTGCCGCATGCACGAACGCTGTTGCGTTGTCAGTAGTGCCGTTCTGGCCAACACCTGTTGATCCGGGCGCGTAGCCTTTGGACCTGACGACCAACGTCGTTATCGTCGCTGGCTGCAATGAAGAAACTCCGCGTCTTGTTGCTGGTTCACGACCTGCTGTTGCCGCCTGAAGATGCGGATCAACTCTCATGGGAGGAGACATATCCTTATCAAATGGAGTTAGACGTGCAGACGGCTTTGCGCGAACTCGGGCATGAGGTGGAAACGCTGGGCGTAAAGACAGACCTGGACGTGATTCGCCAACGTGCCGAGTCTTTTAAGCCGCATGTCGCGTTCAACGTCTTGACGGATTTTCACGATATCACGGCCTATGAGTCACACGTGGTTAGCTACTTCGAGCTATTGAAGTTGCCATACACTGGATGCAATCCGCGCGGCATTTTGCTTGGTAACGACAAGGTGTTGAGCAAGCAGATCATGATGGGGCATGGAGTGCCATGTCCGAAGTTCTCATCCTTCTTGCCTGGCACCAAGAAGCCGCGCTTGGCCAAGCACATGGAATACCCGGTTATCGTCAAGTCGGCGATCGAGCATGGGTCAACTGGTTTGTCGCAGGCCTCGGTGGTTAAGAGCGATCGGCAGCTGGAGAAGCGTGTGGC
>Ga0315332_10000876_pt1 | contig 15173 bp, 10 predicted proteins | sample M110034915metaG_FD_203455 | JGI IMG/M metagenome (GOLD analysis project Ga0315332, IMG submission 203455) | Ammonia-oxidizing marine archaeal communities from Monterey Bay, California, United States - M1 100m 34915 | ecosystem: Environmental > Aquatic > Marine > Intertidal zone | place: USA...
CATCTGTGTTGTCCAGATGCAGCATCTGACCGGCCGCGTCCAGGTTTGAGATAATATTGTTATGCGACAGCATTACACCTTTGGGCTGACCGGTGGAACCGGACGTGAAAATCACGGTCATCAGGTCGTCTGGTTTTGCATTCTGCAGGCCGAGCTTGTTCGTCAGCATGCTCAGCGGCATGAGTCGGGCAACAGCCATCGCCTTAACTTTCGCCAGCGGGCCAATCTGCTCCTTCAGATCCTCCATGTAGACCAGTTCGGCATCGAGGTCCATGGGCATTTTCTCCATGAACTTCCGACTGGTAATAACGCGTTTGACGCCCGCTTCTTTGATGCAGAAGTTGACGACATCAACTGTCAGCGTGTAGTTCAGATTGACGGACACTCTCCCGGCCATACTCACCGCCACGTTGGCGACAGCTCCTCCAGCGGACGGCGGCAGTAACAGCCCTACCATTTTGTCATCGGGCTGCAGCACAGAATCCAAAAGCAGCTTGCGAAAGGCCAGAGCTCCGGTCAGAAGCCTGCCGCCCGTCAAATCTGCGCCCGCGGAATCTGCAATCTTTGTACGTCGCCATGCCAGGCGGCACTGGCGGATAAAGCGAACAGCGGGAATCATATTGCGGTCCTTTCTGCGGCTGGCAGATGCGTCTTTGAGATCCAGTACCTTCTGCCGCACAACTTCGACATCAGTTACGTCTTCACGAGGCATCAGTGTTCCAAAATTGATCGTCACCGGATAGGGCCAGTGCTTCGGCTTCTTCCAAAAGAACTTTCCACCCTGGTAGCTGAAGATGCTGCCCCAAAGTTCATCCAGATAAACGGGCAGGACCGGCGCGTCTGTACCTTTCAGGATCTTTATCATCCCGCGTTCGAACTTCAGCAGTTCCCCCGTACGCGAAATCTGCCCCTCAGCGAAGATACAGACAATCTCGCCATTCTTCAGAGCATCGCGTGCCGTGTTGAGCGACTTAACCAGCGCCTTGGGGCCTTCGCCGCTCTTGATGGGAATGATCTGAAATAACTTTGACAACCAGCCAATCACGCCTCCCTGGACGTAGTCCGCGTACGCAATCATGCGAATCGGGCGCGAACTTGCCAGCAGAATCAGCACACCGTCGATCCACGTCACGTGGTTCACCACCAGCAGTGCAGGCCCCCGCTCCGGGATATTCTCGACGCCATAAGTGCGAACTCGGTAGACGGTGCGACTCAGCAACCACACCACGAAACGAATCGTGGCCTGAGGAATCAGCCAGACAACGTACATGGCAATGGGCAGTGTCCCCAGACCGGCGATTAGAAAGATCTGGTCCGCCGTACAGCCCAGGCCGTTGCGCAGCACAGGAAACAATCCCGACACCAGCAGGATACCAACCGCCGTCAACTGATGTCCGGCAGCAAGAATGGCCCCCAGAGATTCGTGCGGGCTGCGATCCTGAACATAAGCATTCAGCGGAACATTAAACAGCCCGCCGCCAACGCCGATCAGTACCAGCGACATCCCAAACAGCCACCAGGAGCTACCGCACAGAAAGGCCAGCAGGCACGCAACCGCCATCATCACCGCGCCCAGCGGCACCATGCCCAATTCGACTCGACCACCTGACCAGAACCCGGCAAGTATGCTGCCGACGCCCACCCCAATCGACAGCACGGCAAGGTACTGACCAACCTCCTGCTGGCTCATCCTCAGGTTGAGATTCACGAAAGTATCAATATTCAGCTGAGCCAGCGACGCCAGAGACCAGAAGAATGCAATGCCCAGACTGACTCTCAGAATCGCGCGATCAAGAATCAGAAGTCTGAAGTCTCGCCAGGATGCGGTCACCGGATTGGCGGGGAAGCGAATGCCCGGATTGGCCGGCTGCACGTGAGTAATCATGATGCTGGCCGCAATGCCGGCAACAGCCACACCCAGCAATGCCGTAGCGGAGATCCAGAGGTGACTAAGCCCATCAGGGCCGGTCGCCGCGTACAACTCGTTACCGGCAACCGTTCCCACGATCACAGCGATCAGAGTGACCAGCCCGGCCAGTCCGTTTGCGGCCGATAGTTTTTCTCGCGGAACGATTTCCGGAATGATGCCGAACTTTGCGGTGCTCAGCAATGCACTTTGAGTCCCCATCAGAAACAGGACGGTGTACATGACGGTCAGGTTGCTCAGCCAGATGGAAAGCAGCCCCAGAAGCATAATGATGGCTTCGGCGACCTTGAGCCAGATGGTGGAACTGCGTTTACTGAACCGATCCGCCACCCATCCCGACCACGGTGCAAATACGATGAACGGTAAAATGAAACATCCCAGCCCCAGCGAAAGTACTGTCGCTTCATTGGCTTCGCGCTGAGCATCGGTAAGATCAACAGCTTTGGTGAACTGATACTTCGCGATCGGAACAATCAGCCAACGAAACATGTTGTCGTTGACGGCAGTGAGAAAACTCATCACCAGATAACCGACAAACGACGGAGACCTGAGAAATCGCTGATCGCAGTGATTCGATTCGTCGAACGAAGTCATTCCATTTCCCGAGGAAGAACGCCAAGCCAGGGACGGCCGTGACCAAGGAGTGTACCTCGGAACGAATAAACGTGCCAGGCGAAAGGATTCAGGCTACACTTCGACCTGACAGGATCACCTGTTAGGATCACGGTTGTTCGACGGTTATTAAGAAACACTGCCGTTTTCCTGTCAACAGCCGCCATGTCCACCGCCAACTCCGAAACCACTGACCAGGACGCGATCGTATTCTTCGATGGTGTGTGCGGACTGTGCAATCATGCGATCAACTTTTTCTTATCCCGAGACCGACAGAGGGTCCTGAAGTTTGCGCCGCTGCAGGGAAAAACAGCGGCAGCCCTGGTTCCGGATACAGTTCGGAAAAACCTGAACACCTTCGTTTTTTCAGATAACGGACGCCTGTACTATCGCTCAGGTGCGATGGCCAGAATCCTGATGCGGATCGGTGGCCCTTGGCGTATACTGGGGGCGATGTTGTGGCTGATCCCGTGGCCAGTACGTGACGCCGGTTACCGAATCGTGGCCTCCCTTCGATATAAGTTGTTTGGCAAACATGAATCCTGCCGACTGCCCACTCCCGAAGAACGAAGCCGGTTTCTCGACTGACGATATGGGATCGGTCAACGATCTTGACCCGGCTTCAAGACGTGATCGCCGCATCAGTATTGTGCTGTCCGGCTTCGCGTTCGTTGTCAGCTATGTGATTACGGCAGGCCCGGCAGTTTTCATGGTCCGGCAGTTTGACATGCCGACATTCGGCGTCCTTGTTAATGCACTGTACGCGCCGCTGGTTTTCCTTGTGAAGGCCAACGTTCCCGTGATAGCCCCACTCATTAAAGCCTGGGTGTCGCTGTTTCAGTAGTGCACGCCCTCAATCCGTTCGAGTGTGGCTGCGTCAGTCAGGGACACACAGATCGGCAGATCGCCCCCGAGACGAATCGGGCGACTGGCGGGGCGCAGAACCCAACCAGCAAGGTGACCGTTCTGATTTACCTTCCGCCTGACTTTTACTTCAGTTGTCTGCGCCAGCAACCAAAGCCGCCTCCACCTGAGACCGTACAGCCTTCCCGCACTCCTGTGTCTCAAACTCACTGATTGACATGCTGCCGCGTTGCGTCTAACGTACCGCTGATGCATGCGCCGTGCTAATCCGGCTAGGTCCCGCCTCCTGCTGCGTTGGTCTGCAGTTTTCCTCACTGCAAGTCACACGCCCGGTCGTTCCTCGCGTTAAGCAGAACACGGGAACCGAAGTTTCGGTAACTTATTCATGTGACACCTCAGCAAATGGATCCTGACATGAGGAAACTCATAAATTCGATTGTTGTTCTTCTGACCCTGGTGATCACAACCGGCGATGTGTCTGCAGATCCGTGGGCGCAACAGATGGTGGCTGCAAAGAAGATTAACTTCGGTGTCATTGCAACGGGGTCTGAGGCGAAAAAACTGATTGAAGTAAAAAATGTGTACCCTGACATGGTGCACATATCTGACGTCACCACGACCTGTGGGTGCTCCGCCGCAACGACCGGGAAACAAACGCTTCAGCCAGGTGAATCGACACATGTTCAGGTACAGATGAACACACAGAAGTTCTCCAGGCGAAAAGACTCGAACCTGATCATCAAGTTTGACAGCCCTCGATTCGCTGAGGTCCGAATTCCTATTACGGCCTACATTCGGACGGACGTCGTGATCTCACCGGGGCTGCTGAAATTCGGCGAGGTCCAGGCCGGTACCGAAGGCACCGCAGTTGTCGAAATCGCGTACGCCGGTCGTGCCGACTGGAACATTGTCGATATCAAGTTCGGCAACAAGAATATGAAGGCGACCCTCAGTCCTCCTCAGCGTTCAGCGGGACTGGTCAGGTTCAAGCTGACCATGACCTTGAACGACAGTGCAAAAGCGGCTCCAATCCGCGACCTCGTGACGATTGTGACCAACGACCAGACGAATCCTTATGTGCCACTGATGGTAGAAGGCACGGTATCGTCTGAATTCACAGTGGTGCCTCAGACGGTCGATGTCGGTGTTGTACCAGCGGGCAGAACCGCGAGGAAGCAGATCGTTGTCAAAGGAAGGACACCTTTCACGATCGAATCTGTCGATTGCGAAGGCATGGCCGACTGTTTCAAGGCCACAATCGGAAAAGAGCCTCGGATAATTCATTCCGTGCCGCTCGACTTCGTTGCCCCCAGTCGACCGGGAAGGTTTTCTGAACAGCTTGTCGTAAAGATCAGCGGTCGTCAGGAACTTCTTCGACTAAACGTCACCGGCATGATCGTTAACTAAGCTGCATGGTGCAGGGTTATTCGCTGCTCGCGAGCACACTGACCAGTGATCGTTGAGGGCGAAAGCACAGAACGAATGTGTTACGACCGTCTTCCACATGGACCGAAACCTCGCGCCATTCTGGTTCCGGCGAAGGTGCCAGCGACATGCCGGCCGCGGCGACCGATGAAACTTCCAGTGTGTGATCACCTTCCGGTAATTCCACCTGAACAACTTCGATGCGTTCCGGCAGCAGATGCAGATGTCGCGTATCGGGTTTTTCCAGTGCCTCCCAGGCAATACCGCCCAGATTCAGCAAGAGGTCCGTGCCTGAACCACCTGTCACCGCCATCTGATCCTTGGCGGCGTACACAGCCCCTTTCTTGACGATTCGCCGCGATACGGCTCGGGCTATCTGATTGTTGCGGCCGGCGTCATAGGAATCCCACGCGGCCTGATTCAGATCAACCAGCACACGGCTGCGGACAGACGCTTGCCCGTCTCGGGCATGCCGAACAACGGTCGTCAGTGGATGCGTGCTGACCCTCGTCGCGGGCCTGGCAATCTGTACCGGTGCAACCGTCGGCGGCAACGTGTGTTCACCCGCAGCACTAAGAATCTGATCTGCGATCAGCAGTGCTGCCGACGTCGGCGCTGCTCGTTCCGGCAGCCAGTCCGTAACGCGACCAGCAAAGGTAATGACATGCACAACGCCATTCCCCTGCTGACTGTTCGTACCAAAGCTGGCGTTGATAATCGGAGATGGCTTACTGACCATGACTTCGTCCGATGACGACAACCAGTAGCTGACCTGATGAATGGCTCGCTGCGTGATGTCCGCGTCCATCGGATTTTCGGACCGTATGGCAGCATGCAGGTACGCCGAAAATGCATTCGCGGAAAAGCGTGGCGGTGCCATGCCCCCCTGACTTTGTTCAGAGTGGCCCAGCGCATTCACTTCAGGCTCTGTCTGTAATGTGCTTAATTCCTGACGATTCCCTGCCAGCTTCTCCGTCGTCTGAGCGGCATAGGCGAAGGCGTCCTGCCGATTGCCCATCAGACTGGATAGAATCAGTAGGTTATCCACCATTCGCTGCTCGAATTCGCGACCGGACCATGCGACAGCCTTGTCATCGGTCATCAGGGCAGCCGCCTGTTCGCGAAGATCCTTCTGACGCAGAAAGTCCAGACGTTTGCGACTCTCTCGAAACGCTCCCTCTGAACTGGTCGGCTGGCCGGTCATCAGCAGCGTCAGCGCCCGATCGATCGCAATCACCTCAATGTCCGCACCGCGCGCCTCAGCGGCCTTGTCAAATTCCGCCAACGCAGCTTCCGGAGTCCCGTTGTCGACTCGGGCAACGGCTGCAAGCTGATGTCTGGCGGCTGTTCTGCAACCACCGTTCAGCAGCAGCACGATGCAGAAAAGTCCCGTGCAGAACAATGACAGAGATTTGTAAGTTCGCATTGAAAGCAGGTAGCCCTTGCCCCCTGCAATGTCAGACGGGGCAGAAAAGTCGTGTACGTTTCTCATCGTCGCAACGCCGCCGGATCTTGCGCGGCCCCTGAACAGCTCAAGGCAAGACCGAGCCGGGCCCGCTAATAATGTTTATTTTCCGTAGTGACGCAGTTCACCAAGCTTTGATTTGTGATAGCCCTTTCGCAGCGTCGCACGTTCCTTAAGAGATTCACCGGAATGAATATCCAGCAGTTCCAGAGTCAACAGGTAATCTCGCTGATAATCCTTGTTGCTGCGGGTCGTCCCGGACGTAATCTGAGCGAACAGCAGATAATCAAAGGGCTGATCGGTACGCTCCAGCACGGCCTGCAATTGACGCTGCTTCTCCGGCAGCACCAGAACGTCCGGACGGCAGCGGCATTCCGCCATGGCAGCCTCAACGTAACGACGACTGATCATGCGAAACTGGTCCGACTGGCCGATCAATGCATCGATGTGTTCGTAAATCTGCTCACGAAAATCACCGACTTCCTCGATGCTGCGGTTTTCTACGCCCACGAAGCAGACATTTCGCACCGGCTGACCATCGGATTCCGTAAAGGACACGGTCCTGACGTCGGTGCAGGCTCTACCCAGCATGCGCGCGACGGATTCATCGATCAGCGGCTTCCACGTCTCTGCGCCCGCCTCATGACTGCCAACCATGTCCTGATCTGTCTTGTTCAGGACATGAGCATGCTGTCGACCTCGACAACCACAAAACAGCACGACAGCAGTGAGTGCGGCCGTTGCAGCCGGGTGTAACTTGTTCATGTGTTCGATCCATCGAACCAAGGGACAGTAAGATCAGTTCGCGTAGATTACGCTGGCCGTACAATCGAGCCAATATGATCTTCGGCGTGCAATATGGGTTGGAAACACCGCGCATGAAAAAAGGATCCCGGTCGTGACCGAAATCCTCAGGAGAAGTTTTCGTGTGAGTACTTACAGCATAGGTGTTTACGTCAGATCAGTTCAGAGAAAGCCTCGGTTGAAGATATTGTCAGCTCCGCTGACGGCAATGCGATCCTCAGTTCGTATTCACTTTCACCACCGAGTTTTTCGGCAAGATCTGCCAGTTCGTCACTGCCCATGCTGCGATAGCAACTCGACAACTCGCTCCACGCGAAACGACGCACGGGAGACGGCATCATACGGGCCGCAGCTTCGAGATGCGGAATAGCCATGTCTTCATCTCCCGAACGTTTCAGGGCAATTCCCAGTAACAGTCGGCGTGGCCCTTCCAGCGGACCAGCGCTGTCGACCTTCTCAAGTTCCGTCACAGCTCGGTGTGGCATATTGAGTTCCATGTAGCCATCCGCAGCGACCAGTCGGCGAATAATTTTGGGAGTGACCTGAGTTCTCACCGCATTTCTCCTTTTCACATTGATTCCTGTCGAACGATTAATGTCTCGTTCTGATGACAAGTATTCGCAAGTGTCGCGCCAAAGATGCTGAAAACTTTCACACATTTCCATAACTCCATTGCACCAAACATCTTCCACCTGACCCAAACCACCACTAATCAGGTAGTCGACACTGCCAAAAACTACAATTCGATACGTTCACGAAGGTCGTTTTCTGCAATTCCCAGGGCACTCGAACAGCGAATGTGCCGATTTTACAACGCTTCAGCGTGATCATTGGCAGCCGAATGGCTGGGAAGCCGAGTTTGCCCCTCTCAGAATTCCATTACTTTGCGTATGGACAGAAGTCTCACTTCAGAATTGAATTGTGACGTTTCGCAACGATCCTGGTGCAGATTGCATTCCTGTTCAGACCTGCCGAATTCGGCACCTTCATCGTTCCAAGCTTTGGCTTGAAACTGCGTTAAGGGGCATTCAGTGACTTTGAGCCACCCGAAATAAGACGACGCAGTACGATTGTCCTCAGACGATTCCTGACACCGAGTTGAAAGTCCGAACAGAACAAAGACTACAGCTCGTATCGTATTGCGGCAGTGTCGTCCCCGACACATGGAGTCTGAACTGCACGATTTCTGTAATCGAATTGAGGATTTGAGAACTCCAATTTTCAGACACATCCTCTCGTAACGACACTTCAAAAGCAGTTTCATGTTCACTTTTGCAGCAGCAGGATTTGGCGCCGCGTTCATCACGTCGCTCCTGCTCACCCCCATGATTCGCCGGCTGGCTCCACCTATGGGACTGGTCGATCAGCCAGGGCTGCGAAAAGTCCACGTGACACCGACTCCCATGGGTGGCGGGATCGCCGTGCTTCTGGGATTACTTGTGCCAATTCTGCTGGTGGTCTTTGCCGGCGACCTGATCAGACTGGCTCCTGCGGCGCTGGCAGAACTTCGATCCGGCATCAGCGGTGACATGGTTCTGCGTCAGCAGGCGATCGGCATTATGGTCGGAGCTGTCGTACTGTTCACAATGGGACTGGCCGATGATCGCTGGAATCTGTCATGGCGACTGCGGCTTGGCGTTCAGGTGCTGGTGGCGCTGGGCGTAACTCAGTCCGGAGTGCGAGCGACAGTCTTCGTCGCTCAGCCCTGGATTGGCGTCATGATCACGGTGTTGTGGATCATGGTGCTGACAAATGCGATGAACTTTCTGGACAACATGGACGGACTGTCGGCGGGAATCGGAGTCATTGCGAGTCTGCTTTCGGTTGGAATTCTTCTGCTTATGGTGCCGCAGCCGCATTGGGCGGTGGCGTTTGGTCTGCTGCTGCTGGCAGGATCACTCAGCGGATTTCTGTGCTGGAACCGCCCGCCTGCTTCCATTTTCATGGGTGACAGCGGAAGCAACCTGGTTGGTTTTCTACTGGCAACGCTGACCGTCAGCGGAACGTTTTATCAAGTCGAGACCTCCGGCAGCCGGCACGTGATCCTTGCGCCATTGTGCATTCTGGCAATCCCACTCTACGATTTCCTGACAGTCATTCTCATTCGACTGAAAGACGGACGCAGCCCGTTTCACGGCGACAAGAGCCATTTTTCGCACAGACTGGTGGAACTTGGCTTACGGCCGGCTCGGGCAGTACTGACAATTTACATGGCCACCCTGATGACGGGACTGGGCGGCCTGCTGTTGTATAAGGTTGCAGACTGGGCGGGCGCATGGCTGATCATCGCCCTGATCGGCTGTGTGCTGTCGATCGTATCAATTCTGGAAACGGTCGGTCGCCGCTCCATCATCGACGGGCATAGTGAGACGACTAGTGCAACAAAAAATGCAAAGACTTCATCTGACGAATCTGCCGAAAGAGTCTCCTGATGCTGCATAACTCAAAACAGCTGACAGCATTCGCTTCAGAATTGCCGGCCAGCTTCAGTGGCTCGCTGCCCGGTCGCTTGCGGCAGGGCGGAAGTTCCGTTCATCAGACGATACTTCTCCGGGTGTCAGATGTTGACACCTGATTAAATACAGGCCACTCCGAATGTACCCGTTCTGTCAGTGAAAATTCAGACAGGCGACGACTCGTGAAAAGACGTCGCCGCGACCAGCATTCCGCACCCTCTGTTCAGATCTCGCTTTGAATGAACAACCTCATCGTCATATTGTTTTCCATGATGATGACGGCCAGCGTGCTCTGGCCATCCGAAGGAGCGATCAATGGTGACGGGCTTCACCTGACGATTCTGTGGCTGATCACTGCCTTGATTGCTGTGGTCGTAAAACGACAAAAGAACGGTTCGACCGACAGCATCACGTGGGATCGGACGCGGTCAGCCGCAACCGCTTTTATAGTCATGCTGCTGGCGGGATTCTGGTTGTCTACCTGGAATGTTTTTCACGTTCAGGGTGACCGGCGGGCGGCACTGAATCTCGCTTTTGAGTGGTCGGGGATCGTAGCGGGATTTCTGACCATCGCCTGCTGGTTTCGCAGACAAAACACGCTGCATTCGATTGTGGCGCTGATAATTGGCCTTGCTGCGGGCACTGCAGTGCTCGGGATCTGGCAGCACCACGTCAGTTACGCACAACGCACAGAATGGTACCAGCAACAACGATCGGAGCTGGACAGGACACTGCAGCAGAACGACATTCAGAGTTCAATGAAACGGTCACAGCTGGAAGGAGCATTCAAACGCATGAAGCTTCCTCTGCACGGATCCGAACGGCAACTGTTTGAGCGTCGATTAATGGACAGTAGTGAACCGGTCGGCCCGTTCGCGCTGGCGAATACACTGGGCGGCGTCCTGGCGGTTGCCGTCGTGCTGTTGATCGCAGGTGTCATTCAGGCTCTGCGCAGAAATGTTGGAATCTCAGTGCTTGGCTGGTGCATCACCGGCGTCAGTATTTTTGTGCTGACGTACTGTTTGTTGCTGACCAAAAGTCGCACAGCATGGGTCGGTTGCACTGTGGGAACAATGGTTCTTGTGGGAAGGCTGCGAACTGGAAAACCGGCAGCAGGACTGGTCAGGCTTGGAGTGGGGGCAGCTATTCTGATTGCAGCCACTATGGGAATTGGCATTTCCACGGGAGCCATCGATCGGGAAGTAATCATGGAGGCCCCCCGATCACTTCAGTTTCGCCTGCTGTACTGGACTGGCGCAGCTGGTGTGATCAAAGACAATCCGATGTTCGGAGCAGGTCCGGGCAACTTTCGGCAGGTATACCTTCGTCATAAGTCTGTGGAATCAAGCGAAGATATTCTGGATCCTCATAACATTCTGCTGGACGTCTGGTGCTCAGCAGGGCTATGCGGCCTGATTGCTCTGGTGGGTCTGCTGGTCTGCTGCATATCCGCGATCAAACAGTTCCGGAGATGCGACTTCCGCGTGAAAAAACGTCCCCGACGTCTTCCGTGGCCGCTTCTGAAAGGCGTTCTGGCGGGGACTGGCCTGCATCTGGTATGGCGTTGGTTCAACGGGGCAGATTTGGGGGCAACCGGGGTAGACTCAGAAAATCTGGTACTGCTGGTGCCGCTGACTGCATGCCTGCTGACGCCTTCGATCGTCCGATGCCTGTTGTTCACGCAGTCCAGTGCATCGGCGGCTTTGATCTGCCTTTCTGTTCACCTGCTGGGTGCAGGGGGACTGCAAATTACGATTCTGGGGCACTTTTTTCTGATGCTGGCGGCACTTACGATATTCGGCGCACATTCAGAGGCAGCCGCAGAGCAGTGTCAGACTGCGTCACGTACCGTCAGGCGAACGAACAACAGCCTGCGTCTGGCTGCAGTACTGGGCCTGGTCGCCCTGACAGTATCCACCGTCCGCTTCGGGTTAATTCCCGTGCATCGCTCTCAGCATCAGTTGCACCTGGCAGATGTCAGAAAGACACACGGAGATCGCAACGGAACATTGGCTGCGTTGAACCAGGCTGTGCGATCTGATCCATTTTCAGTCGATTCGCGCCAACAACTAACGCTGACCCTGGCGTACGACTTTCAGCAGTCTGTAGAGCGATATGCGCCGACTGGTCGTGAGAATCCTGTCGCCGCGCTGCAGGTGCCTTTTGACGCGGTCATTGCGAGTTGCGATCATCTGATTAATGCGGATCAGCGCGCGGGAACCGGATATTATTACCGAAGCCGGGTGTCAAACTCTTTTTGGAGTGTGAGCAACAACGATTATGAAGTATTCGCAAGCGCACATCACGATTTGCGGTATGCTGTCGCGTGCGATCCGACAAATTCAGCTCTGTGGCTTGAACTTGCAGAATTCCAGTATGAGGGCGGTCTGTTCTCTGAAGCCTCAACAACTGCAGTCAGGGCAACCGATATCGACACAGTGAATCGTCGCTGGGGACATGAAGATCAATATTTAACCGCGAAACAGCTCGGCCGTCTGAAACTGATTAAGAATAGCGCCGACATCGACTAAGCGCTGGCAATTCGGCCAGAGCTGGAAGGCCATTGTGGTCAGAAGGTGTAAAGATGAAGATCCAGTCAATTGCCGTCTTCCTGTTGTTTCCCGGGATCGTATTGATCTCCGGTTGCGCCGATGAAATTGATGCGGAAGCTCAGACCGAGACTGCCCACGTTCACTCAGACGGCGAAGAACATGACCATAGCGATGATCTCGCCATTCTTCCGGTTCCTGCTGAAGAGGGACCGTGGCCCTCGGCGGTTGCCGAAGAAAAGACGTTCGACTTCGGCACAATGCCGGTTGGTGGCGAAAAGGAACACGCCTTCGTCATTCGCAACGATGGAGAAGCCGACCTGCAGCTGATGGCCGGCGAGCCGACGTGCAAGTGTACGGCGTTTGAACTGGGCTTGAAAACTGTCAAACCGGGCGAAGAAACGACTCTGCTTGTTCGATGGCTCGGTAAGGCCAAGGATGATTCGTTTCAACACGGCGGACCGGTGTATACGAATGATCCCAAACGCAAGGAAATCCGTTTTGTGGTGAAGGGCATCGTCGACACCTTGTTTGATGTGTTTCCCGATCGAGTCTGGTCAATCGGCACCGTCAACGCGAAAACGGGAGGAACGATGCAGGGCGTGGTCATTTCACGGGTCCACGACGACTTCGAAATCACAGATATTGCCTGCAAGTCTCCACATATATCCACAGTCGTCTCTCCGGCTCCTCCGCATATCCTGGAACAATATCAGGGCAGGTGCGGCTATACGATTGACGTAACGTTTTCTCCAGACGCACCTCCAGGACTCGCAGAGGAAGACCTGACGCTGAAACTCAGCCGTTCAGACGGTCCCGTCAAAGTCCTGGTGAGAGCAAAAATGGCAGGACCCGTACGGGTCCTGCCCTCACCTGGGGTAACATTTGACAACATGGTGAATGGATTGAAATTGGGGCAGTTTCCGACGAACAAAGGGCGAAAGGCTGAACTCACCCTTTTGGTTGACACCTCTGAAATGTCAGAACCGTTTGCAGCCACATCGATCGACACGTCGCCTGGATTCGTCAAGGCTGAATTGAAACATGTGGCGCAGCTATCGGACGAACGGTCTCGGTACAAACTCCTGATCAGTATTCCGCCAGGAATACCTCGAACTGAACGGGACCGGTCATCCCCGGGCCTGGTAGACATCCAGACGAATCATCCATCCGGACAGACTCTCAAGCTGAAGCTATCGTTTAAAGCGTTCTAGCATCATATCGTGCCGCTCGACCACCGGATAACGCAGTGGAACAGTCTCCGGTAACGTTCCAGCAACACGCTGCCGAGGACGGCGTTTGGCCTTCATGGTCTGTTACCTGGTGACTAGAGTTATCATTCGGGGAAGACCTGAACGAATTTCCGTGGTGGAATAAAACATGAGCTCGTCAGAACCAACACGGAATGCAGCCGTACTCCTCTGCCTGCTGGCAGGCACCGTCTGCCTGACAATCTTCCTGAATCAGGAAACCGAAACGGAGGTTGGCTCAGAGACTTCGCAGGCTGTAAGAGCTTCAGCGCAGCCGCAGGCTGAACGGCCATCGACAGCGGGCATCGCGTCGCCCGATACTGTGCTGCCCGTCTGGGAAGAGTGGCCCAGGCCTCAACTGGCCCTGCTTCTGACAGGTGAACAACAGGGGTATTTTGAACCATGCGGCTGTACGTCCAGTCAACTTGGCGGAATGTCCCGACGAGCGGACCTTGCTCGAAAACTGACGGACGTCGGGTGGACCGTCCGCGGACTGGATGTTGGAGGAATCAGTCGTCGCACAACGCGGCAGGCACAAATCAAGTTTGAAACAACCCTCGCAGCTCTGCGGGAACTCGACTATTTGGCAATCGGACTTGGCCCGGAAGAACTGCGAATGCAGCCGGACTTTCTGCTGTCCCAGCATGTTCCGCCTTTGCAGTTTCTCAGTGCCAACCTCGAATTCTTCGGCGTATCGGACCTTGGGACACCACTGTCGAGTGCGATCATTGAAGCTGACGGTCTGCGGGTCGGCATAACATCGGTGATGTCGGACAACCTTCAGAAAGAAGTCCTGCCGCATCCGGATATCATATGGAAGGACCCAGCAGTGGCTCTGCCAGACGTCCTGGCAGAGTTTGACACGAGGGATGTTGGTCTGCGAGTGTTGCTTTCGCAGGCCACCGTGAGTGAATCCGAAGCGTTGGCACTTCAGTTCCCGCAGTTTGATGTCGTTCTGACAGCGCAGGGAACCGGGGACCCGGATCCTAAAGCACCCATGAGAAAGATCGGCAACACGCTGCTGCTGGAAACCGGACGCAAAGGCAAATACGCAGGAGTTCTTGGCGTCTATCCGAATAACCGTGAAACTCCATTCCGGTACAAGCTGATCAGCCTTGAAAGGGACGATTTCGGTGAGACACCATCGATGATCACGCTGATGCAGACGTATCAGCAACGTCTTGAATCAGAACAGATCGTGCTCACCGACGCGGTAGGAGCCCCACATCCGTCGGGAGCCACATTCGTCGGAGCAGAAACTTGTGGCACGTGCCACGAAAGTGCAATGGACGTCTGGAAAAAGACCGGACACGCTCACGCACTTGAAAGTCTGGATCCGCAAAACCAGCGTATCGGGCATGAAAGGTTAAATGGTGTCAAACGCACATATGACCCCGAGTGCCTGGCATGTCACGTAACGGGCTGGGATCCGCACGATTACATTCGTTTTCAGTCCGGTTTTCTGAATGAGAAGTTTGCCGCCGACGACGACGAAAAAGAACTGCACAAACTCATGGCGGGAACTCAATGCGAAAACTGCCATGGTCCAGGCAGTCGACACATCGAACTGGTCGAGGCGGACGACCTGGCGGCTGCCGCACAGGAAGTTCGAGTGACCCTTGAACAGGCAAAAAAAGGAGTATGTGAGAAATGTCACGACCTGGACAACAGTCCGAAGTTTGACTTTGATGAATACTGGGACCGCGTTAAACACTACGGCATGGATTGACGGATTTGCACAATCCCGATTTACAAATGACACCGGAAATCCTGGATCAGATTACCGAAATGGTTGGAATCGTTCCCCCCGAAGAATACCTC
>Ga0315332_10000877_pt1 | contig 15165 bp, 12 predicted proteins | sample M110034915metaG_FD_203455 | JGI IMG/M metagenome (GOLD analysis project Ga0315332, IMG submission 203455) | Ammonia-oxidizing marine archaeal communities from Monterey Bay, California, United States - M1 100m 34915 | ecosystem: Environmental > Aquatic > Marine > Intertidal zone | place: USA...
GAGAAGGCTAAAAACTGCCATCCCACGTCATTTTGGCGGCACGCGGCCTACGTTGGGGTTGCAGCCAGGGCTCTGGCGGTGAAATCGGAGTTCTGGGCCGATACGCACCCCGAGGACGCCTATGTCGCTGGTCTGATGCACGACATCGGCAAGATCCTCTTGATGGAGAGTTCGCCGGCGAGATACCTCGCCATGTGGGGCCGGTCCGCGCACTCAGGCCAGTCGGAAGTCGAGAGCGAGTTGGAAGAGTTTGGCTGCACGCATGCGGACGTCGGTTCCGTGCTGGCTATCAAGTGGTCCATGCCAGAGGATCTGGCCAATGCGATTCGGTATCACCACGATCCCGTGCGTGACTCGCTCGATCGACACTCTTCTTCTCTTATTCACCTTGCTGACCAGCTGGCGTGGCGAGCCCAAGTGCCATCTGTGGTTGGTGCTCATCTGCCACCGCTGGATCAGGATGCCTATGACGAAATTGGGGTCACTCCGGAGCAGGTTGATCAGTTGTTACCGAGGATCCAAGACGATTTCGCAGCCTCAGAGTTGGCGTGCTAGTTTGGTCATCACGCAGGTGGTGAGTCTGGCATGAACTTTCGGCGCTCAGTCGTCTTTACGTTTCTGATTCACGCCCTTGTCGTCGCCATCGACAAGGGTGGTGGCATCATTCTGTACCTGTTGACGGCCACCGAGAAAGGTGAGCATGGCAAGTCGGGTCTTGCTGCGTCGCTACCGTTCATTATTGGGGCGATTGCGAACCTAGGCCTAGCGACGGCATTGGTCTATTTCGTGCGCCGCAAGAAGGTGGAGCCACAGGTCGCGTTCCAAACCTCAATATGGGTTGCCATTGTTTGGGGTGGATTGGTTGGAGCTGGGGCGTGTGTGTTCACGCTGTGGGGTTTGCCGGCGATCAATCCAGCCTGGCGGATGGAATGGTGGGGCGTCGTACCAATCTGTGCCGTTGTGCCGTTCTTGCTGATTGCGAGCTACGCCAACAGCACGCAGTTGGCGATGGATCGCGTCAAGGGCTACGGCGTCGTGCATCTGGCGACGTCGATTAGTTTCTTGCCGGCCTTCTTCTTACTCTTTTACTTGCTCGGTGGCTCGGTCACTGGTGGTGATGTGCCAGTCGCCGTGGCGTGGGGCCGTCTGATTTCGACGATACTCATTGCCGGGTTGGCACTGTGGTTGGTGCGCAAGGTTGTGACTCTTCGCGCGAAGGTCGACCGCAAGTATCTTGGGGAAGCAATTCGTTACGGTTGGAAAGCCAATCTGACGTCTACTCTGACTTACTTAAATCATCGCTTCGATTTGGTTGTGCTGATGGCGATTCGAGTGAGCGTCTACAGCAAGGAAGGTAACGATATTGATGCTGCCAAGAACCTGGCTGGTATCGACGTTGCCTACTACTCGATGGCAGTGACCTGGGCAGAGCTCGTCTGGCATTTCCCTGAGGCAATGCGCGACTTGTTTTTCTCAAAGGTCGCAAGTAGTTCGCATGAGGAGGCGCGTCTATTGACTCCGGTGTTGTCACGCATCGGATTGCTGTTCTCGTTGTTTGGGGCGGTAGCGATCGTCTTGTTGATCGATCCGGTGATGGGGATGATCACTTGGGCTGCTAAAGGCGACAGTTCGATTTGGTTTGACGGCTGGAGCGAAGACGTCGGCATGGTCTTGTGGCTGCTTGTGCCCGGCACTGTTGGATTTACTGTCTCAAAGGTCCTGCAGGCGGATCTGGCTGCCCGCAATCATCTGCAGACCTGCGTTAATGCGCAGGTTGCCGTGTTGGTAGTCATGCTTGGGCTCGATATCTGGCTGATCCCTGAGCACGGCGCTCTAGGCGCGGCTGTCGCCTCGACGATCGCTTACACCGTTGGCACGATCTGGACGGTTGGTGTCTATTGTTTCCAGATGAAAGTGAGTGTCTGGGAGTGTCTGTTCGTGCAGTCGAAGGACTTCCGCTATATTCGCGACATTCTTGGTGCCGTGATTAATAAGTTGCGGCGTAAGCGATCATGAGCCGAACTGCACCTGTGACCGTCGTTGTGCCGGCGTTCAATGCTGGCCCCTTCCTGCGGGTGACGCTGGAGGCATTGCAGGCACAGACAATGCCACCCGACCAGATTGTCGTGGTCGATGATGGCTCTGAGGATGAGACTGCGGCTGTGGCTGAACAGATGGGTGTTCAGTTGATTCAGCAGGACCACCAAGGACCGGGCGCTGCTCGCAACCGTGGTGTTGAGGCTGCTAATACTGAGTTCGTCGCGTTCTGTGACGCCGACGATTGGTATGTGCCTGACAAACTAGAGCGTGCTGTCGACATGCTTGAGAGGCTTGGTGCTTCATGTGCTGCGACAGATGCTTGGGTGGTTCGCGATGACCGCGTTCAGGGCCGTAAGAACGAGCAGCGTGTGGTTCCGAGTGTGTTGACGCTTGAGCTCTTGCTGTCGAGCAACCCGATTATCTGTAGTTCTGTAGTGGCTCGTCGCCAGGCGGTCATTAATGCCGGGATGTTTGACGAGTCGCCCGACTTGATTGCGACCGAAGACTACGACTTGTGGTTGCGTATGGCGGCCAATGAGCCGATTGCCTACATGCCACAGCCGATGACGTTCTATCGGGTTCATGCCGGCAACCTGTCAGCCAACGAACGGTTCTTACGTGGGATCGAGCGCATCATGGTGCGCGTTACCGAGCAGCATCAAGGTGAAGCCCATTTTCAGAACTTGATCAAGAACCGGCGCGCCAGTGTGCGTCTGGATCTGGCATGGGAATTGATGAGCCAAGGTGATTACGTCAAGGCTCGTGAGCTGATCGGAGAGGCGCAGCAGTTTGCGCCATCTTGGAAGGGTTTTAAGATGAGGGTGCGAGCGCTTTTGAAGAAGTGAATCGGGGTGCCGGTGGGTGCTAGGACGATGAAGCGATGACAAAGTCACGACCGTTGCTTGGGGTAGTTCATCTGGGCGCATTGCCTTCTGCTGCACGCCATCAGTCAATGCAGATGGTGTTGGATGCAGCTCTCGCGGACGCGAGTGCCTTCGCTGAAGCTGGATTTGACGGATTGGTCATCGAGAACTTCGGTGATGCACCATTTCGCCGTGGCACGGTTGATGACCCTGTTACTCCTGATGTCGCTGCGGCGATTGCTGTTGCCGCTGATCGCATTAAGACGAGCACTGGGTTGCCCGTGGCGATCAACTGTCTGCGTAACGATGGCATGGCCGCACTCGGTGTTGCTGCAGCGGTGTCCGCCGAGTGGGTTCGGGTCAACGTGCTGACTGGAGCCTACGTGACTGATCAGGGCATTATTGCTGGGGAGTCGGCCCGTCTTGCGGCTTACCGCCGCCAGCTAGGAGTGGACACGATGCTGCTGGCTGACTTCATGGTGAAGCATGCGAAGCCAATGGTGGACTTTGATTTGGCGACAGGCGCACGGGATTTGGCGGAGCGATCTGGCGCTGATGGCATGGTGCTGTCGGGGTCTCGAACAGGGCAACCCGTCGATGTGGCTTTGTTTGATTCGGTTCGCGCCGCGGTCGGGTCCTTTCCGATCTGGATAGGGTCCGGTCTCGATCCAGAGAATGCCAAAGACCTGTGGTCGCGATGTGATGGTGCGATTGTCGGTACCTGGTGTAAGCAGGGCGGTAAGTCGAGCAATCCCGTCGATAGCGGCCGCGCCGCGATTCTGCGGGCTGCTTGCCCAGCGGGGTAAGGTGCTTGGCCTACGTGTGCCGAAAACACAGTAGTGAAGGTCCTATTGATGACGCCGGCGCCGACCCATTTGCATCTGGGCGGAGTTGCGACTGTGAGCCGCTATCGCGAGGGATTGCAGAACTGTGGTCACCTATGCGAATTGTTCGGCGGTTCCGGTGAAGGTGCTCTCAAGCAATCTTTCGAAGGGACACTAGGGCGTTTTCGCCCGGACATCGTTCATGCGCATGATGCCAAGCGTTGTGGCATGCAATTGCTCGGTTCGCGTAACCCATGGGTGATTTCGCTAAGTGGCGAAGATTTGCACTGTGATGCGTTGCACGAGGTGCATGGGCCAATGGTCTGTGAGGTCATTCGGCGTGCCCATCGTGTGCTCGTCCCGAGTGAGGCCGCAGCGCTAATTGTAGAAGAGCGCGTGCCCGAGGCTGTTGGCAAGATCGATGTCGTTCCGCGAGCTGCGGTCAAGCTGCCAACGAACGGCACGGACTTACGCCGTTCACTTGGTATTCCTCACCATCGCTTTGTGGTGTTCTTGCCAGGCGGGTTGCGACCGGTGAAGGGCCAGCTTCGCGCGGTAGCGGTGGCTGAGATGTTGCGCACTGCTGGAGCGGACATTGAGATGATCCTTGCCGGTCCGGATCAAGATGAGGCTTACGCGTCCGAAGTGCGTCAGCTGTGTGAACAGCAGGCGGCGATTCGTGTGATGCCGACCCTCGCAAGTGAGCGCATGGGGGCAGCCTACTTGGATGCGGATGTTGTGCTCAATACATCACACAGCGAGGGCTCTGCGCCGACGATCTTGGAGGCTGGTATTCTTGGGCGCCCCGTGATCGCGAGTGACGTGCCGGGGAATCGCGAGTTGATCCGGCATAAAGAGACGGGGTTGCTCTATCAGACCGAGGAAGAGATGGCGAAGCAGATCCTCGCTCTCTATCGCAACCGTGCGGCTGCTGGTGCTCTTGGCGTTCGGATTCAGGAAGACTTCAGTCGGCGGTTTGCAGCCGATAGTGAAATCCGTGCGTTGCTGTCAGCATACGCCGCGGCTTAGTCCTCGATGTCGTCAGTCTTGACGGGCTCAGATCCAGCTGGCGTGAATAGTGCGAACAAGTCCGCTAAGCGATGCGCCTGCCAAATCAGTGCTTCTTGGATGTCGGCGCTGATCTTTTCGCGAGTTGCCGCCCGCACGCGCGGTGTGCGTGCCTTCTGCAGTGCTTCATAGCGATAGTTTGCGTCGAGTGCTTTGAGTTTGTCGCCACTGCGATCATCGAGTAGCGCGCTGATCACTGTGCGGAAATCAGAGTAGCTCAGAAGTTCTGGGTCGAATACGCCTGCTTCGAGCAGTTGCATCATGTCGACGTGTTCGAAGCCTAGCAGTGCGCGTACGCTAGACTTGCCATCCGGAACCGAGTCTAGCATCGTGCGCATGTCGCGAATTGCTTCGCTACGCCAGCAGAGCATCGTGCCGCCGATCTCGGTGTGACGAGATAGTGTCTTGACGAACTGTGCCCGAGGGTCGCTGCGGTCAACCATTGCCCAAGAGGTTGATTCTTCGCGACCATCTTCATGAATGGTCTTTGCTGCCCAGGCATATGGGGTTGTCTGCCATGGACGTTGCTGGTCGAAGCGGGGCAGTGGCTCAGTGACTGCAGCGATTGCGATGAAGTGCAGTGGTCGTTCACACGCGTGCAGTTCTTCGGCGACGAACGACTCGGTGATGCGTTCTTGCTGCTGCATACACGTGAGTGTGCGGCGCTGGCGGAACGTCAATCCTTCGCGTTCACCGTCGAGCCCCATCAGTTCGCCGATGCCATCCTTCTGCATCTCGATTTCTTGTGCCCTAGTTAAGTCGGGCAGCTGATGAAGCGGCAGTGTTGGGGAGTCTTTTTGGCAGCGCACGCTATGCGGGCACGGGAAGGGGGATTTGCAGAACGTTCCCATCGGAAGCTCTGGCGCGCTGTCGTTGGCGATTGTGAGTCGCAACTGTTTCAGGCGGCGGGTGACGTTGGGGATCTGCTTTTGAACCTTGGCCGTGACGTTGGCGCTGCGGAGCAGTTGCATCGGAGGGAAGTCTTCGCCTGCGACGTGGGCATACCCAGGATTTATATGCAGCAGGTAAGCGCTCTTGAGCTTTAGGCCACACTGTTCGAGAACAATGGCCTGTAACGCGAGGTCGTTGACGTAGCGGTGCTTGACCTTGGTCCCGATCTTGATTTCGAACAGGTCGACCGTCTTTTCATTGGTCTCCTTGTTGTGGTGCACGGCCAGGATGTCGCATTGCGCTTCGAGTCCGTCGTGAACGAACGTGGCGTTGAACAACAATGGTATGTTGTCAGCTAATAGCTCCGCGGTCTTCTCGGCGGCTGCAGTTGCGCTTTCACAATCGACGGCAACTCCCATTGGGAATGCCGTGCGCGCGAGTTCGCGCATCTCATCCCCGATGCGCGACATCTCTTGCCGGTTTGCTGATGGTTGTTCGGCGGCCGGTTCGTGATAGTCAATCCACAGTCGTTTGTGGCATTGCAGTCCTGCCTCAAACAAATGCTTGTCGAAATTATTGGGAGCCTTTGGCTTGGCGGACTTCTTCAAAATTGGTGGTGCTGATACTGACGGCCAGAGGGCATCTTCAATTTGCAGTGTAGCGCCAATGCGCTCTGGCTCAACGCCCTGCGCGGGTGTGCTTGTAGAGCAGTAGCAAAATCAGTCCGACGGCTCCGCCAACAAGCAGTGGTGTCCATAGTCGGTCGGATAGGGTCGCGGGAGGCTCTGGCGCTCTCGCAAACGTCAGGGTGTCGAGCCAGCTACGAAACTCCGGTTCCCAGCGGGTGAATTGGTCCTCGGGGCAGCCGAATGAGAAAATTAATTGCTGCCGGGCGGTTGGCGCATGGATGTCCAGAGTCTTGCTGGCAGCTCGAGGGGGCTTTGGAGTGCTGGTTCTCGTGACAACCACGCATTCAATTTGCTGGGTCCCGATCTTCTCGAGTCCGACCTTGTCTACGAAGTGAGCGACTTCGCTGCTGTCGGATTGTTGTTGCCACCTATCCCGGACCGTTTGTTCGTAGTTGTCTTCGATGTACCACTGGTCCTTGCGTTCCACGACGCGTAACCATGGACCGCTAAACTCACCAGCGAGCCACTGATCGATTGGTCCTACCGTGTAGATCAACCGTGGTTGTGTCGGGTGGACATCTGGCGGGGCCAAGATGTTGTCGCTCAGCGTGACGGCCTCGCTGGGAGCGATCTGCCGCCAGCCATCCGGCAATTGGAGTTGGAACGTTCGGTTGTAGTTCTTGAACGTCTCCAGTGACGGATTCGGATTCTGTGTGGCGGGGAGGCATAAGGCCATGACCGCAGCGAGCCTGACAAGCATTTTGCCATCATCGCGTCATAGGCTCCGCTGACGCAACGATCACCTTGGTCGCGCGCGGTTGCGTGAACCAAAACTCAGAGCTTTTGCGTGTCAGTTGGCAGCCGATGCCTGGAATCACTCATCAACTGTCAGAGGCATCGGGCAATCCCATAATTCGCCGAGAGCTCGCAATAGGTCGATTTCGTCGGCGGATAGGTGCCCATCGCTGGCTGCGACCTCGGCGCACCCCGACAGTAGGTTGCGCTTGGCAAAGGGTGACATGTGACTGAGTCTCTCGATGGCCTGCTCAAGTTGCTTTGGTTTGGCTGCTTGTGAGGCAACTAATTGCGCGTTGGGTAGCGAGATCGCCTGCGCGCCACGCGCGAATGCGGTTGCGGCTATCTCGGCATCGCCTTTTGCATCCGTGTGAGCGATTACCGACAAGACGACCATGGCTTCCTTGGAGCATTGTTGCAGCGACAGCCGTCGGCCTTGGGCCCGCGGCGTCGATTGGCCTGTTGTGCGCACATGACGTTCGATCGATTTGAGCAACGCGAACTCGAACGGCGACAGGTGATCGTCAGCCATCGCTAACGCGCGAGCGCGCTCTTGCAGCATGTGTCGTTCGTCGTTCGATAGGCTGCGCAGGGCCGGGATCGTGAGTTCGAACAATGGCAACCTCAGGTTGCGGGCCATCGTCGACATTTCGAGATAGCACGCTTGGGTGTCATGCACGATCGGTGAGGAGTCGCCAGCCGAGTCCTTAAGTAGCTTCAGTTGCTTGTCGCGTTCGCTGCGGCTTTCGTCGAGTAACAATGCGTAGATCAGCGATGGCGCGCGGCCGGGTTCACGTGCAGCAACGGACAGGTCGAGCGGTAGCGTCTTGAGAAGATGCTGTGCGGCTTGGACGTGCTTGGGTTGTGGGTCGCCGACTGTTGAAAGTAGTCTGCCCGGTGTTGTGCTGCCGGCCAGTCCGGAGGCCGCGCCGCCGGCAAATTGCTGTGCGACGGGGGTCTCGTTCACGGCGCTGGTTAGGCTGCCTTCAGAATCGACGTGCTTTAAGAACCCGGGCAGGACACGTTCGATGCGTTGCTCAAGCGGGGGATGCGTTGCCATTGCACTGCCGAATCGCGACATGCCGTCAGCGAACAGCATGTGGCTGGCTTCTTCAGTGTGAGGGTTCTTCATTTCCGCGGTTAAGCCACCGATCTTGGCCAGTGCCAAGCCGATACCACGGGGGTTGCGCGTGTATTGCACGGCGCTTGCGTCGGCGAGGTATTCGCGTTGGCGCGACACGGCTGATTGGATCAAACGTGCAAAGAACACTCCAACGTAGCCGATGATGATGAGGGCAAAGCCGAAGATGATGATGCCTTGGCCTCCTTCTCGCCGATCGCTGTTGCTGCTGCGGTGCGACCTAGACATGCCGCCATAGAACGCGCCTTGGCATAGGATGCGACCAATCACGGCGATGCAGACGATGCCGAACAATACGCCCATTAAGCGAATGTTCAGGCGCATGTCGCCGTGGAAAATGTGACTGAACTCGTGCGCGATGACGCCTTGTAGCTCGTCGCGCGTAAACGCATCAAGGCTACCGCGGGTCACGGCGATGGCCGCATCAGCTGGTGACCATCCTGCCGCAAATGCGTTGATGCCTTCTTCGTTATCGATGACGAAGATGTCGGGTACCGGCACTCCGGATGCGATCGCCATCTCTTCAACGACGTTGCGCAGGACTTTTTCTTGGGGGTCCCTGGTGTCGATCTCGACCAGGCGCCCGCCGAGCATCTCGGCGACGGCGCTGCCGCCTGTTCGAAGCAGCGCTGTTTTGTACAGCATCGCGCCGCCGACAACGAGGATGACAAGACCCGTGACGGCGCCGAGCACCGGCCAGTCGATCAGGTGAGTGGGGCCGAAGTCGGTGGCAATCAACGTGAACTTCGCAGTGATATAGATCAGCACGATGATGCAGATGACCGCTAGAGCGAACAGCCACACGAGTCGACTAGATGCCTTGCGAGCCTGGTCTTGATGTCCGAAAAAGTCCATTCTCTGCTACTTGCCTTCGAGTTCGAAGAGTGCGATGCCGGCGCGGCGACTCGAGAAGACGCCACCGCCGCAGTCTTGGAAATGCTTGCCTAGTCGTTCGCGGTAGAATGAACCGCTCCGCAGGTAGACATCTCCGTCCGTGACCGATTGATCGCAGTTTTCCCGCCAATCCTTCTTGGTCAAGGCTTCTAAATAGAGGGCGCCGTCGCTCCATTTTGACAGGTTCTTGAGGGCCGTTGCTGCCGCACGGTCATCAAGATATTGCAGCACCCCCTGGCAGACTACGAGGTCGAACGTCGACCTGCCTAGTTTGGCTTTGGCGTTGAGGTTGGTTACCGATCCTTGCTGCCAGCCGAACTGGTCGCAGAGGTGTTCGCTGTATTCGACACCGTAGTAGCGCGCTCGCGGCCACAGTTCTTTGCTGACAGTCTTCCAGTTGCCGACGCCGCAACCGATGTCGAGAATCGAGCGCACTGGGATTTGCAGATATTGGAGGTAGCCAGCGACAAACGTAGCTAAGCGACGGATCTCTGAGACGTCGCTGACGCGGGTCTCTTTGTTGTCGTAGTAGCGCGAGTAATAGTCGGCCCCGAACGACTTGCGTTCGTTTGCCCTGGCCTGGGTGGCTTTCGACTTAGTCATGGATGGATTTTTCAGATCGTCACCGAGTGCGGGCGGTAGTGCTACGGCAAAGAAATGAGGCTTGGTTTGTCAGTGGTGGGGTGACGGGAGGTGCTACGGGAACCACTGTGGACTCATGAGATTGTGGAAACTAGATCGCTGCTGACAATGTTTCACGCGACTTCAAGAGTAATCGCGATCGCTGGTAGCCTCGGTGGTCGTAATTGGTTGGCGCAGTGGGTTTGCGCGCGTTGTGGGGTGCTAAGTTGTGAATATAGTGGGCTGGTGTCGCATGGTGGAATTGTCCCCGTGCGATCTGACGCGCGGTTGCGTCACTTACCGCAGTTAGTGAGTTACACGTGAGTGGGCCCGATCAGTCATCTCCACAGGATTCATCGTCTGCTTCGTCGAGGGACGGAGTGATCCGACCGGCTCGCCCCGGCGATGAAACACACATCGTACGATTCATTCGAGACTTGGCGCGATACGAGAATCTTGAACACGAAGTCGACCTCAGTGAATCCCGGCTAACCGAGCATTTGTTTGGCGACAGTCCGGTGTGTTCGTCGTTGCTCATCGAGCATGAGGGCACCCCGGTTGGCTTTGCATTGTTCTTCACCAGTTACTCGACGTTCTGGTGCAAGCCATGCTTGTTCCTTGAAGACATTTACGTTGACCCCGAGTTTCGTGGTCATGGCTACGGCCTGCGCTTGTTAAAGGCGGTGGCAGCGGAAGCGATTGAACGTGATTGCCCGCGGCTCGATTGGCATGTGCTTGATTGGAATCAACTCGCGATTGATTTCTACGAACGGCAAGGGGCGGCCGTGATGGCGGATTGGCATACGTGCCGATTGGATGGCGACGCTTTGCGGCGTATGGCCGCTCCTTAGGCCGGCACACGTTCGTTGACGCGGTTTGGTCGGGGCGATGACCATCTGCCGCGCAGATCGCATAAGTGCAATTAGGGGGTCTGGAAAGACGTGGGCTCGTTACAGCGTGGCGTCCGAGTTAGTTGCCTGCGACTTTGTTTAGCCATGCTCGCCACGGCTCTTCGTATTGTTCAATGGGTTTGCCCATGATGCGATCAAAGGTGGTGCTGCTGTCGCCTTGACGGTCGGCGAGTGCAGTGCGGATATACTTGAGAAACTGTGGCCTAGTCTTGTCGGCCTTCTTTTCGGCGAGTAGCCAAGTGGTGAACATCGCCGCAGCGCTCCAGTTGATCGCTGTAGCCGAATCGTCGGTCATGTAGAAACTGCCATACATTGGTAGATGCACGATGTGGGTGATTCGGTAACTGCGACCAAGTGCTGTCATCGCGTCCAGGTCTACGTCTCTAAGCGTGCTGGGTGCTGCAAAGCCAGGCGGCCCTTGCATGGTTTTCTGCATGTGCATACTGAGGCCTACCTCAAGCCATGCGCAGACACGGCCGCGACTGTCGAGTTGGTTTCCTTCGCCAATCAGCGTGCGATATAGCAACCCGTGTGTGCCAAGGAAGAATAGGTCTTCTGGCCGTTTGGGCTGTGAGCCTGCATAGAATGTGTGACCGAGATCGTTGTGTGGTGGTGGTTCGAAGTATGGACGTGGACGGAATCCCCACTTCGGAAACTCGATTTCATTGCGGTAGGTCTGGATTTCAATCGGCTTGAGCACCTCGTTGAGATTGAGGTCCTTGCCGAATTGCTCGAACCAAGTGACTCCAAGCCGTTCTAGGTCGAGTAGTGCGTGAAGGTTGGTTAGCAGCCCCGCGTCACATCGCAGCGCGAATCGCTCTCCCGCAAAGCGCATAGGGGTCTTCGCCAGCGAGTCTTTGAGTTTCTGGAGTGTCAGATACTTACCAGCATGTGGCCAAGACCACCGTTTATTGCGAAGCCGGTGGCCAAGAAAACGATGCATGTCCGCATCGGTGTCATCTTGCAATACGAGCTCCAGCGCTTGCAGCTGCGCCATGTTGGCTAGCCCGTTCGTGTTGGCCCAATCGACGAGATATTTTCGAGCGCGGCGCGACGCGCCGTGTTGATCACGCCGCTTGAAGAATTCGATCATCTGGTCGGCTACCAGTCGCTTCGATTTGACCTTTGCGACCTCAACCCGCACTCGCTTACCACCTTGCATGACCAGCAGTTCTTCGGCAGCGTGTGGTGTTGCGAGGCGGCCGGTAATGGTGCGCCCGTTGGTTAACGTGATGCGGTCGCGTAGGTCGTCTTGGCCTAGTGTGGCTGCCGCGACCATTAGTAGGCACGTGATGTTGATTAGGAACGGATTGCGAACCATGTAGTCATGTTAGCCTCTCAGTGTTCTTGATTACGAGATGAGTCACTCAGCCCTCAATACCCTCTCACATCGCCCCTGGCCTATCCCCGATCGGCGCTGGTCTTTGACCATGCGTTGGGAAGATCTCTTGTTTTTGCATTGGCCCGTCGACCCAGAGTTGATTCGTCCGCACCTGCCGGATGATCTCGAACTCGACACGTTTGACGGTAAAGCGTGGCTTGGTGTTGTCCCTTTCATCATGGCTGGGACACGGTTTCGTTGGCTGCCGCCGGTGCCAACGGCCAACATGTTTCCTGAATGCAACCTGCGCACTTACGTGCGGCATAAGCGCGGTTCGGTTCACAACGGTCGCCCTGGCGTTTGGTTTTTTAGCCTTGATGCGCAAAGTCGCCTCGCTGTTGCTGGAGCTCGTATCGGATTTGGCCTTCCCTATTTCTATGCTGACATGTCGTGCCAGCAGATCGATGACCGCACGCATTATAAATCTGTGCGCCGTCAACCTCGGGGACCGGGAGCTACGTTTGAGGCCTCCTGGAGTAAGGTCGGCGCTGCGAAGGCTGCCGAAGCATCGACCCTGGAACACTTCCTTGTTGAGCGATATTGCCTCTATGCGCAGCACCGCGGTCATCTAGTTTGCGGAGAGATCGCTCACGAACCGTGGCAGCTTTCTCCGGTCGACCTCGATCTGCAAAACAATGACCTGACTCGGTCGCTCAATTTGCAACTCGTCGGTCCACCAGTCTCAGCGCTGGCTGCCAATACCATCGAAGTTGTCTCTTGGGCTCCAGTGCGTACGTGATCTGCGGTTCATTGCTGCACTGACGTCGGTTCAATTAGAGCGCAGTTATGGCGATGTTTTGCTCACGAAAGATGTGGCGAGGCTAGCCAGACACCTTGGGTGTCTTGATTCGTTTTGTAGCGATGATCGCTCTTTGCCGAACCATGACTGCTGCAGTTGGCTGTTATCGTGGCGCGAGCAAGCGGCGGTAATTCCAGCCGCCTATTAGGAACCCAATGACCGTGATGATTGCTGCGTAGCCGACGGCAATGCCAAGGATCGACGGTAGCCACTCGTCCGCTAGATACGATGTAACGCGATTACGTGGGTTCGTGATCCATTGCCATAGAATGGCTGCCGGCATCATTGTGATGTGGAAGGTCGTGACCATTACCATCGCGGCGACGAAGCTCTTGCCGCCTTGCAAGATTTGACCTTCGTTGTCAGGGCGCATTACTCGTGGCCAGGTGCCGATGACGGCTACGACGGCTAGGGCGATGAACGTTCCAGTGAGTGCGAAGCCAAAAAACCACAGCACGGTCTTGAACTCGACTCCGAGCGATTGCACCCCAATGCTCGCGACTAGCACGAGTGGCCAAAGCAAGAACACTCCAATGGCCTGTAGCTTGCCACGTAGGATCCACCCTGGTCGCGCTGGCGATGAAATGTAGAGCGGCCATTGCGCACCATCCCAGAGTGCGAGCCTTCCCATGTGTGCGTAGAGCACGAGTAGCACCGCCAGGAACCACCACGTCAGCAGTGCCGCGAGATTGCGGACTTCGTGGGGGATGCGGCTGTAGCTGAGGATGTTGCCGACGAGCACTCGTTCGCGGGCGAGTGCAAATACCAACACGGCAAATACCAAGAACCCGATCAGGGCTCCGGGCTGTTGTAAAACCTGCGCGAACTCTTTCTTGCGGATGTTGCTTGCTAGCGATGTTGGCCAGCGCTGGTTGCTACGGCGCCACATCGGTCGGTCCGATTCGATGAAGCGTTCGTGGGCGCGTGGATGTAGCAGCGATGCGCTAAAAAACAGTAACAGCGATCCAATCGTCCAGCCGAGTACTGGCAGCATTTGCTGGATCGTCAGCACGCGATTGACGGCGGCGCTGAGCATGGTGGCAGCAGCGTGCACAGTCATTGCCATGCGCTGTGAACCTTGGGCGGCGATTTCGATTTCTTGGATTCGGTCGCCACCGTTAGTGAACAGGTTTAGCAGAAGCCAAATGGTAAATCCGACTGACGCAAGTGCAGCGATTGCCGACAAGATGAGTCGCAGCCATCGTCCGGCGAGAAAACGCACCATGACGATTTGGACTGATAGCAGGGTCGCGAGCAGTGGCACGGTGCAGCTGATGATCGCTAGCGGGACCAGTGCATACGCTATGGCTGGCGCAGGGCTCTTTTGCATCACTGCGACGACGAACGGTGCTGATAGCGCCGCTGCCCAGAGGGACGACATGAACACCGATCGTAAGAAGATCTGCATCGGACCTCGATGGCCAGCGATAGGTGCTTGGCGCCAGAGCATTAGCTCGGGGGTCTCGAACAGCTGTTTTTGTGCAGTCGCTAAACCAAGCCATGTCGCGACCATTGGGCATGTCATCAAGCCGTAGCCGATGAGTCGGGCAGTCACGTCAGGGGTAGAGTTGAGCCCCATGAGGATATGCAGGTCACTACTGTCGAGGACAGCTTTGGCTAGCCACCATGACATCAACGACAGCAGCCCGAGGCCGATGGCCAGGCTGAGCGTCATGCGTCTGCCGACCGCGCTAGTCGGCAGGTTGGCTAAGGCCCGCAAATCGGCGGCGATTAAACTCATGCAGAGATTTCGTCGTCGGTGAGGGTCAAGAATACGTCTTCGAGCGTTCGGTTGTCGTGTTGCGCGCGAAGTTCCGCGACGGTGCCTTCGGCGAGTAATTGACCTTTGGCGAGGATGCCGACGCGATCACAGATTTCTTCTGCGGTGTCGAGCACGTGCGTGCTAAGTAGCACCGTGGTGCCGCGTTCGGCTTCGACACGCAGTAGGTCTTTTAATCGGCGGGTGCTGCCGGGATCGAGCCCGGTGGTCGGTTCGTCGAGTAGTAGTACTTTTGGTTCTGTAGCCAATACGGCCGCGAGGTGCACCTTCTTGCGCATGCCATGCGAGTAACTCTTGCATAGGTCGTCGGCGGCATCGTTCATGTGCAGCAGGTCTAGCAAGCGGTCGGCACGCTCGTCGCGCAGGCGGCGTTTGATTCGCCACATGCTTGCGACCAGCGCGATGTACTGACGGCCGGTGAGGTAGTCGTAGAGTGGTGGTGTGTCCGGGACGAACCCAAGCTGCATCTTGAGGTCGCGCGAATTTTGGTCATGGCTGAGCCCTACAATCCGCGCGGCGCCACTGCTT
>Ga0315332_10000879_pt1 | contig 15140 bp, 11 predicted proteins | sample M110034915metaG_FD_203455 | JGI IMG/M metagenome (GOLD analysis project Ga0315332, IMG submission 203455) | Ammonia-oxidizing marine archaeal communities from Monterey Bay, California, United States - M1 100m 34915 | ecosystem: Environmental > Aquatic > Marine > Intertidal zone | place: USA...
TGATAATCAAGCGTTAGACATAAGCCCAGTGCCGTTAAAAATTCAATTAGGAAGTAGTCTTACTAACGGAAGAGGTGCTGGTTCTATTCCTGAAGTAGGTAAGAATGCAGCGATTGAAGATATCGAACAAATACGAGAAATTTTATCCAAGAATACTAAGATGGTATTTATTACTGCTGGTATGGGTGGCGGAACGGGAACAGGTGCAGCGCCAGTCATTGCGCAAGTTGCAAAAGAGATGGGGATTCTTACAGTTGGTATTGTGACCATGCCATTTTTGTTTGAAGGACGAAAACGAAAACTGCAAGCATCTGAAGGTATTGAAACAATGCGCCAATGCGTTGATACCTTATTAGTAATAAACAATGATAAGCTCCGAGAGATGTTCGGTAACCTTAGTTTAAGGGATGCTTTTGAACAAGCAGATAACGTGTTAACCACCGCGGCAAAAGGCATAGCCGAAGTAATAACAGTAACAGGTGCAATTAATGTTGATTTCGAAGACGTAAGTACTGTAATGAAAGATAGTGGTGTAGCTATTATGGGTTCGGCTACTGCTGCTGGAGAAGATAGAGCAGAAAAGTCCGTAGCTCATGCTTTAGCGTCACCATTGTTAAATGATAACAATATTGATGGGGCTAATTATGTGTTATTGAATATCACTTATGGTGAACAGGAAATCATGATGGATGAAATAGCAGATATTACAGATTACATTCAAGCCGAAGCGGGTAATTCTGCCGATGTTATATGGGGTCATGGATATGATGAAACTCTTGGCGATTCTATTTGTGTTACAGTTATCGCAACGGGATTCTCTTCAACTCCAGACACAGGAGAAATTAGAGAAGTTCAGAAGAAGGTGGTTAGCCTTGAAGCTGATGTGCCTATCAGTTTGACTCAGCCAATTAAAAATCCAGTATCACCTGGAGAGCAAGAAACTTCAGTTCAGCAAGATGAATCAAAAGAAGAAGAACCATATATGGTTAATCCATCAGAATCATCTCAAAAGGAAATGTCATTTGATATTACGAACTCTAATTCCGTTGAAGCGGAGCCTGTTAATGATGATGTTACAGATGAAACACCAATTAATGAAACTCCAGTTGCAGAAGTAAAAGAATCTCCGGATCAAACATGGGATTTTTCTGGACCTTCTATACCAACATCTACATGGACTCCTGATTTAACTGACGAATCAACAGACAACATCAAATCAGATGAAAAAGTTGAAAATACTGCCTGGGAACCTTTTATGAAGGAAACAGACGAAGTAACATCGATAGAGGAATCTTCTACCGCAGAATCGCCGACGCCTGATCCTGAAAAGAGCTACGAAGAACCTTACTTAAAGCAAGAAGGTCCTGCGGTTACTCCAGAAGAACAGCAAGCTCGTTCTTCTGATCGAATTGGTAAATTAAAGGAGCTTAGTATGCGTTTAAGAACTCCATCTGGAATTGCTGATATGGAAAATGAACCAGCGTACAAAAGAAGACAGGTAGAGCTTGATGATGTGGAGCACTCTTCTGATTCACAAGCATCTCGTTATACTTTAAGAGAAGATACTGGTGTTGATGGTGAAAATAGGACAACGCTAAACGACAACAATTCGTTTTTACATGATAATGTAGATTAATAAGTTACGAGACTTGGGTCTAAAATTTAAAGCCCAAAGTTGTTAACTTTGGGCTTTTTAATTTTCATATCAAAACTATGAGTTTAACAGATCAAATCAACGGAGATATTAAGAAGGCAATGCTTGCTAGAGAAAAAGACAAGCTAGATGCGTTAAGAGCCGTTAAATCAGCCTTGTTACTTGCCGGAACAGAAAAAGGAGCTGATGGTAGTGTTTCTGATGAGGTAGCTTTTAAAGTGCTTCAAAAGTTAGTTAAACAACGTAAAGACGCAGCGGCTATTTACACAGAACAAAACCGCAACGATTTGGCCGAACCAGAATTATATCAAGCGGATATAATAAGTAAATATCTTCCTGCCCAAATGGGAGAAGAAGCGGTCAAACAAGTTATCCAACAAATTATTGAAAGAACTGGTGCCAGCTCTCCATCAGATATGGGAAAAGTGATGGGGCCTGCTATGGGGCAACTGCAGGGTAAAGCCGAAGGAAAATTAATTTCTAGTGTGGTAAAAGAGTTGCTCGCAATATGACAACAAAAGCTTTGTGCTAATTTTTCTAGTGAGTATTAGCGTTAATATTTAGTATGAATAATCATAGACCATTAATATTTTTAAAGTAAACTTTACACATAAAGTAAATGCGAAGTAAACTATTATTTCCTTAGTAGATATGGAATTTATTGTCGCTCAATTCGAATAGCCTTAGAAACACTAATAAGCTCACCATTATAGAAGGCAATAACAAAGGCGTCACTGAGACCAATAGATCTAATCTTTATCTTTATTTCTTCAACTTGTTGATAGTTGTAAAAAATACCTGTTCTATATCTGTAAAGTCCTCCGGCAATAGATTGACCATTTATCGGATAAAGTCCCTTGTAAATATCGTATTCCGAAGGTATTAGCTGCTTGTGATATAAACCTAATTGGACGCTATATATTAGGCCATCAGGAAAAGGTTGGTCAACAGGAATTGGATTATTTTCATTGTAATACCCTTCTTTGCCAAAAGAAAAAATACTTGTACTATTGGAGTCGGACTTTATATATCCATCTCGTTTTGCATATTCTGCTAGTTGTTCACGTATGCTTTTCAGTTTACTTTCGGCGCCATTTCTTTTGTCTGCAAGAAGCTCTTTTTGAGCTTTAGCTATGTCAATTTCATTTTGTATTTTTTGTCTTTCTTCATCAGTGTTAGCATTTGCAAGATCCTTTAGTAATTGGTCGATTATTTGTTGTTTTGTGGCCATTCTTTTTTCGTACATCTCAACAATCGTAGTATATGTGGCCTCATCCACTTCTATTCTTCTGATTCGATTCAATTCTTCTGCAGATAGTGGTGATGCATTATCACCACCTCCTTCAATGATTCCCGAATTACTGATTATTGTTTCAAATATAGTATCACATGGCGGGCAGACTGGACATGGCGTATTAGCAGATAAACCATCATTTACGACTAAAACGTCTTCTGCTAATTCTCCATAAAAATAGATAGATGCATTATAGGAATCGATAGTAGCATCGCCGAGCCAAAAAATACAGAGATCGTATGTATTACGTTTTTCGTTAGGTGAGGATGATCCGATTATGGAATTTAATGATTCTTGGGCCTCATGTAATCTTTTTAATGATTTTTTCATATAGGATTTAGCAACAACACTTGTGTCGTTAGCAGTTTCGATGGCTTTTTCTCCAAATTCAATTGCTTTTTGTGTGTTGAAAGATATCGAGTCTGAAAAGCTATCTATGTTTTCCTTTCCAAAAAAGAGCTTTTCTGAAAAATGCATTGCTTTAGAAGAGTATTTTGCACTTATCACTGCGAAATTTTTAGCATCCCCATTAATAAAATACTGTTTTTCAAGATTGAAATAGTTATTTTGGGCAACCGTTAAGCCATATGACGCCATAAAAATGGCGAACAACATCATACTCTTAATATTTCTTTTCAAATTCATTAATTTATTAATTAAAGAACAAATTACGTCTTTTTTACTGATAAATCATTCATAAAAAAAGGTAAATTACAGTTAAAATCTATTTTATAAAATAAATTTTCTTAAATTTGAACAGTACTAAATGATTTATACAAAGTAATAATCAAACAAACTTTAAAGTTACAAATAGACACAAATATGATTAGAATAGTTAGCTTGTTGATTATGTTTTTGGCCACTTTTTATAGTTTTGGACAAGATAATGCTGAAACTGATTCGGTTTCTGTCTCCGAGTCTGATTCAGTTTCTAAAGCAGTTTCTGAACCTGATTCGGTTTCTATCTCAGAGTCTGATTCGATTTCTAAAGTTGTTTCTGAACCTGATTCGGTTTCTATCTCAGAGTCTGATACTGTTTCTAAAGCTGTTTCTGTTTCTGAACCTGATTCGGTTTCTATTTCCGAGTCTGATACGGTTTCTAAAGCTGTTTCTGTTTCTGAACCTGATTCGGTTTCTATTTCCGAGTCTGATACGGTTTCTAAAGCAGTTTCTGTTTCTGAAGCTGATTCGGTTTCTATCTCAGAGTCTGATACTGTTTCTAAAGCAGTTTCTGTTTCTGAAGCTGTTTCTGAAACTGAATCTGCTAATTTGTTTCACCGTTCAATTAATGCACAAAGACCATGGTTGGATCATGTTAGTATTGATGGGTTTGTAGGAATGCATTATTTCCATGGGGATATTAGCGAAACTAAAAGCATTCCAAAATTTAATTCTGATTTCAGGGACGTAACTGGTCGGTCAAGCGGTATTGGTGTCAATAGAGCAAATATTTATGGTGGTATAGGAGCGTCCCTCCATTATATTCAAGGTGAGATTAGAGGTCGTAAATATGTAAGACATAATAACAATTATTATAGTTCTAGCATGAATTACTACAATGTGATGCTGGATGCATTTTATCCTATTAAACTTATACATTCCGAAGCTAAAGGTCACCATACTAGGTATGAACTTCACCCCCACATGGGTGTGGGACTGATGTTTTATCGGTCAAAGTCTAGTTATACGCATGAAGTAAACGGACCGAAAACATTTCAATATTATGGATACCTTGCTCCTGCGGATGATTTATCAAGTCTAACTGGAGTATTGGAAGAAACGAAAAGGGAGGTTGCTTTTGTTGTTCCTACCGGGGTTAAACTTAAATTGTATTTAAATTCTCGATATGATTTGAATTTGGATTATACTTATGTCAAGTCATTTACCGACAAATTGGATGGTTGGGAAAAGGAGGGGACAGCCAATGATTCATACAGTAGGTTATCTTTTGGTATTAGCTATAATTTTAATAATTCAGATGATGATGTGCATTTCTCAAAACTGGACATCAGGCATGGTACTTCTGGAAATACTGGTGGTAATGAAATAGGTAATTCTAGTGATTCTTCATATGATGAAGATATGGATAAAACAGGATTATTTGGTAATATTTTTAAAGAAATACCAGGAGACTTTTCTGAAGGCAGGGAGGTCTTTCTTGTAAACGAGGATGGCAAGATTATGTACAAAACCAATTTAGATAAAGAGGGTAATTTCAATTTCGAAAACTTACCGGCAGACCAAAACTTTTTGGTGCGAGTGCAGGAACCGGACACTGATTTAAACATGATTGTTTTGAACGAGCTTGGTGAATTCGAAAGTAAAGCTAAACGAACTCCAGAAGGTGATTTTGAATTCCAGCGAGCAGAAGATGTGGACCCTTCAAGTTTATCTTCGAAAGATAGAATGATGGATTTATTACTTAAGCTATACAAAACTCAGCTAAGAATCATTCAATATCAGCATTTAGACGAATAATCAGAAACCGTAATTAAGTCCTAGAATTACGTGTTTGCTTTTCTTTAATTACTCCTAACTTTCTTAATAACAATATTTTTTAACGCACCAAAAAAATATTTAAAGTTAGTTTGTATTGGGGTATCGTTATAGGCGTGCAGATACCTTGTTTCTGACGCTATGATTTCGTTTAGATTATCAGGTAAATCTAAATAGAAAGGAGGAACCAGCCCTGGTTTAAAGTGAGATCTTAGTTCTATTAACTCTTTTGAATATAAACTCAAGTAGTGTTTGCTTAATGGCCTTACACCGACGAGTTTAAGTTCTCCTTTTATAAGGTTATATAACATGGGAAGTTCGTCTATCCAAAATGCTCTCAAAGCATGTCCCCATTCAGTAATTCTAAAATCATTTTTAAATTTTCCACCATCCTTTAAGTCATACTTACGGTATATGTATTCCTGAAGATATTCTGCATATGGATGCATTGTTCTTAGCTTATATATCGAAATCATGTTCCCATAGCAGCCTATACGGTTCATTTTAAAAATTAAACCATATGATGGTTTTGGCTTGGGCCGATATTTCTCAGTTTTTTGAGTAATAAAAAAAAGTCTATTGTTAATTTCTTCCTCTTGTAATATAGTAAATCCACAGAAAACCAATCTACCTAATATTTCAGCTTTTGAAATAGCCCGGTTACGATCTGCAGTTATGAAATGATAAAGTGACTTTGTAAACCATAGTTTAGGGAATATTCTTTTAAAAATAAAGTCTAAAAAGTAATAGATTCTACCAGTAGAAGGGTATTTGTCTAATATTCTTTTTTTTCTTTCTGGAAGCGTTTCTGCGGTTCCAATAAATATACCTTTTTCCTCGAGTTTGTTATTCGCAGCGATAAAAACATCATTTATTTTATTTATGTCATTAACCTTATGTAGATTAATCATCCCGCTTACATTGTTAACATTAAGAGCATCTATGTTGAAACTGGTAGCTGTATCTAAAATAATCGTGTCGGAAGTGGAGAGGGAAACGTACTGTTCAATTAGCTTGCAAACTTTTTCGCCAACTTCCTTTATTACAAGGTTCTTTATCTCCATTCTCCCAATTATTTCTTTATTCTAAAGAGCTAAGGTAATCCATATTGCTAAATTGCGCACCCATATTAATATTTCTTTAATCTTGTTATGGATATTTGATCTAATATTTTTCTTTACTTAATTAGTATAATAGAGCTGGCAAGAGGGGAATTAAATGAACAAGGAATTGTGAGCTGAAGGGATTTGTTTATTAGAAAGAACAAGCAAGATGAAAACGAGTGGTGATAAGATTTTAGTTTGAGATATTTGAATCAGGAAAGAAAATCTTAGAAAGACAATATCTCGAAAACGAGCACAGGAAAATATAACATCTAAAACCCGAAATTAACCCCTCCAATAAACGAGTTTGTATTACCCTGATATATTTCGGGTGCATACATAGAACTTAAGCCACTGTTGTCCGTTTTCTTATATTGGGTGTAAATTCTTACGTCATTTAGAGGTTCATAAATAATTTTGAGGGATACTTCTTTTTGCACCCAATCAATCTGTTCCATAAATACAGAACCCGCAACTTGGGCAATGCCATTTATTACGGTGTAGTCATCGATACCTTTTAAAATTTCAGTAAAACTTACCTCAATGAACAGATTCGGTAGTGGCTTAAAGCTAATTGAGCCGTAAGTTTCTTGTGAATTATCTCGGAGGTAATGACCAAGATTATATTGATTTGAACTAAATCTTGTTTGTGGAATTTGATGGCGATATACCCAAGGGCTATTTCGAGTATATTCAAAAGTAAGGGTAGTATTAGGAATTAGATTAGAAGCTCTGATTCCAATTTTTCCGCTATAGATATTTGTATGATTTTCCTTATCTAAAGAATTACTAATACTTAATTCATCAAAATATAGTGTGGCATAAATATGTGTTTTAGGAATTGTTCGAATGCTTATATCTCCAAACATTTGTGAATTTTGGCCGAGGTCGTTTGCTCCGGTTCCATTATAAGTGTGGTCAACAGATTTGTAAAATAGAAACGGTATTAGGTATGCAGGATTTACACCTTGGTCACTATATATTATAGAGTTTCCAGCAGATACATTTATTGCTTTAAACGGCTTTAATGTAAATATATTTGCGGCAATATACTTACTGAAAAAGGCACGTCTTCTCTGTCCGTCAATCCAATAAGTAGCACTACTATCAATTGCTTCTGAAACTAGATAGCCATGATAGTAATTAAAATCAAACCATTTTGTAGGGGTAAGCTTGAGGTGGAGATATGCAAAAGTAGGTGTGCGTCCCGAAAATATGTTTGCTCCGTTATAATTGTTACCCCATGTAAAGTTGTCTTTTCGGATTGATGTAGATCCCCAATCCCAGCTATATGTGAGAGCACCGTATACTTCACTAAATTCATAGTTCCTATCACCTCCAGGAACAATTTTGTAGTTGCCGCCCTGTTCTTGTACTAAGAAATCTTTGCTATACAAGTCTTGAGAAATTCCATTATCCCTTAAACTCATCGAAAATCCAAAATGTTTGCCGATTGATCCGTATAGCTCTGCACCACTCCACCTATGGTAGGCGTAACCATTTTCGTTCACAATCGTCTTTCCACCCCCAATCGGATTAACAGTAATCGCAAATAGTGAATCACCATAATAGAACATGTCTAGTCTTTTTTTAAATTCTTTTTTTATTTGGACTAGCTCTTTGTTGTAATCTTGTAAAAAGAACTGAAGTTCACCTAATTGTCTTTTATTTAAGGTGTCTTTAACCGCGACAAGCTCGTTTAATTTACTGGCGATAAGTTTTCTAGAATAGGGCTTTACGACCGAGTTAATTTCGATGTATCCAATATTGGCCATTTCATCAATGTATTCGTAGATCGAAGAGGTTAGTGGTTGAAAAACGACTTGAGATTTCGATACATTGCTAAAAAGCAAAAGAACAAGTAATAAACTAGCTACTCCTCGCATGATTGAATAGAATATTTTGAATGGCTTGGAAGAAATATCGTGTATCTGTTTTAAAGGGTGAGCTACTGTATGAGAGGAGGTATCTTTTTTCAGATTCCATTATTTCTTGAATTGTATTTGGCAGATCGGCATAGAAAGGAGGTACTAACCCTGGTTTGTAGGTTCTTCTTAAATCGTTATGCTTCTTACTATAAAGTTCTTGATAATGACTACTTATCGGCCTTACACCAACAAGTTTTATATCTCCCTTAATAAGGTTGTATAACATAGGAATTTCATCTATCCAGAAAATTCTGAGTATATGTCCCCATTCTGTAATACGGTAATCATTTTTAAATTTACCGCCTTTTTCTAGGTTATTTTTTAAATAAATATAATCTTGAATATATTCTGCATACCGGTGCATTGTCCTAAGTTTATAAACAGGAATAATTTGACCATACCGTCCAATTCTATTCATTTGAAACAAAAGGCCATATCGGGGCCTTAAATTTTTTGGATGTGGTCGGTTTTTTTTCCGACAAACGAAATATTGTACATTTCTAAATTCGGTATCATCAACGATTTCGAACCCGCAAAACACAAGTCGGCCAAGGATTTCTGCTTTTGGTAGAACTTTATTTCTACCTGCAGTAATAAAGAAGACAAGCCATTTTGTAAGTGAAAATTTGGCGAGAACTCTTTTAAATAAGAAATCGAATGAATAATATATGAAATTAATAAATGGAGGAAATTTTCTAAATAACCTTTTTTTTCTTTCATTCTTGGATTCGAATAGGCCAATAAATAAGCCATCTGTTTCAAGTTTTTCGTGAACTGTAATGAAAAATGCGTTAAGTGACTTAATATCATTTAGCTTATTGATATTAATTATACCAAGGAGCTGTTCATTTTCGAGAGCTTTAATGTTGAATTCATCCGTGTTTTTTTGCACTAAAATGTTACTTTCCATATCTACATATTGTGAAATGAAATCGTAAGGTGAATGTCCTACCTCGTCTATTATTAGTTTTTTCCCCATCGGATGAAATTTGCTCTGGTGAGACTACGTTGATATTTTGAATTTGTTTGCATAATTTATGTCGTTTCGACAAGAATCGATACTTCTAGGATAATCGGTAAAAAACCACACCCAAAATGCGGTTAAATCTATTTTTTCATTGAGTAGTTGTTTCCTCTTTAAATCGGTACTATATTTTGAGCAATTATATATTTTTTTTAAGTGCGTAATAATACCAGCTTTGTTGTTAGGTAGAAATGAAGTAGAGAGTCCGAATTGTTCTATTTCGTTGAGGTAGCTCAGCTTTCCTTTAAAATCACTAATTCTGACAGATAATGTGCCAAGTACGGAAGCTTCAGCTGTCATTGTTTGACTATCTCCAATAAATGCTTGGGAAAAGGCGAGTGCGTGATGAATTAACTTAGGCGGAAGAGAAATTCTGAATGGGTCAAGTTCTTTACTTAGCTTCCGTTCAGATGTAATGTAGACGTTGCCAAATTCTACTAACATACTAACTATCTCCAGCGCCAAGGAATCATTTATGCCATTTTTCCCAACATCGTGGTGAGCGCTAAGATCTGAAAATCTAAGAATAAAAAAGGGCTTATCAATATCAATATATTTTTCAATTTCTTTTTTATTTGGGGAAAAATAGTTAGGATGGAGGTAGGCAATTTCGTGATAGCTATTGTAACCAATTTTGTTTGTGTTGTAAGGAGAAATATCGCAGCAGTTTGGTGAGAAGACAGCTGTGGCGTACTTAAAGCCAAAGTTTGCTAAATAAGGAACTTCTTTCGCATCATCTTCATTTAATATGAAAGATGGTATTCTCAAAAAATATCCTATATGGGTAATTACGATATCGGTTCCAATCAAAAAATTTGGTTTGCTTTTTAAGCAAATCAAACACAATTTTATTTGTCTTAAAATGATTGATAAAATTAATCCTAATTTTGAATTTGATTTTTTTCTCCCTAGAAGAATTGTCTTGAAATTACAGTCTTTTAATAAATCGAGCAATACATCTTTCTCTCTTACTACAAAAATAATTTCATGGCTTTCTGAGGCAAGCGCATTTGCCAAATTAATGACATTGTAATAATGGGCAGGATGCCCTATGTAAAAGAGAAAACGGTTCAAACCAATAAAATTTTTTCGAAAATAGGCAGCTTAAACGCGTTAATAACTAATTTTAAAATTCTTTATTAACAACTTCATTAGCATTACCTGAGGTGATTATTTTAAGTCCCTTCGAGTGAAACTCTTGACCTTGCTCTTTTGTAGGAGCTTTATGGTAACTTTCTGTATAGACTACCTCAACTATTGTTTCCTTTTTTTTGGCAATTTCATTGAGTAGTTCAACTGTTCCTATAGCAATTAATTTTTTTGTTTTGAATGCGATAGAATACTGGGTGTCTTTTGAATGAACTTTAAATTCTTTTTGCCATAGTATTTCACCACGGTCGATGTTTTCGTCAATGGTATGAATTGTTGCGCCAGCTTCCTTATCTCCGCTGAAAATTGTCCACCAACTTCCAAATACTCCGCGGTGCCTAGGCAGCAAAGTGCCATGAGCATTTAGGCAATATTTAATTGGAATATTGATTAATTTGTCTTTAAATAATTGCGGAGGTGAAATTGCAAGAAGAATATCAATATTGAGTTTTTTTAGTCTATTGGTAAATTCAAACGAGTTAACATCAGTTGTTGTAACTTGCGTAATTTTTTCAGCAACCATAGCACTTGATACTGAATGATTACTTGAGAATAAAAACTTACATTTTAACATCAATATCAATACAATGAACAACTCATTCCAAGTGTAGATTTTCGTGCGTTCTAATAGCCAGTCTTTCATGCTTTTGTTCTTTCTGTGAGGTTTCAGAACAGATGCACCTACAATTTTGTATGATTGATTTTGATGCTGAGTGAGATAGCGAATAACTTTAGGGATGTAAAAGGGCTCTTCTTGAGTAATAATAAATACACGCAGTTGGTCCATTACCGAATTGTTTTCTTTATGGTGTTTTTTATATTTTGAAACACAAGCTCTTTCATCCATAGACTATTGCTGTTAGTCCATCGTTGTGGGTGAAAGTTAAACATGATTTTATCTGGAAGCTCCTTGTTTTTGAATGCCCTAATTATTTCGTTTGTAGAATTGAAATGTGTATTGAATTTACTTTCTACCTTGTCTCGTAAACTTCCCACATTGTTCCAGTTTCTGCCTGTATCAGTGAGGTAAAGTATTTCATTGAAATCTAAATCAAAGTACGGTTCCGCAATAATACCAAACTCTTTGTAGCTATACGTTTTCCAGAGGTCTCGGTTGTCCCATTTTGATAGAGGACTTCCATGCATACAGATTGTTTTTATTTCGGCTTCATTTCTAAAGGTTTCCAACGAGCGAATGAAGTGCTGTAAAGCCTTTTCATTGTTTCCTTTGCAAATTGTTAGGTCTTCATAATGATAACCAATTTCGTGTCCTAAACTAGAGATTTGATGAATGATCTCGCGGTCAAAACTTTTAGGTACAATCCTAAAGTAGTAGGTGCCTTGAACACCTAAAGAAGCTTCTATTTTAGCTGTTTCCAACGAATTCTGTGGAAGTTTGTCTACATCATGTCTTAAAATAACAGAGTTGCTAACTGGATTATTTACGAAACCTAGAAACGTAGTGAATTGATAATCACCAGCCAAAGCTGATTCCAATAAAGTTCTATACGTAGTTAATGTAAAATCAGCTCCTATTCCCATTCCTCTCCAATTCGGACAAAGCTAAAAACATCCAAGCTTGTGACCAACGCATATAAGGAATTTTAATTTTATACCATGGATGATTTCTATAGTAGAAGAATCCTTTGTTGTCTTGCATGTGTTCTATAGTCCATTTTGCAATAACTTTGGCAAACTGAGCTTCAGAGGATATATATCGTTGTAGTCTCGAAAAAGTAAGAATTCCTTGAGTTTGATTGTGAATATCAAGGGGCCATTTTTTAGGTACTCGCCATATGCTTTGCCCCGAATCGAGAAATTGCTTTTCTCGATAGTATTTGAGTCCATGTTCAATCGCTTTAGTTATTTCTTGATTGGTAATCTTAAGATACTTTTGGACATAATGTAGTGAATCAAGGACATACCCTTGGTGAAAATCTATTTGCTCACGTTCTTGTCCTGTAACAGGATCTATGCTATAGTTCCAGTGTCCGTCGGGTTGTTGTTTCGCCAATACATATTTAGTCATATCTAAAGCTCTATTACTGTACTCTTCTTTTTTAGTAACGGAATATAACATCGCATAAAGTTCAGCGCCAAGCATACTTGCATTATAGCAACAGTCTGTTTGCACAGTGCTATAACTCATACAAATACCGGAGGAATCTGAAATTCGTTTAAGGTCATTCCACGCAAACTTTCCAATACTTTCAAGTGATTCAATAGCTTTGGGGTCTTTGGTAGCTTGATAGTATTCGAAGATACCTTTTGCAATAAAACCACTTACTACAATAGTAGGAGAATGTGCTTTTAAAACTTTAACAGGACTTGCCCAGTCAAAATTATATCCCCAACATAATCCGCTATATCCTTTCGTGTTGTTCTTTAGTAACCAGTTAAAAAAGAAACTCATCTGATCTTCTGTTTCTTGCGTTGGGTTAACTTGGTGAAGAATAGAGTATGCATGCAAAAAAAGACCAAAAGCTTTTGGATTAACTTCTTTTTTTATCCCTATAATCGGACGAATATTAAAAGGATTTCGCTTCTGAATTTGAATAGCGATTGCCGAAGGCCATTTCCCGAACGATGTGATAGGAATTTTTGTGTTGAGCGTGTCATACGGATCATATCCTTTGAACTGCTGGTTCTCAACATACTTTCTTAATGAGGATAAAGAGGTTGATAAACTTGCCGGAAGTTTCATTTCTCGTTCACAAATTTTTCAAAATCACTATCGATCAGTTGCCAGTTCCATTCAGCATTTCTCATTTCATTCCTCAGATTATCGTTAGATGCAAAAAATGCAAATCTTGGATGCGTAACGTAGCTTTTAAAGTTTTGTTTTATCAGTTTGGAAATATGGTTTTGCGCGGCTAACAACCGAATAAAATCATATCCTTCTTCGATGCCTATTTGAATAATGCCTTGGATAGATTCGAGAACAGTATTAACGTCTGCTAAGTTTTCGATGTATAGAATGTCAATATAGTTACCATACGAATCTTTACTTAGCTTAAATAGTACCTTGCTTCCTGTTGTGCCAGTAATACTGTATTTCTCTAGTTGAGGCGAAGTCGTTACTCGCCACTCCCAGTAATCATCAGTGCGATCTGTGCAGTTATCTAATAAATTACTAAACTTATCATTAGTAGTGTATGGTTTTGTTTCTATGGGGGCAGCGTTCTTAATATAAGCATATTTATATAGTCGATTACTAATAGAGGATAGGCTGCGGGGAATTTTTTTTGCTATTTTGGGATGGTTAAATGGCCGAATAAACAATGTGTGAAAATCAATTGAAAATGATTCTTCCCAGCCAAATTTATTGAATACCTCAATAGACTGGTCATTACAAAATGTAATTCCTGTCGAAACTTGGGCCATCCAAGCTTCTGTAAGTTTTTTCCCCACTCCTTTACCTCTGTATGGTTCTAGCATCATAAAATCATTGAACCAAGCTGAAGAATAAGATTTTTTATTGAGATTTAAGGTGCAAGGAGTTCCTCCTGCATGGCCAATAATTTTGCCAGATTCTACTGCAAGTAATGGGTATGCAGAACTGTTGTCCGAGCCAGTGTACAGCCATGACCAATATTCTGTCGGTAAATTCGCTCTTCCTGGAAATATTTCATGATAGAATGAAAGTAGCTTTTCTTTGTCGGGATATTTTTTAGCTGAAATAATCTCCATACTCGCGCTACCTAAGTCTCTTGTTTAAACCTTTTATAATAGCATAGGTGCTAAACGAAGATTGAAATAACAAACATTGCTTTAGTAAGTTTTTTCCAGAATAAGGCACAAATCTACCTAATTTGAACTGATCATTAGTTGATGCAATAGTTGTTTTGTTTTGTTTTGTGACCCCAGTGATCCCAATTTTCAGTCCTGCTTCTCGGCAAATGTCAAGAATGTCAGTGTTAAAATTTCCATTAGGGTAGGAGATTGAGTTCGGGGTATAGCCGATTATCTTTGCTAATTCTTGTTGACATTCTATAATTTGTTTTTTTGCACTATCAATACCATAGCTGGTAAGAATAGCGTGGTCCATTGTGTGGTTTCCAATATAAACAAATTCGTTTTTTGCAAACTCTTTGAGCTCTGCGATGGTAAACGGACGATCGATATCTGATAGTGGAGATAGAGAAGAATCTCCATATTTGGATATTAGCATTTCTTCGATGACATCATTTGTATGATGTTTTAATTCATTGCATTTAGAGCTGATGTCGTTATCGCTTTGACCTATTTTTTTTTCCTCTCGGTAGATTACATCCCACCAAAATAATTTTTGCTGTATGAGATGCCGTATTGAAATATAAAAGGTGGTTGCTACCTTGTGTTTGTTAATGATGTTTAACGCCAACCGGTTGTTGTAGTAACCGTCATCAAACGTCAGCAAAATGTGCTTTTTTTTAGGATCTAATCCATTTTCGACATCTATAGGATTGGTGAAGTTAAACCCCTGGTTTTTGAAGTGGAGTATTATTTTTTC
>Ga0315332_10000885_pt1 | contig 15072 bp, 9 predicted proteins | sample M110034915metaG_FD_203455 | JGI IMG/M metagenome (GOLD analysis project Ga0315332, IMG submission 203455) | Ammonia-oxidizing marine archaeal communities from Monterey Bay, California, United States - M1 100m 34915 | ecosystem: Environmental > Aquatic > Marine > Intertidal zone | place: USA...
GCGGCTAGATTCCGTCGATGATCTGAGCCTTGCATACACGCCTGGTGTGGCGCGCCCTTGTGAAGAGATCGCCAACAATCCTGCCGCGGCGTGGGACCTCACATGGAAAGGTCGTGCTGTTGCAGTCGTGTCTGATGGCTCTGCGGTGCTAGGGCTTGGTAATCTGGGCGGCTTGGCGTCGCTGCCAGTTATGGAGGGTAAGGCAGCGCTGTTCCGTGAGTTTGGCGGCGTGGACGCGGTTCCGGTTGTGCTTGCGACGCAGGATGAAGATGAGATCATTCAAACCGTGCGCTCGATTGCTCCGACGTTTGGTGGCATTAACCTCGAGGATATCTCTGCGCCGCGATGCTTCCGAATCGAAGCGGCCTTGCAGGACCTCGGCATTCCTGTGCTTCACGATGATCAGCACGGTACCGCGATCGTATTGCTCGCGGCATTGATCAACGCGAGTCGAATCACGGGCGTTTCGCTACCGAATCTCTCGGTGGTCATCAATGGTGCGGGTGCGGCCGGGCACGCGATCGCGCGGATGTTGTGTTGTCAGGATGACGATGACCGCTGCATTCCAGTTGGGAAGGTTCGCATCTGTGATTCTAAGGGGATCATCGCGCCGTCACGCGCTGGTCTTAACGACTACAAGCAAGAGCTTGCTAGATGGACAAATCCCGAAGATGAGCAGGGGGACCTGCGCGATGCGCTTCGTGGCGCGCATGCATTTATCGGTGTTAGCAAGGGCAACCTGCTCAATGGCGACGACATTCGCCGTATGGCGAAGGACCCCATAGTCCTAGCTATGGCTAATCCGACTCCTGAGATCATGCCTGATGAGGCCGAGGCGGCTGGTGCACGCATCATTGGAACCGGGCGCAGTGACTTCGCCAACCAGGTTAACAATGTGCTCGCATTCCCAGGTTTGTTCCGGGGTGCGTTGGCTGCGCGCGCCGTGAAGTTTACTGCGGCGATGAAGTTTGCTGCTGTGGAAGCGATTGCCGCCGCGGCGGGCGAGCCGTCACCGAAGCGCATCCTACCGGCGGCTTTTGATCGCTCGGTTGCTGTATCGGTGGCGGATCGTGTCGCCGAAGCTGCACGGCAGTCTGGTGCCTGTTTGTAGCTGTGCCACGTCGGAGCAGATGTGGTGACTTGCTATTACCTACCGATCATGCGGTAGATGTCGATATCCCAGATGGCCTTGAGCCCGAGTAGCAGAGCAATCACGGTGCCGCCGACGAGGCCGAAGATGATGGAGTCTGCGCAGAGTCGAGCGACGAGTGCTTTTGGTGGATTGCCCGAACCTACATTGCGAATAGGTCTGCCTAGGCGTTTCGGCGCGACGCTCGGGTAGTCCTCTTCGTCATCTTCTAATTCATCCGGTTCGATACTGTTTGGCAGGACCATGCGATCAATGCGCTCGACTACGGCAGTTGCCGATTGCGGGCGGTCATTTGGATCCTTGGCCATCATTGATTCGACGATTAGTTGGCTCAGGTGGTAGGGCACCTGGATATCGCGATTGATCAATGGGGTGGGCTTCTTCTTGAGGTGCCCGCGTACAACATCTTGGCGTTCGCCTACGAATGGCGGGCTGCCTGTTAGTGCGGCGTACGCTGTGCATCCCAGTGCGTAGATGTCGGCGCGATGGTCGATAGCGTCTCGGCGCAGTTGTTCTGGCGAGATGAACGCAATTGTCCCGGCATGCTCGCCGCTGGCTGCGAGTCCGAGGTCGGTCAGCTTGGCTTGGCCATCGGCGCCCAGAAGGATGTTGCCTGGCTTGACGTCGCGGTGCACGAGTTTCGCAGCGTGTGCGGCCTTCAGTGCGAGCGCGATATCGCGCATTACCCGTAGTACTTTGTTCCACGGCATCGGCCCATCGCGCCGGATCTTGCGGGCAAGGCTGCCACCTTCAATGAGCTCCATCGATAGGAAGTGCTCGCCGTCACTTTCTCCGACGTCGTAGATCTGGACGAGGCGGGGATCGCGCAATCCTGCGGCCAATCGGGCTTCGCGCAGGAACGCTTCGATCTCCTTCGTGTGGTCCTGGCTGTCGGCGCTCTGCTTGAGCACCTTGAGCGCGACTTCGCGGTGTAGTTGTATCTGTTCGGCTCGATAGACAGTTCCGTAGCCGCCTTGGCCGAGGGTGTCGAGGATGCGGTAGCCTGCGATGGCCTGGGGGCTATTTGTTTCGTCTGCCTGTGTCGTGTTGGCGGATTTGCTGGTTGGTGGCTTGCTGAATGCTGATTCGCTCGCAGGTGGGCTGGTGTTGTTTACCGTTCCCTCGATGGGTTCCACTGGTGTGGGGTTCGGTGCAGGCGACATTGATGGCGACTTGGCAGGCTTGCGCTGCAGTTGCGTGCCGCTTGGCTCGAACGTCGCTAAGACACTTCCTAGGTAGCAGGTGTCGCCTGGGTGAAGCTCACAGTGATCGACCTTCTCGTCGTTGTGTGTGACTCCATGCGTAGAGCGTAAATCGTTGATGACGACTTTACCGTTGGTGAACATCGCGACGCAGTGTTCGCGCGACACGGTTTTGTCCCCCAAGTTGATGCCGCAACTAGAGGCGCGACCAATCGTCACGAGTTCGTCCGGGGCTAGGGTGAATCGGCGGTCCTGCTCGCCGATCCTGATCTTGAGCACCGCTCCGGTGCCCTTGGTGCTGTTGTCGCCGTTCATGTAAATCAATTTGGTCGGTTGGCGGCGGGTGGGGCCGTCATGACCGGTTGAGGACGGTAGCGGTAGAGTGGCTACTTGCCCAGTCACTACAGTCTGAACGTAGGTGGTCAGAATCCAGGTGGTGGGCTTGGGTGACGCGTGTGGCCTATTTGGATGCGATATGCGCGTTGCAGCTGCGCCGCACCAGAAATCGCCTGTCGAGGGTCGGTTGCGTCGCGCCGGATGTTTGCCCGGATCTGGGCGTCGCGGTGGCATGCAAGTGAGTGGTTCGAATTGCTCAGTTTCAGCAACAGTTGCAGGTCTTTGCGGTGACAAGCGCATGCCGCAGGTAATCTGGCAGCCATGATTAGGCCAATTTTCTTGTCGTCATGTGCGCACATGATCGCGATCTTGTTTGCGTTGACGGGTGCCACTGTTGCCCAGGAACAAGCCGAGAAGGCTGCCCCTGTGTTCGAAGAGGGTGAGGCGCAAATTGTCGATGCCTTTCGCAGTCGGCGTGAGTGGGTTCGTCACTGGTTGTGGGTCGAGACTGATTTCGACACCGATGGTGATGGCAAGAAGGACCGCATGCACGTTGATGTGACGCGGCAGAAGCAAACGGACACCGAAGGGCTGAAGGTTCCAGTCGTCTATGAGACGAGCCCTTACTTTTCAGGCATTGGTTCGTCGGATACGCAGTACTTCTGGAACTGTGAACATGAGATTGGCGCGACGCCACCGGCGAGAGCCAAGATGCCTGAGATCGGTTTCCGCAAAAAAGCAGGCATGATCATGCCACTGGCGCGGGATCGCGAGGCGGGGACTTGGGTGCCGCGTGGATTTGCGGTCGTGCACTCGTGTTCGCCGGGAACCGGTTGGTCACAAGGTTGCCCAACGATTGGTGGTGACAACGAATCATTCGCACCGAAGGCTGTCATCGACTGGCTGAACGGTCGCGCCAAGGGATACACAACTGTCGACGGCAACGAAGAGGTCAAGGCCTACTGGTGCACTGGCAAAGTCGGCATGATCGGCACGTCGTACAACGGCACCTTGCCGTTAGCAGCGGCCACCACAGGTGTCGAAGGCCTTGAGGCGATCGTGCCAATTGCGCCGAACACGTCGTACTACCACTACTACCGCAGCAACGGCCTCGTTCGTAGCCCCGGTGGTTACCTCGGTGAAGATGTCGACGTGCTGTTCGACTTCATTCACAGTGGCCATCCCGATAGGCGTGATTACTGCAATACGCAGATGCGCGACAAGGTGCTGCGAGATAGTTCCGACCGTATCAGCGGTGACTACAACGATTTCTGGGCCGGTCGCGACTACATCAATGATCTCGGTCCCATGAAGGCCGCGACGTTGATGGCGCACGCATTCAACGATTGGAACGTGATGCCTGAGCACTCGACTCGCATCTACGCGGCGTTAAAGAAGAAGGGCCTGCCGTGCATGGCCTTTTTCCACCAGGGAGGCCACGGTGGTCCGCCACCGTTGTCGATGATCAACAAGTGGTTCTCAAAGTTCCTCTACGGGGTCGATAACGGCATTCTGAACGGGCCGCATTCTTGGATCGTGCGCGAAGGTGATTCGATGCGTGATCCAACGGCATACCCTGACTACCCACATCCGGCAGCTAAATCTGTGACCTTGCACCCGGCTGGTAAAGGTCTGGAATCCGGGGCGTTGACGTCGCGTGCTGGTACTGGCGTGTTGACCGTCTCCGATGATTGGCACGTGTCTGGAAAGCAACATGCCATGGCCGAGAAGTCGGAGAACCGTCTGCTGTTCCGTTCTCGTGCGTTGAGCGAGCCGCTCCATCTTTCGGGAACGTCCCGGGTTCGCATTCGGGTTGCGTCTGACAAGCCGGCCGTCAACTTGACCGTGTGGGTGGTGTCACTGCCGTGGAAGGCATCGCGTCGGATTACGGACAACATCATCACGCGTGGTTGGGCTGATCCACAAAATCATAAGTCATTGACTAGCAGCGAGCCGATGAAGCCGGGGCAGTTCTATGACCTAGAGTTTGACCTGCAACCGGACGATCAGGTGATTCCTGTGGGGCAGAGCATTGGGTTGATGGTCTTCTCAAGTGATAAGGACTTCACGCTGCGTCCTGAGCCAGGCACTAAGTTGAGCGTCGATCTGGCTGGCACTTCGATAACGATGCCTGTTGTTGGCGGCAAGGTGTCGTTCGCTAAGTAGCGAATGACTCGGCAGTCATTGATGGACCTTGTGCCGAGATCTCATGGCATTCGACCCAAGTAAGTCTGAACAGCCAGTCCCGAAAGCTGGAGCCGGCGGCACTGAGTTCCTGCTACGTGAAGTAGTTAGTGATCAGCCGGCCGAGGCTTGGGGGGTGTTGTCTGAGAAGTGCATGCACTACTTGAAGACACGCTTTGGTCGCAGTTCGTTCCCCAAGGGAATTGAGTTCGGGGATTTCGCCAGCGATGTCATGTTGAAGATTCTGACGTCGATTGAGTCGTTCGAGTATCGCGGCAAAGACTCGTTCTGGAAGTGGGTGCAGACGCTTGCTGGAAATCTGTGGCGTGATCAGTGGCGAAAGCACATGCGGGACAAAAAGCTAGGCTTGCTGGGACGCGGCGAAAGTCAGTCTGCAGATAGGGACGCAGGGGTGCTCTCCGCGCTTGAGTCAGCTCAGTCCAAGGAGGAGACTCCGACACAAGTGGTCCGATTCCATGAATTGGCGGAGGCGGAGGCCGAATGCGTTAGCAGGTTGTCGGACCACATGCGCGAGGTCTATGTGATGCGTCGTCAACTTGAGTTGTCATTCGCTGAGATCGCAGCGCGCACCGGGGGGACGAATGAAGCGACACTTCGTAGCCACTACATGCGTGCCCGTGACAAAGTGCGCGAGTGCCTGGGAGTGCAGATCGACGCGCTTGGCTCGAAGATTCAGGGTTGGCAGTAAGGCGACGCACATCGCCGGCGCTAGTTAGCAGGTCGGGCTGGCTGCACTCATCGTAAGGATGAGGCGAGGTGCGCGACTCTACATGTTCCGCCGATACTGCCCGCCGACCTGATACAGCGCGTGCGACATCTGTCCCAGTGAGCAGTGCTTTGCCGCGTCCATGAGGCTGGCGAACACGTTTTCGCCTGCAAGAGCCGTTTCTTGCAGTTTTGCGAGCGCAGCACCGGCTTCGGCATCGCTGGCTGACTGGGAGTTCTTTAGGTCTTCGATCTGGGCCTGCTTTTCGTCATCCGTTGAACGCATGACCTCGTCGATCACTTGGATGGGTGAGCCGTCCTTGCCGAGGAACGTGTTGACGCCAACGATCGGTAGCTCGCCCGAGGCCTTCTTGCCTTCGTAGAGCATCGACTCGTCTTGGATCTTGGAGCGCTGGTACATCGTCTCCATCGCACCGAGCACGCCGCCGCGTTCACTGACGCGTTCGAACTCTTGGTAGACGGCTTCTTCGACGAGGTCGGTCAGCTCTTCGATGATGAACGAACCTTGCAGCGGGTTCTCGTTCTTAGAGAGCCCGTTCTCCTTGTTGATGATCAGCTGGATCGCCATTGCGCGACGCACCGACTCTTCCGTCGGCGTTGTGATCGCTTCGTCGTAGGCGTTCGTGTGCAGCGAGTTGCAGTTGTCGTAGATGGCGTAGAGAGCCTGCAGCGTTGTCCGGATGTCGTTGAAGTCGATCTCCTGTGCGTGCAGCGAGCGACCCGATGTCTGGATGTGATACTTCAGCATCTGGCTACGCGAGTTGCCGCCATACTTCTGTTTCATCGCCTTCGCCCAGATGCGCCGCGCGACTCGGCCGATGACCGCGTATTCGGGGTCGGTGCCGTTAGAGAAGAAGAAGCTGAGGTTAGGTGCGAAGTCGTCGATCTTGAGGCCGCGCGACAGATAGTACTCCACGTAGGTGAAGCCATTGCTGAGCGTGAATGCGAGCTGCGTGATCGGGTTGGCGCCGGCTTCGGCGATGTGGTAGCCGCTAATCGACACCGAATAGAAGTTGCGTACGCTGTTCTCGGTGAAGAACTGCTGCACGTCGCCCATCAGGCGCAGGGCAAACTCGGTGGAGAAGATGCAGGTGTTCTGTGCTTGGTCCTCTTTGAGGATGTCGGCTTGCACAGTGCCCCGTACTGTTGCGAGGGTGCGCTCGCGAATTTCTGCGTAGACGTCCGCGGGGACCACTGCATCGCCGGTGACGCCGAGCAGCATCGTGCCGAGGCCATCGTGGCCTTGCGGTAGTTCGTCGCGGTAGCGCGGGCGTGGGAGACCTTTTGCGGCGAAGATCGCATCGATCTTCTGGTTGGCCTCGTCGGTCTTGCCGTTCTCTGCGAGCCAGAGTTCACACTGTTGATCCACGGCGGCATTCAAGAAGAACGCGAGCAGCATGGGGGCTGGGCCGTTGATCGTCATTGATACTGATGTCGCCTGAGCGCTCAGATCAAAGCCAGAGTAGAGCCGCTTGGCATCATCCAGCGTGCAGATTGATACGCCTGCGTTGCCAACTTTGCCGAAGATGTCGGGCCGTTTCGCCGGGTCTTCACCGTAGAGCGTGACACTGTCGAACGCTGTCGACAAGCGCTTGAACGGTTGGCCAAACGATAGGTAGTGGAAGCGCTTGTTCGTTCGCTCTGGGCTGCCTTCGCCTGCGAACATGCGCGTTGGATCTTCACCGTCGCGCTTGAATGGGTAGACGCCCGCAGTGAACGGGAAGTGGCCCGGCACATTCTCGCTCAGCAGCCAACGCAGGCGGTCGCCGTGGCTTTGGTAGCGCGGCATCGCAACTTTCGGCACCTTGATGCCGGATAGCGATGTGGTGTGGTTTTGGATCTTGATCTCGCGTTTGCGCACATGGAAGACCGAGTGCTCAGCCGTGAGGTTGGCGCAGGTCTGATCCCAATTGTCTAGCGCGTCCCGGCATTCTGGATCGAGTTGTCCAGCGATCTTGTCGTGTTGATCTTGCAGCGCGGCGCGTGCAGATTCGGCGTCTTCCGGTAGTGCCTCTTTCGCGGCGTTCAGCACGTAGAGGCGTTCGGCCAGTGCTGATTGCTCCTTGATCCAGGCGTTGTGTTTGCGGTTGTTCTCGACGATCTCGGCGAGGTAGCGAACGCGTTCGCCAGGGATGGCGTGTGCGCCTTCGGGGCTTCCTTCGACGAACGTAATCGAACTGGCAAATGATCCTGGGCGCAGCTCATCGAGTTTCGCCGCGATCTTGCGGTAAAGGCTGTTGGTGCCGGGGTCACCAAATGTTGCCGCCATCGTGCCGTAGACCGGCATCGTGTCTGCATCGACGTCGAAGGCCTTGTGGTTGCGTTGCACCTGCTTCTTGACGTCGCGCAGAGCATCTTTGGCGCCGCGGCGATCAAACTTGTTGATCGCGACGATGTCGGCGTAGTCGAGCATGTCGATCTTCTCGAGTTGGCTTTGCGCGCCGAACTCGGGAGTCATGACGTAGAGCGATGCGTCTGCGTGCTCGATGATCTCCGTGTCACTTTGTCCGATGCCACTGCTCTCAAGAATGATCAGGTCGAAGCCGGATAGCTTGAGCACATCGAGGGCATCTTGCACCGATTCGGAGAGCGCGACGTTGGCGCGGCGGGTTGCCATCGAACGCACGAAGATGCGTTCGCTGGAAGCCGAGTTCATCCGGATGCGGTCACCGAGTAAGGCTCCGCCGGTCTTGCGCCGTGTCGGATCGACACACAGGACGGCGATGCGCAGCTCGGAGAAGTCGATCGTGAAACGACGCAGTAGCTCATCGATCAGCGAGCTCTTGCCAGCGCCGCCAGTGCCGGTGATGCCGAGCACCGGTGGAGTCGCTTTGAGCGCGGCCGAGCGCTTACGTAGTTCTTCACGATGCTGGTCTGGGAACGACTCAAGCAAGGTGATCGCATGCGCGACGTCGCGCAGGTCGTCGGCGGGCAGTGCCGGTAGTGCGTCTGATTCGTTGGCGACTGGGAAATCGCTACGGCGCAGCATGTCATCGATCATGCCTTGCAGACCTAATGAGCGACCGTCATCTGGTGAGTAGACGCGAGCTATGCCGTAATCGTGCAGTTCCTGGATTTCCGTCGGCAGGATTACGCCACCGCCGCCACCGAACAGGCGGACGTGCCCAGCGCCGCGTTCCGCAAGCATGTCGTGCATGTAGCGGAAGAACTCGTTGTGGCCGCCCTGGTAGGACGTGACCGCGATTCCTTGTGCGTCTTCTTCGATCGCGGCGTCGACAATCTCCTGGACGGACCGGTTGTGTCCGAGGTGAATGACCTCGGCACCAGATGCCTGCGCGATCCGACGAAAGATGTGGATGGACGCATCGTGGCCGTCGAACAAACTCGTCGCTGTGACGAGGCGGATCTTGTTCTGGGCGATGAACGGTTCGTCAGCGCTGTCCAGCGACTCGGTACAAGTCTCGGAGGCGCTTGATGAGGTGGGTGTTGCGGGGTGGTTCGTCAAGGAATGGTTGGTCATCAGCCTACGGCATACGGTTGACGGATGGCGGCCCCATTCCTGGGTTCGCCGGGCTTTGTCGGAAGTTGACGGGAACCACTCCGATTGCGGATGAATCCGGCTAGACGATGCTGCCGGTGCGGCTACTCTGCCGCCGCATTTTCTGCTGAGAGCGGCGAGAAGTGCTGTGCCACGATCTTCCAGTCATCGCTTACGCGAGATAGGGAGAACGTGCAGCGACCGTGCTGCTCAAGGTTGCGCCCTTCGGGGTCGACCTGAGTCAGTTTCCAAGTCGCGATTGCGGTTGCGAATTGGCCGTCGAACGTCTGGCAGTCCAGGTCCTTCAGCTCCATCGTCAGTGTCTCAAGGTAGCGGAACTCTTGGTCCAGCACTTCTTCATAGGCACCCCATCCGCGATCGCGACGACCAGAGGCATCTAGGTTGCTAAACCGTTTATCCGTCCAGAAGTGTGAGCGGAAGGTTTTGAGATCTCGGCTGTTGAACGCTTGCCGCATGCTGCGGAAAAAGTCGTCCACTTCCTTCAGGCTTTCTACACTCATGAGTCATTTTGGTGGCGCTAGGGAGGTGGCTTGGGCTCGGTTGGTTTGCATGCGAACCAACCTGCGGCCCAAAGACCCTTCCGCGCTCTTGCGACTGTTCCGTCTAAGGTTCGTCGCTTGTTGTTTGCTGCTTAATGTTTTGGCGCGATGTGTCGGTAGAGGGCTTCCTTGCCCTTCTCGTAAACGACTTTGCCGTTGATCACTGCTGTGATCACGAAGGTGCTATAGTGCAACGGATCGCCATCTAGAATCAAGATGTCGGCATCCTTGCCTTCTTCAATCGAGCCCACGCGGTCGCCAACGCCCATGACGTGGGCTGCGTCTAAGGTTATCGTGCGTAGGGCTTTACGGTTGTCTAGGCCGCCTCGGATGGCATAGGCGACGTCGACGTTTGGTGTGTTTAGGTCTTGGCCAAGAATGCCATTCGTGCCAACTCCACCGCCGCCGAACCTGCCGTCGGGGCAGGTGACCGCGACTGGCACGCCAGCCTTGGCCAAGATTGCTGCCGTGGCGAGGTTGCTGCCGGTTCGCTGGGGTGCTTTGGGGTCGGGTGCTTGGCGGGTTCGTGGACTGATGATGACGCTGGAACCGGTCGCGGCAATCTCCTCAGGGACCACCCACGCGCTCATTGGCTTTTCAATGACAGCGCTCTTTCCGAACAGTTTGGCGATCTCGCAGGCTTCACGAACTGAGGCTAGGTCGGAAGTTGACGGCTGACCGCCCATCATGCCGCGGAACATATTGAAGCCGCCTCCGCCGAACGAAATCCATAGGCGGGCTTTGTCCTGCAATACGTTGAGGATTTGTTCCGAACCACGGGGCTTCTTTGGCGGCTGGGCCTTTGGGTCTTTGGCTTTGGCGATGGGGTATGCGGCGACGGCCTCTAGGTAGTCTTTGGCCGCTTTGATCGAAGTCTCGAGATTCGTGCGTGCCGTGCGATCGAGTGGCACCGAGATACCGGTGACACTGTTCTCCTTCAGCACCATGCCTCCAACGTCACCGTAGGCGAGTTTGATTACGGCGTTGCTGCCGCCGAGTTTGCCGCGTGAAGAGGTCGAGCCGGCGAGGAACGAGGTGATGCCGGCAGCTAGGCCCTGCTTGATGTCCGCAGCGAACGGGTTGACGGTGTCCTTGAACGGGCCGCTGAATCCCGCGCCCATGCCAGCACCTTTGACGATGACGAAGCCTGGGCTGACGGTCTTGCCCTTTGCGTCGATGACCGTCGTGCCTTCGGGCAATTTTAGGTTGTGGCCAACCTTGTCGATCTTGTCATCCGCGATCAGGACGGTCGCGCCAGTGAGGCGTTGTCCCGTGCCGATGTAGACGTCGCCGCCGACGATGGCGGTGTAGCTCTTAGGATCCTTCTTCTTCTCTTCCTTCTTTGGTGCTGGTGCTGCAGTGGGAGTTGGTGCTCCGCGGCTGGGGCGGCCTCGACGACGGCCTTGAGCCGGCAGGTCAAGTGCGGTGAGAAGAGCCAGAGAAAGGACGAACAGGGTTGGAGTTCGCATTGGATGAGTTCGGTGTGTGCTTTTGGGTGCTTGGGATCAGCGGGCGAGCATGACTACTTCTTGCTCTCCACGCGGCTGCCTCGCAGCCAAACCTGTTCGAGCTTGCCAGTCGGCGACAGCGGGCTGTCAGAGAACAGCAAAAGGTCGGCGTCCTTGCCGACTTCAATCGTGCCAGTGCGCTTGTCGATACCGAGTGCCTTGGCGGGGATTTGGGTTACGGCCTTGATGGCGACGTCGGCTGGCAGGCCGGCGCGAACTAGTTCCATTAGGCTGAAGAAGATATTGCGGACGGCGGCCGGTGACTCGCCGATCGCGAAGCCAATCTCGATGCCAGCATCGTGGAGCTTCTTTGCGGGGTGCGTTAGGTGTTGCGTGCGAGGCAACGAACTTAGCGTTGGCGGAAGTAGCACCGAGCAGTCCCATGACTTGATGTGATCGGCGACCATGTCGATGGTGCCGGAGTCACTGTCGTGACGCAGGACTGCGATCATGCGTGGGAACTTGACGTCGTCGTCAACGGCGGTGCGCCAGTGCAAGAGGTCGGCGGCAGAATTGATCTGCACGATGGCGCGACGCTTGCCTTGCAGTAGGTCGGCGATGACTTCGACGTTGGGGTCCTTCGGCTTCTTGGGTGGAGCCTTTTTGGCGGGGGCAGCGGGCTTCGTGTCTTGCTTCTTCTCGCCACTCTTAGGCGCGGGCTTCGGAGCAGGCTTTGGGGCAGGCTTTGGCGGTTCCTTGCCGTCCTTGGGCTTTGCCGGAGCCTTCTCCGCGGGCTTTGTTGTGGCGGGTTTGGTCGCCGGCTTCGCCGTTTCAGGCTTCTTTGCTGGCTCCTTTGGTGCGGGCGGCTTCTCGCGTTCTTCGACAGCCTTCTTGGCTTTCTCGAACATGTCTTTCAGCAGCTTTTTGGCGCCAGCGTTGCGCTGCATGCTGATTTGAACGAATGCCTCGTCACTGAGGGCGATTTCATCACGGCTCTTACCAGCGGGGTTGAGTACCGCGCCGAGTCCCGGGAAGCCGCCGCCTTGTGGAGTTAGGGCGAGTGACGTGACGCCGACTTCAAGCAACTTGCCGAAGATCGGTTGCCGCGTGTACATCCCGTCGATGACTTTGGTCGCTGCTTTGTTGCTCGTGCCACCGCCACTGCTTCGTCCTCTACTCGGACGGAAGCGGCGGCCGCCACGGCCACGCTGTGGTGTATTGCTGCGGGTTGTCGGTGGACGCAAGCCGGCACTCGACCAAGCGCTTACCAAACCAGGCATGATGGTCTTGCCGGTGGCATCTACGATTTTCGCTCCGGCTGGAACGACAACGTCTTTGCCAACTGCTTCGACCTTGCCATTTTTGATGACGAGCGTGCCGTTCTCAATCGTCTTGCCACTGACGGTGTGAATGCGCGCGTTGGTGAACGCGGTCGGGCGTGCACTCTGGGCGGTAGCGGTGGTTGTGGCGCAGGCTAGTGCTGCCAAGGCCGAGAGAGCTAATAGTCTGTTCGTGTTGCGCATGCTCATCGCACGTCTCCGAGTCGGTGAATCAATTGGCCTTCGATGTAATGGTTCGAAGGTGGAACGCGCGGGGCGAATAGGTCGCCCGCGGTTACCAGGAAGTCGGCGTTCTTGCCGACTGTGAGCGAGCCGACGCGGTTGTTACGTCCGGTCTGGCGAGCTGAAACTACAGTGGGTGCTGCGGGGGCAGCTTTGTAAGGATGATCGAAGTGCACCGATAACGCCGCTTGCATGTGTAAATCTGCAACTGTGATTGTCGGTGCGTTCGTTTGGTTAGCGGTTGTGACGACGCTAACTGAGTGTGCATGAGCCGACGCGCCGGCACTAGCTAGCGCGCACATGGTCATCAGAGTATTGGAAGCAGTGAATTGCACTTGAGGGTCGGTCAGCCTTGACTGACCAAGCGAGGTCACGCCGAGGCGTCACCTCGTGGTCGTTACCACATGGGTCGGTTCGGGTCGCGCGTGTAGCAGATCTTGCCGTTGACGACGAGTTTGCGAACGTGCGAGCGAGGATCGACGGGGTCGCCGTTCCAGATGCCGATGTCGGCGTCTTTGCCAACTTCGAGTGATCCGACGCGATGGTCTATGCCGACGAAGCGAGCTGCGTTGATTGTGAGAGCGCGCAGAGCCCACTCATGAGGTAAGCCCAGGCGGACGCCCATTGCGGCTTGGAGAGTCAGTTGCTCTTGTGCAACAACTGGTGAGTCGGTGTTGACGCCGATGCCGTCACGGCCGAGGCCGTAAACCGGCTCTTTCCAGCCAAGCTTGCCACCATTGGCGTAGTTCGCGAGCACTCCTTGGAAAGACCCGTCCTTGCGATCGAAGTGGTAGGCACGTGGGCCACCGGCGACTGGCAAGCCAGCTGCGAGCAAGTCTTCTGTGAGGCGGTAGCCGTCGAACGTGCCGTGCACGATGACCGTCCAGATGCCGAGTTCGAGACGCAGCTCTTGCAGGGTCTGGAGGACAACTTGGTAAATCTGCGTATGGACGCTGAGCGGGTATTCGTGACGAAAGAGGCCGCTGATCAGTTCAAGCGTTGGGTCGTAGAGAGGCTTCGGACCGGTGCCCGCTTCGAACGCGAGCATCTCTTCCCAGTACTTCTTGCCGTCGAGCAGCGTCATGCGGATGCCTTCCGACATTCCCATCATGCCACTGCCGAGGTCACCACTGCCACGTTCGGGGTTGCCAGCTTGCGCGATCTTGAGGCTGCCCGGGAAGCGCACGAGTGCTTCTTCCGGGGACTTGCCGTAGGTCTTCGTTAGTGTGCCGAAGCCACCCATGTTCGAGCCCGAACCAGGGATGTAGAGCACCGTGGAGACGCCACCGGCGCGCGCCATCTTGATCTGATCATGCTCCATGCTGATCAGGTCGAGTGTGCGGAACTCCGGGTTGGTCGGGTGAACGGTATCGTTGAGGTCGAAGCTAGGACTCGCGATGTGGCAGTGCAGCTCGACGATGCCTGGGACGATTGTTGAATCGCCGCAGTCGACGCGTTCATAACCAGCAGGCACGGATACATCCGATGCCTTGCCGATTGCTTCGATCTTGCCGTTTTTTGTGATGACGACGCCGTCGAAGATCGGTGCGGAGCTGATCGGCAGGATCTTCTGCGCAAAGAACGCATAGCCAGGACTCGGCAAACCGCGTGGTCCCCATTTGGCGACCTTGTGACTTGCTTCGTCTTTCGGGCGGCGTGGGTTCCACATTTTGAACGCTGGCGCAGGCGGGCGTTCAGGCTTCTTGGCCGGAGCTTGCTTCGTCGGTGCTTCGGCCTTGGCGGGAGCAACGAGTTTCTTGGCGACCTTCTTGTCCTGTGCTGTCAACAGCACGGGTAACAAGAGCGACGCGGTCAGGGTCAGTGTGGTCTTGGAGAACATCATTGCACTTCCTCGCGGTTGTCGACGACGACACGGCCATTACAGACGACCAAGAGCACGCGGCTCTGGGTTTCGAACGGGTTACCAGAGAACACGACCAAGTCGGCGTCCTTGCCCTTCTCGAGCGAACCGATGCGGTCGTCGAGGTGGAACGCTTGCGCAGGCCACAGGGTCAGAGCTTGCAAGGCATCTTGCGGGCTTAAGCCGTAGCGCACTGCGTAGGCAGCGTGCAGTGGCAAGAACTGGGTGCCTTGGCAGTTGCCGCTGCCGAACACGATCGGCATGCCGTAGTCGGCAAACGTTGCCGCGACGTTGACTAGTTCGCCGTCATCTTCGACGACGACTTCTGGGCCGACGACGATCGGTGGCTTATTGCCTGCAAGCAGCGATTGGTCATCGAGCAAGTCGTCGCAGCCGGCGAGCACGTAGGAGATCTTCTCCTTTTCAAGTAACTCGACGACGTCCTTGATCGCTGGTGCGCGACTCGCGCGGACAACGAGGCTGGCCTGGCCATTAAGCACGGCGCGCATTGGCTCAAGGTTCT
>Ga0315332_10000888_pt1 | contig 15067 bp, 23 predicted proteins | sample M110034915metaG_FD_203455 | JGI IMG/M metagenome (GOLD analysis project Ga0315332, IMG submission 203455) | Ammonia-oxidizing marine archaeal communities from Monterey Bay, California, United States - M1 100m 34915 | ecosystem: Environmental > Aquatic > Marine > Intertidal zone | place: USA...
AACAGAAGAAAAACTGCGGCTGCTTGCCGAGGAATTGGAAGCAAGCCAGATTGCGTTTAAGGAGTCGTGCAAGAACCACGACGACGCAAAAAAGCACCTGCTGACATTGCCTGACCACAAGTGTGACAAAGCGATCCTGCAAAACATTTCGTTTGCAGGCGAAACCAATGAAAAGGTTGCAGAGAACCAAGCAGCGCAAAAGCTCAAAGGCGAGCTAAAAGTCTTGCAGTCGCAGAGCGGAGATTTGACTGCAAAGCTCAAAGAAATTAACTCAGGCATCGACCAACAGTTACGCGATGCGACCTTCCCTGTGGAGGGGATGAGCATCGACAAGGAAGGTGTGTTGCTCAACGGACGAGCGTTTTCCGACAACAGCCGCAGCGAGCGAATCGCCGCGTCAGCGAAGATTGGGATGGCAATGAATCCAACGCTGAAACTTCTCATCTGCGAGGACGGATCGGACTTGGATGCAGACTGCATGGACGCGCTAGATGCTTTTATGAGCGAGCATGATTTTCAGTGCATTTGCGAGTTGGTTACTCGTTCGTCGGAGGACGAGGATCGCTGCAAGGTTGTTCTTCAAAACGGAGCGGCAAAATAATGGACAGGCAAGCTAGGTTGCAGTATGCAAGCGAAAAAGAATGGACGTCGTATGGCGATGTTACTCATGCAGAAGCAGCAAGCAAACATGCTCAGGCGGAAAGGCAAAGGCGACAGTTACGCGAAGGCTGGACGCTAGAGGATAGCTTGTATGTCATCACCAGATGCGTAGAGACGCCTGACTGTGACTTCATGCACCTTGTTGTTTTTTGCGACAGTCCCAAGGAAGTCATTTCATTGAGGTAATTGTGTTATGGCTGATACACGGAGGCACTATCAGGAACGAACGCGGTTGCGACTGCGTGAGGCTATCAATCGAGGGTGCAAAAGGATTTTGCTTGTAGGGCCGACTGGATGCGGCAAAGGGTTTATGGCGAGTGATCTTATTGAAGGTTGCGTTGCAAAGAAAAACGACAGCGTGTTCTTTGCTGACCAACGAGAGTTGATCTTGCAGTTGCAATCGCATCTCGACCGCAGGGACATACCTAGTAACGTCGTTATGCGTGGAGTTGAGAACGAGTACGACAGCTACGAGGCAGATGTTAGCAGCAGACTGGTGAATCTGGTCGCTAAAGACACTGTTTGGTCGCGAGCTTACAGAAAGACAAAGATGAGCTTGCCTTCTGGTGGCTTTGTTCAGGTCGATGAGGCTCACAAGTCGCTTTCTCGCACTTGGATAACAATCTTGAAAGATTACTTGGCAGCAGGATCAGTCATTGTCGGATGGACCGCGACTCCATGCAGGAGCGATGGAAGGAATCTAGGCGAGTTCTGGGATGAGTTGATCCAAGTTGCTACATACAAAGAGTTGCAGGACGAGGGCTTTCTTGTTCCCTGTGAAATTTTCGCACCGTCATCGCCTGACTTAAAGGGCATCCGACGCTCGGGTGGTGATTATTCCATGCGAGACTGCGACGAGCGAATTGGAAAAGACGGAATGATTGGAGACATGATTTCTGAATGGAAAAGACGAAGCGAAGGAAGGCAGACCGTTGTTTTTGCGACAACAGTTCGCCATTCGCTTGCTTGTGCAGAGCAGTTTCGTCGAGCAGGAGTAAGCGTTGAGCATATTGACGGAAAGATGCCGCAAAACGAGAGGGATGAGGTCATGCACAGAGCCAGGGAGGGTTCTGTGCGTGTGCTTTGCTCGGTTGGGTGTCTGACTACTGGCGTGGACATACCGAGCCTCTCTTATGCGATCGTCGCTCGCCCGACTAAATCGTTCAGCCTGTGGCGGCAAATGTGTGGTCGCATCCAGCGACCTTACGAGGGAAAAGATGTCTGCACTATTCAGGATCATTCAGATAACAGTCTGCACTTTGGCTACCCCGACGAGGACGTTGAATGGAGTCTGACGGACAGTGAGCCAGTTCACTTGCGACACGCGGCGAAGAAGGCTACAGAAAAAAAAGAGCCGAGGAAGTGTCCCGAATGTAAATTGGTTTTGACTGCTCCGCTTTGTCGTTGTGGCTACAAACTTCCGCCACCTCGCGGAAAAAAGGTAAAGATGAGCAAAGGGAAGTTGCAGCGAGTGAGTCGCAAGGGAGTCAAACTCACTGACCAGCAAAGCAAGCAGGACTACTGGAACAAGTGTCTTGGCTGGTGCATCGGGACTGACAAAAAGGTAGGTGCTGCGGCTCATCGGTATCACCAAAAGTTCGGCGCGTTCCCGAATGACAAAATCAAGAACGTCCCGCGAGGGAAAGAGCAGTGGAACATGACCGGCAAGCAGTTTTACAGGAGGCTCGACGATGGAAACTAGGAAGGAACTTGAGTTGCTGCTGCTTGGAATGGCACTCCATACAGAAACACGCGAGGCAATGCTGAAAGAAATTAGTCCAATCGTGCTATCACCTGAAATTGGCGTACTTTTTGAGTCGCTGCAACAGCCAGAGAAAGGAAAGCCTCTGATGGATTGGCTGGAAGCAAGGGGTGCAAAGCCGAGCAAAGGGCGAAACGCCAGAGAAGCTGTACTCGATGCGATCTACAAAATGAACGCAAAGCTGCGGCTAAAGAACCAAGCTCGCGTCATTGAAAAGACTTTGAAGATTGGAACGAACGACCAGATCATCCACGCACTGCAAGCTGCATTGGATGCTGCAAAGGAACTGCAAGAGGTTGAAAGTGCTTAAAGTTATTTTGGACTTGCCGCCGACCGAACTAAGCCCAAACAAACGAGTCCACTGGGCTCGCAAGGCGAAGGAAGTCAAAAAGTACAGGCAACATGCGTGTGATGCTGCACAGGAAGCAGCGTTTGCACAGGACTGCAAAGAGCCTTTCAGGACACCCGTTGTTCAAATCACCTATTGGAATAGGCGTAACGTCAAGCCCGATGGCGACAACATACTGGCTTCGCTCAAGTCGGCGTGGGACGGACTGACCGACTCAGGAGTGTGGAATGACGACAGGTTTTGTTTCTTTTTCCCAGTACGCCGGTGCTGCGACAAAAAGAATCCGAGGGTGGAAATCACGATTACAGAAAAGTTGCCCGATAATTGCAACGAAATACTAGACGACCTTATGCGGGAGTAACTCGCTTGCTTGCGACTGAGGCGATCGCAAGCAACTACCAAGCCTCTGAAAAGGATTGATTATGGCTAGTTTTAACAAAGCGATTGTGATGGGAAATTTAACTCGCGACGTCGAGTTGCGACACATCCCCAGTGGCACAGCGGTCGCGGATATTGGCGTCGCGGTCAACGATCGCAAAAAAGTTGGCGACGAGTGGGTTGATGAAACCACATTTGTAGATGTCACCCTTTGGGGTCGCACTGCGGAGGTCGCGGCGGAATATCTCAGCAAGGGCTCGCCTGTTTTTGTTGAGGGTAAGCTGAAACAGGATAGCTGGGAGGACAAAGAATCTGGTCAAAAGCGGTCAAAGATCAAGATCGTTGCGGATCGGATGCAACTTGTTGGTGGAAAGTCGGATGCTCCGACCGCTGGGCAATCGCGACAGCAACCAGCACCGCAGCAGTCATCCACTGAGGATTTGGCCCCGTTCTAATGAGAAGAATGTCAGCCAAGTTCCGAGCGAGGGCAAAGGAAGCCAAGCCGGTGAGGGATCGCCTCGTCGCTCGGGCTGGCTGTTGCATGATCTGTGGGGCAAGTCAAAAGCGTCCGAAGCATCACCTGGCTGCACTCAACCAGTTGGTTTGCCACGAAATTTCCAACGGTCCCCTACGGCAAAAAAGTCTGGACAAGCCTTTTTGCATTTTAGTTTTGTGTGCTTACTGCAACCAGCATGAAGTTGAGGACAAAGGGAAATGGCCCCAGTCTCGCCAGCTTGCTGTTTTGAAGGATAAATCGCCCGAAAACTACGATTTGACTTCGTTTAATTTCTTAGTGAACCCAAATGCGCCTCGCAGAATTGAGCAGCATGAGGTGGATTACTGGGTAAAACAGCACAAGATAAATGACAATTCGTCGTTTTAGGTGTTGGTTGGTGGAACGAAAACTCGGACAATGCAGACATGAGCGAGCCGAATACCACATATTGCAAAGAAGCAACTCTCGTCAAAGTCGTTGACGGCGACACGCTCAGGCTGCGCATTGATTTGGGTTGGGCAATTACAACTCAGCAGGACATTCGCCTGCGTGGGGTGGACACACCTGAGCCACGCGGAGCAGAGAAGAACTGCGGAAAGTATGTCACCGCTGCTGTGGAGCAATGGATTGACGAGCGAACTGACGCCAATCGCGTAGTTAAGGTGGACAGCAGAAAGTACACCACGGGGAAGTATGGGCGAACCATTGCTGATGTATGGGTAGGCGGTGAATCGCTCAATCAATTTTTATTGACCAGTAAATTGGCGTGGATGACAAACGACGATGGAGCATTGGAGCAACCTCGCGACCTGCGTTTGCTTAATCTTCCTCCTAGCCTGCTGTCCGACGCGGAGGCTAATCAGCAATGACACATAGGACTGTGCTGATGAGAATTATCGCTGTACTGCTCGCTCTGCTTGCAATCTCAAGTATTTGCATGTCTCAGGAATTGCAGCCTGTGACAAAAATGGAGTTAGTTGCACCCGAGAATCAGACTGGATTTGCTTCGGGCAATGCAAAGAACGTATGGCGAAATTCCCCAGTTGCCGAACATCACAAAGCTGCTGTACGAGTGCAGTGCGACCAGACGCCGTATGCTGGCAGCGGTGTGGTAATCAAAACGACCGGCAACGGTTTTTTTGTTCTCACTAACCACCATGTCATCCAAGGGACTCGCACTGCGACTGTTCACTCGATCGACGGTGGGTCAACTCGCACGACGGTAGTGTTTAGCGATCCAAAGGCTGATTTGGCTGTACTGTACGAAGCTGGTCGCGTTTTCAAGTATGGTCTGCCAGTTTTTGACGGCGAGGTTCCAATAGGTGCTGACGTTGAGTTGCTTGGCTTCGGTGGACCTGAAAGCACCCTACGCCATGTACTCGGTCGCAGGGTGACTCACAATTACAACTACCCGTTGTCGATTGACACTTACACAGTGAGTGGCGACAGCGGTGGTGCAATGGTGTTTAGAGGCGGTGTGGCTGGAATCAACTTCGGTGGACCTGCTGACAAAAACTGGGGCTCAGTCGCAACGCGAAATGGAAACTGGAACCTGACTCGTCCAGCATCGTCGCAATGCGATGGTCGCTTTCTTCGCCGTGTGCTGACTCAGATATGCGGTCGATATGGATGCAGCCCTGTTTGTGTGTCGCCAACCACCCCGCAAACGCCGCCACCAGTCAGCAATCCTACTCCGCTAATTGGACCCCCAGGGAAAGACGGCAAGGACGGGAAAGACGGAATCTCAGGAATACAGAAATTGCGAATCAGCCAGTCGGGAAACCTGATCGCAATCTATGCGAATGGTCGGGAAGAAATTGTGGGGAACGTGTCTCCCCCGCAGATAAGTTACTACGAAATTGTCAAAAGAGGAAATACTAATGCCAAATGAACCAAGCAATACCTTCGGGCCAGTTGAGAGTGCTGACGAAACCCGACAGGCGCAGCACAGTGTCAGCAATGATGCTCCGACCGATGTGAATTTCAACGCAGTGCTGGCAAGGCAGCAAGCTCAGACTACTGCACTTGCAGGCAGTGAGTTTGAAGCTGCAAGCGTTCGTCGTGCAAATGCGGCGGATTCCGCAACTGAGCGTCGCCAAATCCTCGCAGACCAAGGCATTGGCAAGGCGTAATGAATCCTTTGGATCGCATCTTGAGCCGCGTCGATGACTTGATCGACGCGGCAGAGGAAGGCAAGCCGATCGACTATGCAAAGCAGTCCAAGTTGGATGCTCTGGATATGGTCAAGGCTGGATTGCATTACACGATCCAAGCTGTTGCGAGAACGAACGAGCGAGATCGGGAGCAAGCTGATGAGCGAGATTGACAAGGATTTTTTGTACGGCAAATACCAAGAAGCTGCGGATTGGCGAAGCCGACTCCATAAGAAACTCGCGCACAAGAGCCTGGACATTCCAGAGGATGACGACTTGCGTGTGGAGCAAAACAAGACAGGTATCACTTGGCGAGAGCTTGCGGTGTTAGCTGCTGCTGGGCTCGGAGGTGGATACCTTTACACAAACAAGAATGAAACAACTTCGTCAGCATCTCCGGTCGCAGTTTCTCCGGTGGACAGCGAGTACGAAATTCGTTTCTTTGACGGCTCGGGAAATGCCATAGAGATACCAAACATTTCATCAAGGCCAGAGCAATGACGACTCCCGATCCGACGATTTTGACAATCCTGCTAAGTGGTCTTGCGGCTACTGGATCAGCGATTGGCGTACTGTTCAAGACCTTGCTTTCTCATGTCGCACGAATTGAAGAACGACTGAAAGACTGCGAGGCTGATCGTGAGAAGTTGCACGAAGATCAGGCGAACCTTTGGCGAGCGATGGCGACACAAGCTGGGGTTGAGGTGAAGGAAATTAAGGAACAAGCGAAGTAGCTTGGATTAGGGGTTGGGATTACCAACCTGTTTCTCTTGAAAGGATGGTGAGATGAGATTTCTTCTATTGGGTGTTCTCGCGTTTGCTCTTGTCGGTGTTTCTCAGGCTGGTGAGTGCCAGGGTGGGAAATGCAAGGCTCGCAGCGTGGTTGTACGAGCGTTCGTGCCTGTGCAGGTCAAGGTCGAGTCATGCAGGGCAGATCGCGTACCCTTTCGCGTCCGGATTCGTGCTAGACTAAAAGCTCGGAGAACAGCGTGTTGCGCTCACGCGATATAGTGTATGGCTTGCTGTTTTTGTTTTTTGCGACAGAAGCGGCAGGCGAAAATGCACTTGATGTGGTCAATCGCCAGCGAGCAGCGTGTAACCGAGGCTCGCTGGTCATTGATCCATATTTACAAGCTGCTGCGGAGTACAAGGCTTCCTTGGCTGCAAGGAGGCGTCATAGAGGGCATTTAGGCGGCTCGCTTTACGGTGCAAACTACGAAGGGATCGGCTACGGATCGCAAAAGCGGTTTAGAGCTTGCTACCTGTATACAGCACCAAAAGGCACACGCTGCGGTGCGGCGATGGTGCGAGGTTCGGATGGTTTGTGGTATTGTTGCTTGCTTGTAAGGAGCCGGTTACGCATCCGACCTAAGTAATTTAACTGAGGGGCGTGGTTTTTGTGCAAAAGAGGGATGTGTTGGGCTTTGCGAGGGTCCAGAAAGGCGTATAATTTGAACGCACTATTTTTAACAAGGAGACAAAGAGATGGCTACGATGGGCCGACCCCGTTTGACGTTCAGCTTCACCTATGAAAGCATTGCCGAGCTTTGTGGGATTTCTACGAACGCAGTATCTAAGGCAGTTGCTCGGGATTTAGTTGACCCAGAGGACATGCTAAGCGTTGCGTGTTATTTGGCTGCACACGGAACAGAAGAAGCTCGCATGGAGATCATGCAAGCAATGATTCGCTCAGGTGATTACGTTTATCGCGGCAGGCCGAAACCCGCCGCGACGAGAAAATCCAAGAAGTAATCTACTGGGGCGTTAGGAAATACTCTGTCAGGTAGGTCTTGGTGGAGGTTTCCTCGACATCGCACCTGTCCCACTCGACCCCGCACTCTTGCGCCGCTTTTCTCAGGTCGCACTTTATCTGCTCGGGGAGAAGCGTGTTGTGCAGCATCTCCGTCAGGATCGAGCTTTTCATTTGCAGCAGCACATGCACTCTGCTTGAGTCGTTCTCGTCGATGCTCGCGTGGACCTCATGGAAGTCATCTACGATGAGAAACTCCCTTGGCTGCAAACTCACGGCGAGTCTGCCTGCGATCTTCTGCACGCTATCCTGTAAAATCCTTGAAACACTCATTAACAGCATCCCGCCTTTTCATTTAAATGACATTTCTTCCTTTATGTACCAGTGCGATGACAACATTGGTCACGCCCAGTCATAAAGAGACTTTATTAGCCAAAAGAAAATGCCTCTAATCCGTTAAGCAGCAAATAAGCGGCAACCTGCCGCCTTTCCTCGCAAACCCCGTGTTTTTGGCTGATTAAATGTCTTTTGCACAAAGACAGAACAGCAAAAAGTGGCTTGCGTTGCTGGCTACATTTTACGCGGTAAAGACGCACAAAAGCCGGATAAAACGCAAAAAAACAGCAAATTGGAAAGCTGGGCAAACTGACTCACGCTGCCAGTAAATGACAGCAAATGACTCATCAATAGCATCAAATAAGCAGCATGTGTTCGGTCTGCTCGATCGCATCTTCCTCAGCACCTTTAATCAAATGTCCGTAGGTGTCGAGAGTCAGTTTGATGCTGCTGTGCCTCATTATACTTTGCACTGTCTTGATGTTCACTCCCTCGCTCATCAGCCAGAAACCACAGGTGTGGCGAAGTGCGTGAAAGTCGATTCGCTCACCATTACCGAGATCACATTGCAGCCCTGCTTTTTTCAAATCGTGCCGCAGCATTAAATAAAGAGTGTGCTTGTGCGGCAGGTTGCTCAGTGTGTTTCCGCCCGCGTAGTATTCCTCGACTTGCGATGCGAGTTTTTTTCCAAGGAACAACTTAGCCTCCTTTCCGTTCTTCGTTTGATCTTCTCGCAAAAATACAAATGGATGCGAACCGGATAGGCAAAAGCTCGTCTCGCCCAGTTGCGAAATTTCTGACGCCCGCAAGCCACACCGAGTTGCGAGGCAGTACGCGAGCTTACGATCGGCTGGCTTGGTTCGCCTCCAATGTCCGCGACATTCCTTGAAAAGCGATCCAAACTGCTCGCGAGTCAGGACTCCGCGACGAATGACACGCTGCCTGCTTTGCCTGTTTTTCTTGCCTTTCAAAGAAATTAGCTGGTCTGTTGGTGCGCGTTTGGACTCATACATCCATCTGCTAAGAGCCTTGATCGTCCGCCGATAATTCGTAATGGTTCCGGCAGAAAGACCGTCTGTGCGTAGACGTTGCAAAAACTGGCTCCCATCTTCGTCTGTGATCTCTTTCCAGTAATCTCTTTTGCTGGTCTGTACGAATCGCATTAGTGAGCCCGTTGTCACTCGCAGATGATGATCTCCCACCCCACTTGCAGCACTGTGCTGTAGGTATTCGGCTACATGCTCCATGATGGGCCGCGACTGCTCCAGTTTCAGCCGTTGGGTGGCGACGCTTGTGACATCAAACTTTGCCCTCGCTGCTTCGCTTTGCTTGACTTTAAGAATTGAGCAAGCTGTCTGGTAGTCGGCTGTTCCTGTTGATCGTGTGACGCGCTTTTTGGTTCCTGACGACAAATCGTAAAAGTCAATGTAATACTTTGCGCCTTGTTTGTTTGTGCGTTTGTACGGTTTACGTCGCATGTGTTTCGCTGATGAGTTTAATGGTTATGTGCGGGCGTACTGATCCTATTAAGATCGCCCGCGTATTTCGCTGATCGAGAATCAGGCTACGCTCTCGGGTCCGTCCAATTTCGGCAAAGCCGCACTCACCCTGGACTGATTTAACGCACAGGTGAAACCGCTGTGATCCCTTGGTAGCGGTTAAAAAAGGGCAAAGGGCTGCGGTCTGCATTACAGCGGCGTACTTTCTGCTACCGGAACAGAGACTACCGACTACCACCACTCCCTTTGCCCTAAGTTCGCTGCGCCAACGTCTTGGCTATCCCGCCCACAGCTTACTTTTGTGTCTCCGTTCCCTGCTCTGCGTGATCCGCAGCAAATGCCTCGCGAGGCGAAAGCAGGAACCATACTTTATCGACAATTATTCCCGAATCAAGCATGTTCGGTAAAAATTGTGCTGTTATACTTTAAGGACTTGTCGTCGATTAAGTTGGTGTTAGAATCTGAGCAGTCGCGAGCCCCGCCCATCACTCGCGGCCACGCCCAGTTTCTCAATGTCTCCTGAGAAGCTGGGCTTTTTTTATGCAATCACAATTACTCACTATCAATCAAGCTGCTGAGTTCCTCGGGTTGAGCGAGCGAGCAGTGTTCCGCCTAAAGGATGCGGGCGACCTTGGCTATGTAAAGCTGGGTCGATCGCTGCGGTTTAATGTTGATGAGTTGAATCGGCTCATCGCAGCAAACACAAAAAAAGCCTCCCCGCGTCACATGCAACAACGGGAAGGCTAAAACGCGCTCGGGAAAACACGCTTCAACCGGAAAGATTGATTGATAGCGTGGGAAAACTCAATTCCAGAAATTAGATCGACTCAAATAGCCCTTCCACTGGCTTCCCAGCTTGCCCGAGTGCAAAGTCTTTCGCGTGAATGAGGTTGTCGCTCACCTCATCAAGATCGCCACCTCTGCCGTCGCACTGTCCGATGATGACTGTTTGCACCTTTGCCTTGGCTGATGCTCGCCAGTCATTCCAGTGCTGTTTGATTTCCTTCGTGGTGTTCACTAAGGCGTCGGTGAGAAACACAACGTCGGTTTTACCGGCTGGGCATCCCATTTCCTGCCACTGATGAGGTAGTACGTTGATCGGGACGTCACAAGCTGTTCCGTTGCCAAAAAAATGCTCCAGCCAAGACATGACGCTTTCGTATTGTTCAGCCCCAGGTTGCAACACAATGTAGTTACCCATCGTTCCGCCACTGAAACCGTAAAGGCAGCACCATCGGCGTTGCTGCTTGGCGATCCAGTACATCGCCAAGGCGATCGACTTCGCTTCCTGTACGTTGTCTCCCTGCATACTTCCAGACTCATCGACACAGATGACGACTGGCCCTTTCGCTTCCGGCTCAGTTGCTTTGTTCTCGCGAATGATGCAGCGGCGTTGCGAGAGTCTCAGCATCGTCGCGTCCTCGACCTCAGTGATGCCGCATCCAAGTTTCATTCGTTCTGATCCGATGAGCTTGCTAATGTCGTCGCCCATCTTCACGCCGGTAACATCGTCGTTGCCAACGATGACTTTGCGAGACTGTGCAGACATTGCAAATCGTCGATACCTTCCAGCCTTGTTAATGATCGCCCTGATGTTCCGGCTGTATTTTGCTTGCGTAAGCATGTCTAACGCTTTCTTAGTGTCCATACCTTGATTCTCGCTCACTGGGTCGCCCCCGACGCCCCCTGGCCCCATTGCCTCGCACATTGCGGCGATGTCGTCGCTCGCCTCTTTAGCGTCGTCGAGTGCTTTCTTGGCTTGTTTCTTCACTTCGCTTGGCGTTGCTTTCTTGCTCAGGTCAGCGAACTGACGAGAAAACGCAACAGCCGCTAACTCGCTTTGCAGTTCGTTGAGGCAAGTGTTCGCGTGTAGTTCGCGAAACTCAGTCGTTTGCATGAGCGTATCAATATATTCTTTTCGCTTAGTGTCCTCGACGTTGCCGTGAAAGTCCGATTCAGGCTCAAACGCAAGAGAAAGAAAGTCACTAGCTGCAAACTTGCCGCCAAGATCGCCATCAACCTCCGTGACGCGATCGTGCAATTCTTCCCCGCGACGAAGGGACCAGTAATCCATTTTCAAAACAGTTTTGCTAGGTCGCTCGTCATCATCCATGATCGACTCGCCGTCGTCATTGAAACCTAAGTCGCGCTCGCCTAGCTCTCGCTTGAGTTGTTCAAAATCTTCATTCTCGCTCATTGCAGTCTCCTGAGTAAAAAGTAAATGGAGCAGACCGCTGAGACGCATCCCAGCGGCTTGGCTTCATCTACTCTTTAGAATGACGCACTGCTGAACGCTCGACGTTTGATCTCTTTGATCGCTGCCTCAATCTCATCGCAGCATCGCTCCGATCGTGCCGATCCCAGCTTTCTGAGTTTCTTGCCTGTGTTCTGCAACTTGGAGCAAGCGGTTGACGTTGCGGCAACGTCTGTAGCGTCCAGGTTCTCAATGATCTCATCAACTTCCATCATCAGGGAGTTGCAGATTAGATCGCTCGGGCTCGCGATCTTAGTAACGATGCTGACGACCTCGCGGCGTTGTTCTGGGTCGGGATCGACCCACAAACAATCCGCAAGTATCCCTAAATGATCTTGGCTGACTTCCTCAGCCTCATTGAGATATGCGAACGCTTGGACTGCCATTACGCACTGACGCAAACGACGACCAGACGAATCAATCCCTGCTCGCCTGCATTGAAAGATGATTTCCTCATACGCTGCTTTCGCGCTTGCGTCCCACTCCATACTGCCAACCTCTGCCTGTGCTTCACAGAGTTCATTGATGCTCAGTGTGTCGCTCTTTTCAATGCTCAAAGTATCCCAAAGCAAGCGTGAGACATTTGCCCGACGCTGGATCGGGCTCACAGTGCGGCGAAGCAAGAAACGATCAAACATCGCTTTCAGTTCTTTGTTGCCTTCGCCATTGGGATATTTGTTGCTGGTTCCAATGAGAAGCTGCAACGGGCAATCGACAAACCGCGAACCGTTCTTAAACCGTCGCTCATTCATAATTGAAAGGAGCGTGTTCAAGATAGCACTGGAACCATTGAAAACCTCATCCACATAGCCAACAACAGCGCGTGGTAACATGCCTTCGGTGAGTCGTTCGTACCTGTCCTCTTTCATTCCAGCGATTGAGAACATGCCGAACAACTCATCGGGCTCGGTGAACTTGTTTAATTGAGCCTCAAATGCTTGATCTGCAAAGTCAAGAAACTCAACCAAGCGGTGAGCAAGCAGTGTTTTCGCTTCCCCTGGCCCTCCGACGAGAAGGCAGTGCTGCCTACACAGCAGGGCAGTAAGAACCGCATCCACCTCGCCATCGCGTTCAATCAGCGATGCAGCGAGGTTATGGCGAAACTTTGCAATCTTCTTCTTTGTAGTTTTCATCTTTGTGTCTCCCAAATTGTGACGAATTGTCGATTAAGTAAGTAAGTTAAAACGCTGCTTCTTCTGCTGGTTCTTCTTCTGTTTCAAACATCAGCGACGTCAGCGCAGCGAGTTGTTGCTCCGCGTCGGTTTGCTTCGCACCGAGGTACTCCGAATAACACTCATGCTTGAATCGCAAGTCCTCGATTTTCTTGGCAGCTTTCTTTTTCGTGGATTCGCGTGTAGTGTCGTCCCACTCGCGAATCGCTTGCTCCAGTTCTCGCCCCATATCAGCGAGCCCGTAATCAATCGCCCCCGCAACGGACGCATTGCCTTCCCCGTCGTCTGGGACAGGGAAACGCTCTAGCACTCCACCGACAGCGGTGAAAAATTGCTTCACGTTATCACTAAAGTCTTTGTGAACATGCGGAACAAAATACGCTACGCCTTTGCGTGGATTGATGCTGAACAGGTCAGCCCTTGATTCAAACAGCCGTTGAACCAGTCGGGAAAGATCACCACTGCTGCGATGCTCTGCAACATCGTCGAGCAAGTCAGCGGCTTTTTTGGCGAGTTCCTCATCCTCGGGGCAAGTGATTTCGCCCGTTTCCGCGTTCAGGTTGATGATGCAGTCGTAGTTGTGGTCAATGCAGCCTTCACGCTTCTCTTTTCGCGTCAACTGAAATTTGATGATGTCGCCCTCGCGTTCAACTTCGTCAATCAGCCTTCCTGCTTTCAGTTTGTTCATGGCACGATTGAAAACAGACCTCAGCCGCAGGTCTTGCAAGGTACTTGCTCCCAGATTCGCATCCTCCAACGCCTCGCGGATTTTTCCAACGGGAACCTGGCCGACGCGAATATCCCAAGTGATGATTTCCCCGATGACCTTCTCATAGTTCATGTCTCGCAATTTGCCTACTGTCGTAATCATTTCGCTTTCCTCATTTGAAATACATCTGGAACGTCGTTGCGATCCAGCATGTGCAAGTAAATAGATGTGATGCTTACGTTTGAGTGTCCAAGGGCATCACGAACCTCGACCAACGATCGACCAGCTTGCAGGCTGTGGCTTGCAAAACTGTGTCTCCCGTCGTGTACTGATAACTGGGACTGCCTAGCTTTCCCGAGTGTCGCGATGGCTGTTTTCCATCGTTTCTGAATTGCTTTCATTGCCAATCGTCCTTCGGGGTCGGCCCCCGCTTTGACTCCAATGAGAAACGGGGAGCTTGGTTTTCCCCCGTGTTGAAATCGCCACTCCTGCCACGCTTGCAAATGCTCGCGTGTTCCAGCATCCCACCACAACGGGACTTTCCGGCCTTTGCGGTTTCCCTTGCTGTTTGCTTTGCTGGTTTCCGGTCGCACTCTGACATGAGGTCGAGGACCGTGAGTGACGACATCCCCGAGATTAAGCCCGTGAATTTCGCACCGTCGCAATCCGACGCAGCAACTTAGGCGAAACAGCGTGTGATTGATCGCCGCGTTTTTTGTGGTCTTGGAATCGAGCGATTCAATGACAGCTTGGATTTCATCAGCCTGTAGGATTCGCGTCTGATCGACGCGAGTAGATATGTGCATTGGTTGTCTCCCCTTGTTAATTGCACCTTCGTTTAGTTTTATGTCGATTTGTCCGTTTTGTCTACGGGTGCAGTTGGTTTTAGCATCTTTTTAATCTCAGCCCGCTTGGTTTCCCGCTGTTCTTTCTCAGTTTCGGTACGCGGACGCACAATTAGGTCGAGTGCAAGGGCTAGGCTTTCATACGTCGATCCGTTGACCTGTTCTCCGTTGATGACCTTGTAAATACTCTTGTGATTCATACGGCAATCAACCGCGATTTGTCGCGCCGAACGCGGATCACGGTTGATTGCTTGAATAATCGCTTTGCGTATCTTTTCCACTACGCTGGTACTTCTTCTATTTGAGGCAGCATCAGCGGGAATGACTTAGCGAGTTTCTCAGCGGTTCTTTTTGTTGACGCCGCGAGTTCATCCCAGCCGCGTCGATCAATCGCATCGTCAGATGATAAGAAAGCATGGCAAGACGCTAAGTCTAGCCACGCATCGCTCAACACCTCTATCTGACCGCCGTAAAGTGATGTGTGCGGCATTGGTGAAGGCGTGAAAGCCGTATCCCACGCTTCCAGTGCTTCCAATTCATTCCGCAACAACTCCAGCCGATCCGATTTTTCTTTTTCGCGATTCGCTACCAATTCTTTTTGCACTGTCATTTGATTAAATCCATGCTCAGGCGAGAAAATTCTTTCAACAAACTCGACTTGTCGCAACTGTCCACACGCTTCAATGCTTTGTTTACTGATTCGT
>Ga0315332_10000889_pt1 | contig 15062 bp, 9 predicted proteins | sample M110034915metaG_FD_203455 | JGI IMG/M metagenome (GOLD analysis project Ga0315332, IMG submission 203455) | Ammonia-oxidizing marine archaeal communities from Monterey Bay, California, United States - M1 100m 34915 | ecosystem: Environmental > Aquatic > Marine > Intertidal zone | place: USA...
ACTAAAAATCTGTGTGTACTTATCGCACCATCCTGCATAATAAATCAACCTATCTACGGAAAGATCTACTTCCTGCTCTGCTGATAATTTAGACGAACCCACTTGCATTAATTCATCAACAAACTGCGCTCTTCTGCCCTCCAGCATTTCGCCAATTCGATATAAAATCTGGCTACGATTAAACGCAGCTCTATCTGCCCAAGGACCAAAAGCTCCACGAGCTGCGACAACAGCATTCCTATAATCCTTTCTAGAGGACAAACACATATTTGCCAGCAGGTTGCCAGATGAATCCTTTAGCTCATAATATCGTCCAGATTCCGTTCTAGGAAACTTTCCACCAATATAAATCTTGTACGTTTTCAAAACCGATAATCTATTTGTTTTTGCAACTCCATTTCCGTTCTCCAAAACTTTCACGTTTTTCTTTGTAACTGTTTTTGCCATCTTAGTTCAAGTTTAAATATGCAGATAACCCTTGCAATCCACCTTCTCTACCAAAGCCACTTTCTTTATATCCACCAAATGGAGATGTTGGGTCAAATTTATTGTATGTATTTGCCCAAACAACTCCTGCCCTCATTTTAGTGGTCATATTAAATATTTTAGAGCCTTTATCTGTCCAAATTCCTGCCGACAAGCCATATGGTGTATTGTTCGCTTTAGCAATAACTTCATCGACAGTTCTAAATGTTTGAACTGCTAAAACAGGCCCAAAAATTTCTTCTTGAGTTATTCTACTCGATTGTGAAACATTTGTAAACAAAGTCGGTGGACACCAATTTCCTTTTTTAGGCAGCTTACAAGCCGGCTGATAAAACTCAGCACCTTCTTGTTGTCCTATTTTGATGTACTTATTGATTGTATCCAATTGTTCTTTCGAATTTATCGCACCAATATCTGTGTTCTTATCCATTGGGTCACCAACGATAAGTGTATTCATTCTATCCTTTAATTTTCTGATTACCTCTTCATAAACCGACTCTTGAACAAAAAGTCGTGATCCTGCACAACATACATGCCCCTGGTTGAAATAGATTCCGTTTACTATACCTTCAACCGCTTGATTAATTGGAGCATCTTCGAAAATAATATTCGCAGCTTTTCCTCCTAATTCTAGTGTGCATTTCTTATTGGTACCCGCAATAGCTCTTTGAATGATTTTGCCAACACCCGTTGATCCAGTAAATGCCACTTTATTTACATCGGGGTGATTTACAATAGCTGCACCTGTATCTCCAAAACCAGTAACAATATTCACAACACCATCTGGCAATCCAGAGTCTTTAATCAATTCCGCCAATTTCAATGCTGTGAGCGAAGTTGTTTCTGCAGGTTTCAAAACTACCGTGTTTCCTGCTGCTAATGCTGGTGCGATTTTCCATGCAGCCATCAATAAAGGAAAATTCCAAGGTATTATTTGACCTGCAACACCTAACGATGTTGGTTTTTTATTCGGAAATGCATATTCCAATTTATCCGCCCAACCAGCATAATAAAAAAAATGATTTGCAGCTAATGGAACATCAACATCACGAGATTCTCTAATCGTTTTACCGCCATCGAGTGATTCAATTACAGAAAACTCACGTGCGCGCTCCTGAATTAATCTTGCTATTCTGAAAATATATTTTCCTCTTTCCTTTCCAGATAATTTAGACCACACTTCACTATATGCTTTTCTTGCTGCCCTAACTGCTTTATCAACATCTTTTGCACTACCCAGCGCTATACTTGATAGCTTTTCATTATTTGCAGGGTTAATCGTATCGAAATACTTCCCGTTACTTGGTTTAACAAATTTACCTCCAATAAATTGATCGTATTGTGGTTTGATCTTAATATGTCCTTTACTTTCTGGCGCTGGGGAATATCCCCAGTCAGAATTCAAATCTACCTCTACTTGTTTCTTTTTTGCCATCCCTTAATCTATTGAAAAATAATCTGCCGATTGGTAGTTACCAGTTTCCTGTTTAACCAACTGCATTAGTACGTCATTTGCTAAACTACTTGCTCCGAATCTAAACCACTCATTTGTGAGCCATGCATCACCCAACGTTTCTCTTACCATTACCAGATAATGCAAAGCCAATTTGGCTTTTGAAATTCCACCAGCAGGCTTCATTCCAATCATTATTCCAGTTTTGTAATAATAATCCTTAATAGCTTCTAACATTACCAATGTTACAGGCATTGTAGCAGCAACTGCAATTTTACCAGTAGATGTTTTTATAAAGTCTGCCCCAGCATACATCGCTATATCACTTGCCCTTCTTACTTTATCAAGTGTCCCTAATTCTCCCGTTTCAAGTATAACTTTCAATCTAGCCCTACCACAAGCCTCTTTTATAGCTGCTATTTCATCAAAAACAAAATTGTAATCGCCCGCATGAAACCTTCCACGAGAAATAACCATATCAATTTCATCTGCACCTTGATCTACTGCAAATTTGGTGTCACTAATTTTCACTTCCATTGGCGCTTGGCCAGATGGGAAAGCTGTAGATACCGAAGCAACCTTAACGCCTGAACCAATAAGTTCAGCTTTCGCTAAACTCACCATAGATGGATACACGCAAACGGCAGCTGTAGTGGGTAAATCAGGCATTGAATCATGCAAGTGTTGTGCTTTATAGCACATTTGCTTAACCTTTCCTGGCGTGTCCTTACCTTCTAAAGTTGTAAGGTCAATCATGTTTAACACCTTTTTCAGTCCAACAACCTTCGTTTCACTCTTTATACTTCTTGTTTGAAACCTAGCTGTTCTTTCTTCAATACCAACTTGATCAACAGTTGGTGACAGCTTAAAGTCTGGTAATAAACTCTTACTTTTTATTCTACTCATTTATTTAATAAATTAACCCTATCAAAAATATAACTATTCTTTTTAACAGTATGGATTCTATTGAAGAATAGTTAACCATTTAGCTTCCAAATTAATACTTTTGCTGCATTATGAAAGATGAAGGAAATAACATATTTTCTGTTTTCGATGAATTACTTCAGCGAAGTGATAAAGAAATCGCTCTTAACCAATTCTCAAAAGTGATATGGATGACCGGACTTTCTGGTTCAGGGAAGACCTCAATTGCTATAGGATTGGAGCGTAAACTTCATACAAATGGATATCTAACTCAAATTCTAGATGGAGATAATATTCGTACTGGCATAAATAAAAATTTGGGATTTTCAGATGAAGACAGAACAGAAAATATCAGAAGAATTGCAGAGGTTTCAAAACTTTTCTTGAACTGCGGGGTTATTACGATTAACTGTTTTGTTAGTCCTACAATTAAGATTCGAAAACAAGCGCAACAAATAATAGGTGAAAACGATTTTATTGAGGTATTTATCAATACACCCTTGGATGTTTGCGAACAAAGAGACCCAAAAGGATTATACAAAAAGGCTAGGAATGGGGAAATCAAAGATTTTACAGGAGTATCTGCACTATTTGAAGAACCTACTTCACCAAGCATAGAGATAAAAACAGAAAAAAAATCGATCGAAGATTGTGTGAACGCACTATATTCGGAAATTCTAATTTTGATCAAAAAATAAGAACATGCAATCGTATAATTTATCACATCTAAAAGAGCTCGAAGCAGAAAGCATCTATGTAATCCGAGAAGTTGCTGCACAATTTGAAAAACCGGCATTATTGTTTTCAGGTGGAAAAGATAGTATTGTCTGTTTTCATTTAGCTAGAAAAGCATTTTTTCCGGCTAACGTTCCTTTTCCTTTAGTGCATGTTGATACTGGTCATAACTTCCAAGAAACTATTGAATTTAGAGATAAAATGGTTGAAAAATATGGTGCGACCTTAATTGTTGGGTCAGTACAACAAAGTATTGACGAAGGCAAATCCATTGAAGAAAAAGGCTTCAACGCAAGTAGAAATGGATTGCAAACAGCTACATTATTGGAGACTATAGAAAGTAATAAATTCGATGCTTGTATGGGCGGTGCTAGAAGAGACGAAGAGAAAGCTCGCGCGAAAGAACGATTTTTCAGCCATAGGGATGATTTTGGTCAATGGGACCCAAAAAATCAGCGTCCAGAAATTTGGAATATCTTCAACGGCAAGAAGAACTTTGGCGAAACATTCAGAATATTTCCAATTAGTAATTGGACAGAAATGGATATCTGGCAGTACATTCTCCAAGAAAAAATTGAATTACCTTCCATCTATTTTGCGCATCAACGAGAGGTCTTTACTAGAGACGAAGTGATTTATGGAAAAACCAATTTCATGAAGATGAAACCAGAAGAAACCACGGAAATGAAACAAGTTCGATTTAGAACAATTGGTGATGCCTCTTGTACTGGAGCAGTAGAATCTTCTGCTGATTCATTAGAGAAAATTATTGAAGAAGTTGCTGCTACACGCACAACTGAACGAGGTACGCGTGCTGACGACAAGAGGTCTGAGGCTGCAATGGAAGATCGAAAAAAACAAGGATACTTTTAACTAAAGAACTATGTCACAAGAAGGATATTTAGATATGGAACTGCTACGCTTCTCAACAGCCGGTAGTGTTGATGATGGGAAAAGTACACTTATTGGAAGATTACTTTACGACAGTAAATCGATATTTCAAGATCAAATGGAGGCGATTGAAGAAGCTAGTAAACGGAAAGGGGAAGAAAATGTAAATCTTGCATTGTTAACTGACGGTTTACGGTCTGAGAGAGAACAAGGAATTACAATTGACGTTGCTTATCGATATTTTGCAACACCCAAACGTAAGTTCATTATTGCTGATACTCCTGGGCACATTCAGTATACTCGAAACATGGTTACAGGATCAAGCACTGCTAACCTTGCGATAATATTGGTTGATGCTAGAAATGGGGTTGTTGAACAAACAAAACGACATTCGTTTATCGCTTCACTTCTTCAAATACCACATATTGTTTATTGCATAAACAAAATGGACTTGGTCGACTACAAAGAGGAGACCTACAATAAAGTGAGAGCAGAACTAGAAGCGTTTAGTTCTAAACTTGACACTAAAGATGTTCGTTTTATCCCTTTAAGCGCTTTAGCAGGAGACAATGTTGTTGATAGGAGTTCCAAGATGGATTGGTATGGTGGTCCGACTCTTATGTATTTATTAGAAACTATTCATATCGGCAGCGATCACAATCATGTTGATAGAAGATTTCCTATTCAACATGTGATTCGACCTCAGACTAAAGAACATCATGATTATAGAGGGTATGCTGGTAGAATTGCTGGTGGTGTGTTTAAGCCTGGTGATGATGTAATGGTGCTGCCCAGTGGATTTTCATCTAAGATAAAAAGCATTGACACATTAGATGGGCAATTGGAAGAAGCTTTTGCACCCATGAGTGTTACTATGACCCTTGAAGATGACATAGATATTAGTAGAGGTGATATGCTTGTTAGAGAAACTAACGCACCGGAACCGACTCAAGATATCGACATAATGCTTTGTTGGATGAACAAAAAATCGCTTGTCCCTAATGGGAAATATGCCGTAAAGCATACATCTAAAGATGTTAGATGTATTGTTAAGGAAATTCAATACAAAGTTGACGTGAATACACTTCACCGAGTTGAAGATAATAAGCAAATTAACATGAACGATATTGCTAGGGTTAAGTTGAGAACAACTGCTCCCCTGTTTATCGATAAATACAATCGGAATAGGATGACGGGGAGTTTAATTCTGATAGACGAAGCGACCAATGAAACTGTTGGTGCTGGGATGATTATTTAACGATATTTACGAAATAGTAAGCATAAAAAAATCCCACTGTTATCAGCGGGATTTTTTGTTTATCAATTATTGTATTTCTTATTTCAGCGTAAAACGAATTGGTAAGTTATAAGATACTGGAACCGTTTTCCCTCTTTGTTTCCCAGGTTTCCATTTTGGCATGTTTTCAACAACTCTCAAAGCTTCTTCATCACATCCCCCGCCAATACCTCTAAGAACTTTTACATCCTTAATAGTCCCGTCAATCCAAACAACAAAATTCACATATACCATGCCTTTAATTCCTGCATCTTTTGCCATCGCAGGGTATTTGATATTCTTTCCTAAGTATCTGAAAAGTTCTTCTTCACCTCCAGGAAAACCAGGCATATCCTCTACAACGGTGAAAATCTCCTGCTCAGCCTCAACCTCTTCAACAATTTCAACGATTTCTACTTCAGTATCTTCATCAATCTCCGTTTCTTCAATTTCGATATCCTCTACCTCTTCGTCATCTTCAACTATCTCAATTTCGACTGCTGCTGGCGGCGGCGGTGGTGGTGGCACAATTTCTTGTTGTGTAATTGGAATCATTTCTTCTTCTTCTTGATCGTAATCAAAATCGCCAAACATCGCTTGAACCATATCGTAATCTTTCCATTGCACGATAATGCAGAAACTAGATAATGCAACCACTAAACCAACCATAAAAAGAAGTGTCTTTTTTTGCTCGATATTAGCTTCTGGGTTTTTCTTTAATTCCATAAGTTTTAATTTACGCTGCTAATTTACAACTTATTCTGATTTTACTTACTTCAAAGTAAATTTTATAGGTACACTAAACCTCACACCAACTGGAATACCATTATTTTTTCCCGGACACCAATCCTTCATTGATTTTATAACACGCACAGCTTCCTCTGTGCATCCGCCTCCAACCCTTCTTAAAACTTTAACATCTTTCATTTTACCATTTTTACTAATTGTAAACTCAATGTTTACAGTTCCTTCTATGCCATTATTTTTTGCTATTCTCGGGTATTTGATCTGCTTTGCCATGTATATAAACATCTCCTTTTCGGATTCATTGGAACATTTAAAAGATGGCATTTCTTCTGCCCAAGTTACTGGCGGCAAATTCTCTACCTCTTGTTTTTCGTCAACACCATAATAAATTTCATCTCCATCATCAATATTTGGAATTTCAGGAGTATCGTCAACATTGCTTTGCACCAACTCATCGGGAACAACATCAATTGTAGTCGATTTCGGCTTTTGTTTTACTTCGGGAATAATTTTTTTCGGCTCATTCCTTCTGGTTACATTACTCCACTCTTCCTCTATATCGTAATCATCATCAAAAACTTCCCCTATAAATAACCTATTGCAAGGTGTTCCCCATTCAAATGCGGCAAGTGTTGTTGATAATGCGATAGTTAACCCAATAAAAAAAAAGCGTCTTTTTTTAAGCTCAAGATTAGCCTTTTCGGTTTTTTTTGTTTCCATTGTGTTTAGCTTTTAAGGTTTCCATATACTAATCTAAAACTTAAAACACCTGCCAATGCACCCATACTATTAGCAAACATATCCAAGAGTTCGATACTCCTAGAAACAAATATCGTGCCTTGTAGCACTTCCACAAAAACTCCATAACAAACACTTATTGTAATTGCAATTAGGATACAATTAAACCTCAGGCTAGGGAACCTAATTTGCTTCTTAAATGCAACAATAAGCATATGAGAAAGCAATAAATACAGAACAAAGTGAACAGCCTTGTCAATCCCATTAATAGAAGAGCCTGGTAAATTATCACTTGGGAAACTACTTAAAAGTAATATCAGCAAAGCCCAACCAAATGGTGGAATATAGTGACGAAGGGACACTTATTATTAAGAAAAAGAAATTATGCTCCTACGTGTTCTTTATATTGCTCTGCAGACATCAGCGAGTCTAACTCACTTGTGTCAGACATTTTAATCTTAATCATCCAACCTTCACCGTATGCGTCTTGGTTAACTGTTTCCGGTGAAGCTTCTAATGCTTCATTAAAAGCTATAATCGTTCCTGAAAGAGGCATAAATAAATCTGAAACAGTTTTTACCGCTTCTACTGTTCCGAATACCTCTTCTTTACTTAAGTCTTCACCTTCGGTTTCAATCTCAACAAAAACAATATCTCCCAACTCGCCCTGAGCGAAATCAGTAATTCCAACAGTTGCTTCATCTCCGTCAACCTTAATCCACTCGTGGTCTTCTGTGTATTTTAAATCTTGGGGTATGTTCATTTTTCTTGATTTTAGGCAAATATATAATGAAGTTATCTAAAGTAGAAGTGATAAGCCAAATTTATCCTGCAAGAGTAAACAAGATGCTAACTCCAAAATTTAAATCCCAACGTTTAAACGTTGTAGAAGTCTTCGGTATATTCATACCATAATCGGCAAAAGCCCTTAAACGAAGTGCTTTACTCAGATTGTAATCCCCCGTTACTTTAATTGATATAATATCTTGACCGCTTGTTGTCTGCTGACTTTCCTCAATTACTTTTCTAATAATTGTTTCGTTTCTTCTATACGATAAATCAGCTCTTAATTTCAGAGGGCTAACTACATCCGTACCTTCACGAAGTTGAAATGGCAGTTTTACCTTATCAATAATGTATCCCATACCAAGAACGTATTCCATTCCTTTTGTTTCTGTTATTTGTGTATTCGCAATATTTAGAGAAAGTGTTCTGTCTTTCCGAATCTCGAACTTACCTTGAAAACTATTTTGGAAAGTCATATCAACATTGATTAGCGGACTAAACTTCTCTGATATTGTTATGGTATTCAACACCAACTTAGATTCATAGTTTGCACTTTGATCTAGCATTTGCTCAACATCCATTCTATCACGATCTCGATCGTAATCCAAATTAGTAGAATAACCGCTCAAGCTATATGATGATTTATAAGTATGATTCAATGATATTTTACGAACATATTTTTTCAAAAACTTAATTTTAGACAAGCCATTATACCGAATACTCCAGTTTGGAATTGGCAAATACTTCGAGTTTTTAAACCCAACCGCGGCAGGGTCTAGTGATACATTTTCAGGACTTGTTCCTGTATATGCCGCCAAGAAAGCGGGCACTAAGACTTCTTTTGAAGTTGCTCCATATCCTTGCCTATATCCATGGCCTAGAGAATCGCTAGCGTGCGGCAGACCATCATTTGAAGAAATGCCATCCGCATCATCCAGCCGCTGAGAAATGATAACTCTATTTTGCAAAAATTGATCGAAAATGGTAGAATTATTTGAGCCAAACCCATCAATAAAAGCTGTTTGAATTGTAATTATTGACGAGCTATAACTACCCATTTCAGTTGGGCTTTCTGTCAACCATTGTTTCGCGTACAAACCTGTATCGCCTTGATACCTATAGTATTCAGTTTTATTTAACGAGTTGGTCATATTAGCTGTTAACTCAATTCGTAAGTCTTTAATTGGTTCAACACTAGCTCTAATATTCATATTCTCAGTAAACGTTCTCGAAAACTGAGTATTAATTGAGTCATTCTTTTTTAGCCAATCATTCATCATGGCCCAATGAGCATAATGATTAGTGTCACTATTGCCCCAGCCATCTTGTTGTCCGAAAAGAAAACCATAACCAGGTGCTCCAAAATCATCCATCCCTAACACACTAGTTTCTCCATTATAACCCGGCAACAAGGTCCCTCTATTTCGTGAATACGTACCATTCACATTTCTGATACTCATTAGAGTTCGTGCTACATAATCGAAAGGAGTTTTCTGATTCTTTTTATTTTTATCCTTTTTCTTCTTTTCTTTATCATTCTCTTCTTTTCCTTTAGAGCTTTTACTAGATCGTGAATTCGTTCTACTAGATTTTCGGAATTTGTTGTTTACCTTTTTTAAATAGCCCACCTTATTATATAAAGTAACAACATTAAATGTAGCATTTAGATTGTATGATTGAGAATTCTGAATTGTATTTCCAAATCCTTTAGCTGCGAACGCCTCCCTTGTCCATATGTAGCTAGTTGAATACCTAGCTGTCGAATTAATCCAATTAGTTAATGGAAATTTACTGAACGGAATAGTGTAATTAATATTGGTGTTATGCCTATAATCTAAATTCTCACCACCATTAAAAACACTGGTCATCACAGAATCTTTAAAATTTTCGTAATCTTGCTGCACTATAGCATTCTCAGAATTTCTATTAATCTCCCCTATGTGCTGTGCATCTTCTTCTATGAGAGAATTAGCACCTGCTGTAAAATCAAGCTTTAATGCTTTCGATAAATCATATTTAAAACTATAACTCCGAGACCAGTTAAAATTCTTGTTATAAAAAGGATCTATATCTGCCTTTATACCTGGGTTAACGTTTCTAATTACTCGCTCGTTATACATTCTATTCACGTCTGTTCTAAATCCTATTTGCTTTGGTCCTGGATAAAAATTAAAATCTTTTATTATTCGTAAATATTTAGATTTCCTTAAAAACTTGACCTTATTAAAAGGTTTAATATTTTTGGGACTCGCGTTGAAATTATAATTTAATCCGCCACGGTAATTTTTTATCAAGTCCTGCTCTAATTCGAAATTATGATGATTTTCTTCAGTATAAGCATAGGTCCCGGTCCAGTTTGAGATGTCATAGAATCTAGTTTTTCGATCACTACCTTTTGCTTTCTCTTTTCTAATGTTAGTGAAATTTAGGCTTTTTCTTGTTGTAATATCCCTGGTGATTTTCTTCAATTCTTGTTTAGCAACCAGCGCGTCAGCTTTTGGCAGTCCGGATGTCACTGCATTTTCGTATAACGAAGTTGGAACATCTTCAGCCAATGGAGAAAATTCGGGTGTACTCTCAATAACTGAAAACCCAACATACATTGGTAATCTAATCCCAATTTTTTCTGGAATAAATTTTCCAAGCTGTATTGTCGATGATACATCAAGCGTTTTCAGTGTTTCTTTTTGTCGTTCGTTAACTTTTTGCTCAACTGTACCAAATCCTTTAGTTCTAATACTACCTGAAGCGGATACGTTTGCCAAATCTGCAAAATTAGCAGATACCCTGCCGATTGCTGCCCAACCTCCATTATCGTCAAATTCTGTTAACCGTAACTCATTTACCCATATTGTTGCACATTTTGGCAAGCCATCGTCAGGTTCTGGGTTTAATTGTCTGTTTGGATTTCTAACACCAATCATAATTGTGGTAACCTCAGCTAGGTTAGGATTTCCAGAAATATATATTTGTGCACCAGTGCTTAATGTGGAGTCATATACTATTTGTGCGTTAGCATGTTTACCATCTAGAATTGCCTGATTTCGAACAAGTTTGATTCCCCATAAATCTTCAAAATTAATATCTACATTATTTGAAGGCGGCCAAACTTTTTCTTGATCACTTTCCGATGTTCCCAAATATCTACCCGGCTCAGTTACAGCTAGTGGAATTTCATATTCATAATAGTTTTGGTCAAAATCTGTTCCTAAACGCACAAATAGTTTTAAATCTCCATCTTCTAGCAGGCCATCCTGCAAAAGCTCTGCGTGAGAAAACATACGCAAACGTTTATAACGCCTTAGGTCCATATCAATGTTCTTGTAGGCAGAGTATGCACTGCCGTCTTCAAGGTTACACACCTCTAGTGTCATCGATTGTTCATTCGCTCTGGTCGCCGCTTGTGCGCCATAAGTAAGTTCCCTTAAAATTCCAGGAGGCAAAATATAATTAACAGGAGTTTTTTCAGAATTTTCTTCAATATTCAAGGCGCCAATATTAAAATCTTGAGCAGATTCTTCATTTAGTTCTTCACCTCCTGAATAAATTGTTTCTGTATACTTTCTCCATTGCCCTCGAGTTAATTGGAGCTGAGCAAAACGGAGATAAACTGGTTTATCGAACCCAGTCATATACATACGTATAAAGCGCATGGAACGAAAGTCTGAAATACCACCAACAGCTTTCTCAAATTCGGCCATTGGTATTTTGAATTGATACCATTTCACCGATCTTTCACCATCAGAAGTTGTTGCCTTAGCTTCTAAAATATTATTTAAGTAATTTCTTCCAACTGTGCTCAACCCTGCCTTCGAAATATCTATACTGTATTGGTAATAACTCTCCGTTTCATCTAGCGTATTGTCGTTATTTATGTCTTCAACATGTGGCCGTTGAGAAGATGTTGTTGGATAACCACCTTCATTCTGAGTACTATATTGAGCAGATGTTGGGGAATTACCTTCTAATCCATTGAACTCTTTATACCTTTGGAGAATATTGAATTCATCTCCATCATATTGGTCATCTCTGAAGAATTTATAGTTATCTGCTGACGGGTCGTTCGATGCATTTTTATAGGCATTGCTTCCAGTTCCTAAGTTTGGATCTTGAGCAATTTTTTGAATGTAGTTATCATTAAAGAAAATAACCTCTTCTTCATCTCGTAATCCATCCAAACCAACGTCTTGGTGTGGTCTTGATTCTGGATCGTTTACAAATGCATTTACGACAGCTTGCGTTCCCGATGGCGGAAGTCTTCCCCATTCCGAAAAATCTGCTGCATTAGATAAATCTTGAGAATTTATTTGATCAATTGGCATGCCTTGTTCGAATGTCTTCCGCCCATCACGCAAAATATCTTCAGATATTTGACCAATATTGAAATAGAGTTTACCTGACATATCTTCCTGCGGATATTCAGGATTATCGCTCTCAGCAAATGGATCCATAACCCAAAACTGAATATACTCAACATTTGCAGCTTCGAAATCATTTGTAGTTAGTTCACGCATAATGCCACCCCATCTCTTCTCTGGATTTTTCAAACTTCCGTCTGCATTTAACCCATATCCGTATTGTTCTCCTTCACTATTTTGACCATCTACATCATAGTTATATGGTCCTCTTTCTTCTGGATAGTATGCCATATCAAGTGTCACTATGTTATTGAACGAACCAACAATTGGATCTTTATCTGGGAAAACCTCTTTTTGCTGAATCTCACGCATAAAGTGATTTGCCGTCATAGTAACGTCTGCCTCAACATTTTCTGGCATATTTGGATCATTTCTCGTTGGATAAAAAAGTGGATCCATGGTATACCAGGATAATTTTGCACGATTATATCCATAAGCCAGGTCTCCAACTAAATTTCCTTCTGGAAATTTATCTGGTTGACCTTGTGGGGTACTTGCTATTATCCATGTTGCTGCAGAACCAGACTTTATATCTATTGCTGTTTGACTTCCTTCAAAATCATCAATATAAGCAGTTGGTCCGTCACTTCCTAAATCAATCGCTCTCGATGTGCCTGGGAATAACTTAGCTACCTCTCCTCCAACATTAATATTTGACTTTTCTTTTGTATTGATTAACGGAATTTTATCAACCATTGCTGTCAAAAACTGAGACTCAGTTTTATAATTTCCATCTAAACCAATAATGGTATTACGCATGGGCTCAGATCCCTGATTTACTTTGTTCGTAATGGGCTTTTCACTTAAATTCATTACAGTTCCTCCAAGAATCAAATCATCAGAAATAGTGTAATCAAAACGCGAAGCAAATAGTGTTTTTGGCTGGATATTAAACAGTTGCTGACTTTCTAATGCAATCTTAATAGGTGTGCCAGATTCTAAAATAGACTGATTTATAATCGTGACTCTACCTATGTTATAATCAACAAGGTAATCTGTGTTTTCTACTAATGGAACACCTCCCGAAGTGACAACAACCGAACCTTCAGGAATATTTATTGCACCTAAAGAAATTTCAGAACCTGAAGTAGATTTCGTTTCTCCTCGAATACTATATCGATTTTTTTCTGGGAATTTCACTTTAGCGTTTGTTTGCGTATTGGTATAAAGTGAATCAAATGCATATTTAGCTGCAATTTTATCGTCATCAAATAGCGTATGAATATGTGATCCAAAAGGCTCTAACACAGGGAAAATAATTCTTCCATTTTGAGGGACAATTGTCATTCTTGGGTTATCTATATAATCAAATACCCCATCCTTCCCTTTCAAATTCGTTACCGTCAATTCATCTAATCCTAATAATCCAAGTAGTTGTTTTTCTTTTGTTCTTGCTGGCCCTTCAGGTAAATAATTGTTATCCACTCCTGTATTTCTATTTAAGTACCAAACTTCTAATTCAAAACCTTCTTTCTGAACATTATATGCGCCAATAGAATAAACATTTTTCATCATCAAATCCCACATAGGTATTCTAGTATTTCTTTCGGTGGTTTTTAATAATTTTAGAAACAATGCATCTTGACCTTGCACATCGTCAGAAAACTCGCCAACTTGATAAGTTACACCTTGATAAGTATACTGGAACGCTACTGCCAACATCTGATTAAGATTTAATTCTTGACGCATAGATATATATCCTAACTGAGGGTGTATATAATATTCGTTTTCGTTAAGTCTCCTTGCTAGTTCAACCTTTTGATAGTCTTTTTTCGCTTTCATGTTTAGCCCACCTAGAGCCGCACTCGAATATGTAAATCCTCTTATGTCGGGGTTACTGCCTCCATCCAATGTTCCGTATAAAGCATTTACATCATTTTTTGGCAACTGGCTTGATGGCCCGTTCGGAGATGCTATAAACATATTATATATATTGTCAGGATCAGATTCTCCAATATCTTGAAAAGCAATTACGTTTCTGGTATTCTCTGTAGTGTTATTTGTATTGGTAACCCACAACTCAACACGCGTAATATTTACTAACGATTTAATGATTGGAGGAGACGCAACCGCCTGTTCGTAGCTATCTCTAAAATAATGTGACAAAAAGAAGTGCTTATTCTGTTCGTATTGATCAGCTTTAACTTCAAATTCTTGAATTTGCGCTCCACCTTCGACTGTTATTTCAGATTTTTTTCCGTTCTGCTTTGATAAGACCGAGGTAACCATTAAACGACCAAACTGAAGTTGTGTTTTTATCCCGAAAAGTGTCTGACTACCAGTAATAAGGGAACCTGTTAAGGGCAACGATACATTACCTGCCTCTATTTTCTTAATAATCTCATCTTCATATCCTGTGTATTCAAGTTTCATTTGATTTTCGAACTCAAACGTACTTTCGGTGTTGTAATTGGTGGAAAGTTTCATTTTATCTCCTACCGTGCCAATCACGTTTAACTGAATTTTCATATCAAATTCAAACGTTCCCACAGTTCTGTTTCTTATCGGAACTTGAGGATTATCGGTATGCTGAACTTTACCTCCAAACCTTAGCTCTGCCGATCCTGTGGGTTTTATATCAACTGTGCTACCGCCAAAAATCTTATCA
>Ga0315332_10000892_pt1 | contig 15032 bp, 16 predicted proteins | sample M110034915metaG_FD_203455 | JGI IMG/M metagenome (GOLD analysis project Ga0315332, IMG submission 203455) | Ammonia-oxidizing marine archaeal communities from Monterey Bay, California, United States - M1 100m 34915 | ecosystem: Environmental > Aquatic > Marine > Intertidal zone | place: USA...
ACCAAGTCTGGCACGACGTGTGCCGTGCCGATGAGTAGCGTTGACTTGTTGCCTACAGTGCTGGAGTTGACTGGTCACTCATCGGTGTCCCAAGAAATCGATGGAGTTAGCATTGCTTCGCCGCTGCGTGCGCAGCCGATGCCTGAGCGTCCGCTGTTCTGGCACTATCCGCATTACGGCAACCAGGGTGGATTCCCGAGTGGCGCGATTCGCTTAGGTCAGTGGAAACTAATCGAGCGACTAGAAGATGGTCGCGTGCACTTGTTTGATCTGGAGAACGATGTCAGCGAACAGGTTGATCTCGCTAATGAGCAACCCGGCCGCGTCGCGAAGCTGCGTGACATGCTGCATGCGTGGTATCGCAAGATGGATGCGAAGTTCCTGCGCGAGCGCAACGGAGCGGTCCCGTGGCGGCCAAAGAACTAGTCGTTGGGCGGGTCAATTCAAGTTGATGCCTAGTGGTTGACGGTCCGAAGCGATGTCTATTTGCCTGACTTAGAGTTGCGGTTTGTTTCTTCCTGCAGGATGCGCGGGATCAGCTCTCGGAGTTTCTGTGCGCGCTCGAGGGGGTCGGGATGAGTACTCATCCATTCCGGTCCGCTGCTGCCGAGTGCGGCCATGCGTTCCCAAAGTTTCGGAGCTTCGTTCGGATCGAATCCGGCGCGGATCGCGTAGCGAATGCCCCAGATGTCGGCCTCGGTTTCGTGGCCTCGGCTGTAGGGGAGGGTGACGGCGTACTGGCCGACTAGTCCGATTGCGCCCATGAGTTGGGCGCGTGTTTCGTTGTCTACTTCTGCGTTATCGAGGCTGGCATCGATGACAGCCATGGCGACGCCATTGAGTTGGCTGCTTGTCATGCGCTTGCCCCCGTGCCGTTGGGTTGCGTGCGCGACTTCGTGGCCCATGACGGCCGCTAGGCCGTCGATGTTCTTCGTCAGCGGTAGGATGCCGGTGTAGATCGCGATGCGACCGTTTGGTAGGCAGAAAGCATTGGGGACGTTGTCCGCTTTCAAGAGCTTGGCTTGCCACGGAAATTTCTCGTTTGCGGCTGCTGCGATGCGCCGAGCCACTTCTTGGACCATCTCGTAGTCCGGACCGCTGGTGACTTCGGGATACTCTGCGCTGGCTTGCTGGTAGGCCTGGACGCTCAGTTGCTCCAGTTGCTCGTCGGAGTAGAAGTTGAGACCACAGCCTGAGAGCAAGAACAGCCACAGAACGGATAAGCGCACGATTTTCCGCATTGCACCATGTTACGGGGATTGTTGCCGGGGGCCAGGGGAGGTTTCCTCGGTTGGGGGCGCGCAAACCTTGCGTCGGTACGCTCCATGACCGATGCTCCGCCGATGCAAGCAGATTTGGTGATCGTCGGCGGTGCCCGTACCGCCATGGCTGAGTACTCGGGCACGCCCGGATTCGGCAAGTTTAAGAATGTCTCCGCGATTGATCTTGGCGCCCATGCAGCCAAGGCAGCACTAGAGCGCGCGGGCGTGAAGCCTGAGATGGTCGACGAAACGTTCGTCGGCAATGCAGCGCAAAGCAGCAGCGATGCGATTTACGGTGCGCGTCACGTGGCACTCAAGGCCGGTGTTCCGCATGACAAGCCGGCCCTGACGGTCAACCGTTTGTGTGGCTCTGGCATCCAGTCGGTTGTCTCGGCAGCGCACTCGATGTTGCTCGGTGAGTCGAAGCTCTGTCTCGCTGGCGGCATGGAAAACATGAGCCAGGTGCCGCACGTGATCCGTGGCGCTCGCGAAGGGTTCCGTTTTGGTCAGGAACAGAAGATCGAAGACCTTTTGTTTGCCGCTCTCTACGACCCGTTCTGCAAGTTCTTCATGGCGCAGACCGCCGAGAACGTTGCTAAGAAGATCGGTATCTCGCGCGAAGAGCAGGACGAATATGCGCTGCGCAGCCACCAGCTCGGTGCGGCTGCCGTGAAGGCGGGCAAGTTCGCTGCTGAGATTGCGCCGATGACGATTACTAAGGGTCGCAAGGAGTTTGTTGTCGATAGCGATGATCACATCAAGCCAGAGACGACGCTCGAAGGTTTGGCCAAGCTGCGCGCCGCGTTCGGCAAGGAAGGTACCGTCACGGCCGGCAACGCCTCGGGCATTGTTGATGGCGCCGCGATGTTGGTTGTCACGACCGCTGAGCACGCCAAGGAGCACGGCCTCAACGTCAAAGCGAAGATCAAGTCATGGGGTATCGCCGGTGTCGAGCCGGAGATCATGGGCATCGGACCAGTCCCTGCAATCCAGCAGGCATGTGCGAAGGCCAATATCAAAGTCGGCGACCTCGATCTAATCGAGATCAACGAAGCGTTCTCGGCTCAATACCTTGGCTGCGAAAAGGAGCTCGGTCTCGATCGCAACAAGTGCAACGTCAACGGTGGCGCCGTGGCGCTTGGTCACCCGCTCGGTGCGACCGGCACGCGTTTGCTGTTGACGCTCGTTCGCGAGATGGAAGAGTCGGGCAAGGCGCTCGGATGTGCTTCGGCTTGCATTGGCGGTGGCCAAGGCATCGCCATGATCTTGGAGCGGGCGTAAGCCCTAAGGATTATTCATGCGCGATAGCACCGTGAAGTTTGACGGTCGTGTCCTCTACCTCACCGAGGACGAGGCCGAACTCAAGGCACAGCTGTATGACGGCGTGCCGCTCGATTACGACCCGAACCGTAAGCTCGTCGACAACATCTCGACCGATGAGCTGACGCCGGGTTGGGTTTGCTACTACTACGATGAGACGCTCGCGCGCTACTGCCTGGTGGGTTTGCGTGGCGGCAACATTGAGAAGGACGCGATCAAGAACGGTAAGTTCTCGGTCATCGTCAGCGGCGTTTCCAAGGGCTGTGGTAGCTCGCGCGAAACGGCACCGTTCAGCGAACTGAAGGCGGGCATCCAGCTTGTCATTGCCAAGAACATCGAGAAGATCTACGGCCAGAACTGCCAGAACATTGGCCTTCTGACATCGACCGACTTCACGCTGATCGACCGGATCAAGAACGGCGAAGAGATCTCGATCGAAGAGTTCACCAAGGGACTCGACGAGATCGCTGCCGAGATCGTCCGCCACGGTGGTCTGTTCGCCTACAACAAGGCGCGTCTGGCTGGCACCACGGTGCCGCCGGCAACCGAGACTGCGGCACGGCCGATGACGTTGTGTGAGAAGATTATTTCGAACCGTGCGATCGCCGATGCGAAGACCGGTGAGCTTGGGGTGACTGCGGTGAAGCCTGGTGATGCACTGTTCGTGCGCACCGACGTTCGCTTTAGCCATGAGTATGTGACGCCGATGGCCGAAGCCCTATTCAAGATGGGGCTTGGCGAAGACGCGAAGATCAACGATCCCAAGTCAGTGTTTGCGTTCCGCGATCACTTGACGTTCTTGGATCGCGTGATGCCGCAGAAGCACATCGACATGGGCCTCAAGGAGCAGGCTGGCTCACTGGCGACGGTGCAGCAGAAGTTTGCCGATGCCCAAGGCGTGCGCCTCTACGGCGAAGTCGAGCGCGACGGCAAGACGGTTGGTTCCGAGGGTATCTGCCACAACATCGTGATCGAAGACTTGGCCGAGCCAGGCCAGCTCGTGATCGGCACCGATAGCCACACCTGCATGGCGGGTGCGATTGGTTGCTTCGCGTTTGGTGTCGGTTCGACTGATATGGCCAACAGTTGGTTCACTAAGGACGTGCGCGTCAAGGTGCCGGAGTCCGTGCGGGTCAACTTGACCGGTGAGCTCAAGACCGGTGTTTGCGGCAAGGACGTCATGCTGCACTTGCTGAGCGATGAGTTCTTCAAGACGGGTGCTGGTATCGGCAAGGTGCTCGAGTTCGCTGGCGCGGGCACGATGGCCCTGTCGCTCGATGAGCGCGCGACGCTGACCAACATGGCGGTCGAGGCCGGTGGCTTTACTGGCATCATCGAAGCCGATGAAGTTGTCGTCGAGCAAATCCACGCGCTGCGTGGCACGGATAAGGATCACCTACGCAGCCAGATCGTCAAGGCTGACGACGGTGCCAGCTACGTCAAGACCTTTGACATCGACCTGAGCCAGGTTGTGCCAACGGTGGCGACGCCTGGCGATCCGCGCAATGGCATCGCGCTAGATGCTTTCCAAAAGGACCAGGGCAAGGTCGCGATCGATATCGCCTATGGCGGTTCGTGCACCGGCGGCAAGAAAGCCGACATGGACATGTATGCCGAGGTCGTTCGCAAGGCGACGGATAAGGGGCTCAGCCTGAAGGCGAAGACCTACATCCAGTTCGGCAGCCAACGCATCCGTGACTACGCGCAGAAGATGGGCTACGTGCAGCTATTTGAAGGCGCGGGCGTCGAGCTGATCGATCCGAGCTGTGGCGCATGCATCAAGGCCGGTCCTGGCGTGTCGTTCAAGCCGGACGAAGTCACGGTCTCGGCGATTAATCGCAACTTCCCTGGCCGCAGTGGTCCCGGTGATGTCTATCTGGCAAGCCCTTATGTGGTCGTAGCGAGTGCCTTCTTGGGCCACGTTGGCGGTCCGGGCGAACTCTAGCGTGCCTCGCCAGGAGGGGCAGGTGTTGCCTGCTTCTCCGGGCTAGCCATTGATGGCTCTTGATAGGGAGCGGATCTGCCCCTTGGCTGCGTTTGTGAGCGCAGCTATGTGTTTGGTTTGCCCTTCTCTTTTCCGGCCATCGCGGCAAAGCGTGCGGCGCATGCGGCTAGTACTACGGCGGAGGCTACCGTGCTGAGGTAGAGGCTCAATGTCCAGGTTGCTGTGACGCCACGCAGTGTCCCTGGGCCGCGTCCAAGATGAAGGACCATGGAGAGCACCATGATTGTGGCCAGCATCAGGCTGGCTGGGCGCACTGCTTTCTGAGTTGTCCGAGTGCGTGTTTCGATGAGCGTCATCACCGCGAGCAGTGCGCTTGTGCACAGACATGTGAATCCAGCGGTGGTGCCTTGCCACGCGGCTGGGCCGAAAATTTCACCGAATAGGGTAGTGAACTCGACTCTAGTCCATGGGCGTGTTGCAGCGATCGCGGTTACCGCTGATGCGATGAACAGCAGCCTGCGCCAGAACGCCTTCTCTCTCTGCGGCGAGTCGAATAAGGGGTCGCTGGGGTCTTTCGGCGTGGTGAAGAACACTTGCGAGTCATTGTAGAGTGCGTTCTCGGCGTGTGCAAATTGGCTCATCGAGCATGAGTCTATTGATGTCTTGCCGAGCAGTGGCTGGCTGGCCAAGAGCTCGAGGGCGATACTCGTTGTTTGCTTGACGTTTAGTGGCTTGCCGTTGGTGCAATGCAGTCCGTTTCAGTGACGCAGTGTTCTGGAGGGTGCAAGAAGCGATGGCAATGGGGTGTTGCGCTGTGTCCAGCGGTCTTGCCTGTGGTGTGCCGAAAAGAGAGTTAGCACATGGCGGATGACTACGAAGATGACTGGGCGCCATTGACTCCGGAGCAGTTGGCGCGGAGTTCGTCGGAGATTGAGGACGCAACCAGAACCCCGCCCGAGGATTGTGCCGAGGTTGCGTCAAAGTGCACGCCACTGCCGGAGCGCGCCCCCGAAACACATCTGACTTCGCGGCAGGCAGACATGCTTCGTGAATTGCAGGAGAGAGTTGCGAAAGCGGGCCCCGGCAACAGTCTGATTTCGCATATGCAGCATCGCGAGATGCGCGCCAAGCGACAGCAGCAGGCGGCTCGGAAGGCCGAGAAGCAATTGGCTGCGACGTGTGTCGCTGGGGATTTGTCACCCGAACCGGAGTCCGTGATCGAGATGTCTCGAGAGAGAGACGCTGACCCGCGCGAGTTCGATGGTTGGTTTCAGCAGTTGCCGGAGGTCGAGCAAGCGCGTCTACGTCAGATATGGTTTGACGAGCGGCACAAGTTTGATGACTCCGGCCAGATCTACCGAACCCGTCTAAAGCGGGCGATCAGTTATGGCGCAGTCGCTTTTTTTAGCATGTCGGTGATCTTGATGGGGTTGGCGGGAGACTTCACCATGATGCTGAGTATGACGTTCGCTGGTGCGGTTGCCGGTGCCACCGCGCACGTGCTGGGCGGTGGTCGGTTTGTCTACTCGGGGTGCGGCCTCGCGGCGTATGTATGCGTTATGGGGACGATGACCCAAGGCAACCCGTTCTTGCTTTACGGCTCCCTACTTGCCGCGTTCGTCATGGGCGTCATCGGCATGGATGGCGAGATGCGACGGTCGGCCGGCTATTGCAAAGACTAGCCGTCTGCTTAGCGCTTCTTGCGTTGGCGGATCTCGAATGGATGGGCAAACGCCTGCGGCTTGACATCGTCGATCAACGTGCACTGCCCCTTTTCGAGGTCTGCGCCGACGGCTGCGACATGCTTGCGGAGGCGGTCCATCTCCCACAGTCCCGTTAGTAGCTTGAGGCCCTTAACTCGTGTCCGCAATTGCTCGCAATGCAGCGCGGCGATGCGGATTTGGCTAGCGTCGCGATTGCTGGTTGCGTGGTGGCAGAGGGCAAGTATCGAGACCAGCAATTCGATGCATTTGCCGAGGCGTTGCAGCGGGATCTGTGCTCGTGTCAGCTCAAGTTGGAAGTGTAGGTTGATGCCGAGGTAGGCAAAGCGAAGTTGGCGCAGGCGACGCTCGGCGAAGCGCGCGTAGTTGCGTAGTTCGACCGGTAGCAGTTGGTAGCGCGGGATCATGCTGGTTGGCACGATGCGGAACGGTGTGCGTAGTGCTTCGATCAGCGAGTTGCCAATGATCCATCCTTTGAGCTTCCAGAAGGAAGGATTGGTCAGTAAGCGTCGTGTCGCGGTTAGCACCTTGCCCGGTTTGCTGAAGACGGTTCCGGGCGTGATGCGCAGAATACGTTGGTCGCGTGGCAAAGGCTTGCCGTCCGTGCCGACGTTGATCGACTGCAAGACGCCGAGCATGCCTGCCATGTATTTTGATGTGAACTTGTCGGTGACGTCCTTGACCATGCCCATGAGGATCAAGTCATCTTCACCTTCGACGACGCCAAACACGTGCATGTTGTGGCGGGCATCGTGCACGCGCGAACCCCGGTCAAACGTGCGGCCGCCTAGCACGCGTTCGCAGGCAATTTGAGAATCGAGCGCGCTAGTTGCTGCTGCGGACTTTGTTAGGTCACGTAATCCAGCGAGATCGACGCCGTCCTTGTCTTGGCGTAACGACAAATGGCTGAGCGCCCGCGACATCAGTGAGCCGCCGAGCATGCGGCCAATGTGTTGTTGCGGCAGTTCGTGTTTGATGACCTGTCCGCCAACGCCTTCGCGACTACGCGCATATGCGGTCGCGTCGGCCGCGAACATGCGCTGGTAGCCAGAGGCCATCGCGGCCAACATGCATCGGCCCATGCGTAGGCAGTAGAACAGAACTTCGACGCCGTCGGCTTGGATCTCTTCGTTCGCCTTCAGTGGGTAATTGTTGAAGTGAAGGCGTGAGTTGTAGTTGGCCGTGAACGCGCCGGTGTTCGACGATTTGCACCAGAACTCGTAGTCCTTGCCGTCGTCCTTTGTGATGTCTTGCTCGGGGAGCTTGGTCACGAACAAGCCGACCTTCTTGCCTTCTTTGCCGACGCGGCAAACGATGCCGACGAGGCCGCCGTGGGTTGCGTTGGTGATCCACAGTTTGTTGCGGTCGCCGTCGGCGAATAGGCGGAAGCCGGAGCCCGAAGGATCTTGTTCGACGTAGGCGCGTACCTTCTTGGCGTTAACGCCGATGCCGACTTCCGTCAGGCCGAACGCCATGAGTTCGCCATCGGATACTAGCGGCAGGAAGAGGTTCTTTTGTTCTTCGGTGCCGTAGGCGAGCAGGGAGCCGGCTCCGATTGTTAGTTCGCCGGATATTTCGACTGCGAGCGGGCCGAGGCCGTTGGCGGCCATCTCCTCTTCGACCAGTGCGAGTTGCGTGTATTCCGCATCCTTGCCACCAAAGTTGCTGGGGACTGTGAATCCATAACCACCGGCGGCGGCAACTTGCTTGCGCAGCGTGCTCGAGAGTTTTCCGTCGGCCGTGAAGGCGGTGCCTTGCTCAAGCGCGTCCATCGCCGCGGCCATGACTTCGTCGCCGGCTGTGCGGTCGGCCTTGGCTGCGCCCGTGGCGCCGCTTTGCAGTTCGCTTGTCTCGGGGGCCGGGCCATAGATTAATCTCTCGACTAAGCCCTGCTTGTGGGCACCGAGGCGTTCTGCTGCCTGCCTGGCGGCGTCGTCGAGGGCGCCAACATCACGGGCTGATTCGGCGTCGCCGGCAGCGGCGAGTGCCTGGGCGGCGGTGGATGCGGCGGGGGATGATTCTGGCGGTTGGGTGCTCACTGTTCGGATTCCGGCCAAACATGGTGCCCTTAGAAGCCTCTCGGCGCCACGGTCTTAACGACGAATGACGCGTCTGTTGCTCAGAAGCCACTGGCAACGGAGCGTCCAGATTCGTACCGTCTTCGCCTAGGAATCTCCCATGAGTGAATCAACGACCCTTCAGGTCGGGCAAACTGTGCCCGACTTCTCTCTCACTACCTACGAACCAACCACCAAAGGCTTTGGCGAATTCTCGCTGGCCGATGCCAAGAAGAACGGCAAGTGGACCATGCTGTTCTTCTACCCGGCGGACTACACGTTCGTTTGAAGCACCGAATTCGCTGCTCTGGCAGAGCAGCAAGAAAGGTTCGCAAAGATGGGCTGTGAGATCGTCACAGTCAGCGCGGACACGCAATTCGTTCACTTGGCTTGGCAGCGCGAAGAGAAGGATCTCGAAGCCGTCACGTTCCATATGGGCTCCGACCGCAATGGCGACCTCGCCAAGCAGTTCGGTGTCTGGAACGGTGGCTTCTGCCTGCGCGGCACCTACCTCATCTCACCAGCAGGAATGTTGATGAACGCTGAGGTGAATTTCCTGAACCTTGGTCGCAACATTGATGAGACCATGCGCAAGTTCAAGGCCAACATCTACCTTGGAAAGAAGCCCAACGAAGGCTGCCCATCGAAGTGGCAGGACGATGGCGACCGCACGTTGACGCCCGGCCCGGAAATGGTCGGTCGCGTTCACGACGCGTAGTTCGAACGTCGAAGTTCGCGATGGCTCTGCCTACGTAGGGCCGTTGGTTAGTAGTGATGTTAACGGACGCTTCGCATGGCCTTACGGGTCAGCGTGACGGCGTGCCGTTACAATATTGGCGTGCCATTCACGACATTCGTGATCGGTGCGCCAGTTTCATGATCAGAGTTCTGCTACATTGTCTGGCATGAATCTCAGCAAGTCATGTTTGGTCATGGCGGCGCTCGCATTCGCTGGTGGCACTCTCGCCGCGCAGCAGAAAGGTAGTGAGCCGCCCGCGATCGAATTCGTCAAGGTCTGGAACGATGGTCCCAGTTCGTTTGAGGAACTCGAAGGCAAAGTTGTCATCCTCGATTTCGGCGCCACTTGGTGAGGCCCGTGTAAAGGGGCTGTCCCGCATCTGAATGAGCTTCACGAGAAGTTCGCAGACCAGGGATTGCTCGTCATCGGCGTGTCCGATGAAGAGGAAGGCAAGATCGAGAAGACGTTCATCAACGACCTCGGGGCTAAGTACCCGATGGCGAAGATCAATAAGTCTGACACTCAGAAATACGGCATCAGGTTCTATCCGAGCATCTATTGCTTCGCGCCGGATGGCACGGTGCACTCGGTGCCGGATGATCGCATGCCTAGCGAGGCAGTGATCAAGACGCTGTTGCAGAACGTTTCCTTGGCGCCGAAGTTGCCAGACGGAGCACGTTACGCACCAGTCCGCTCAATGTGGGAGGGCAAGCAGTACAAGAAGCTCGACACCTACCTGACCAAGATCCTTGGCGCAGACAAACTCGATGACGAGATGCGCACGGTGTTTGAGGGACAGCGCGAGGAACTCGACAAGCGTGCCGCTAAGCAGGTTGCGCGTGTTGGCAAGGTGTCTCAGGGGCCGGACTACTTCGCTGCGAAGGCCACCCTGCAGAAGATTCAGAAAGAGTGGCTGGGCTTCGAAGCTGCTGGCGCGGCCAAGATTGAGCTGGCTCGCTTTGCCAAGGATCGCACGATCAAAAAAGAGATCGCCGCGAGCAAGTCCTTGAACAAGTTGCTGCGCAAATACGATCCCAACAAGATCAGTCAACGGCGAAAGCTGAAGGACGGTCTGTTGAAGTTCGCGAAGAAGAACGCTGGCACGTATGCCGGTGAAGATGCCGCCAAGCAGGCCGCTCGCTTTCGCTGAGTAGCTTGCCTGCTACGTCGACCTAAGCCCGACTCTTACATCCGATGACCCGTATTTTGGTGATTCGGCGAGGAGGGCTCGGTGACACGTTGTTGACCGCGCCGCTGATACGCGCGCTGCGGCAGCAACACGAAGGTGCCGAAGTGCACCTTGCCGGCACTCGCGAGTTTTGCGATGTGCTGTGCGCTTACGGTGTTGTCGATGCTGCCCATTCGGCAGAGGACTTCCTGTTGTGGATTCCTGATCGGGCCCGGCAGCGCTTGGCGCCGTTCGACCTGCTGATCGGTGACGAACCGGATTGCGTGCAGCACGCACTTGATTTGAAGAGCCACGTCTCAGGGATCCCTTACGCGTTGCAGTTGGCGCGCCAGGTCGGGTGTGAGCCTGCTTGGCCATCGGGTTGTCAGTTGTTGCCGGCGAGAGCCACCGCTACGTCAGGGCCGATCGTGCTGGCTCCAGGAAGTGGCGGTGTAGAGAAGTGTTGGCCGCCGGACTCTTGGCTTGCGTTGGCGCATCGCGTGATTGCGCAAGGCCACGAATTGCAGGTCGTTGTCGGACCTGTTGAGGTTGAGCGCAACGATCCGCGTGCGTGGTCGTGGCCGAGTGATACGCATTTTGTGGTTGAGCAAGAACCGGTGCGGCTTGCGAAGGCCCTTGAGAGCGCGCGTGCGTTCGTCGGTAATGATAGTGGTACGACCCATCTCGCGGCGATGCTTGCAGTGCCAACGGTTGCGATCTTTGTTACGACGGACCCTTCTGTTTGGGCGCCCGTCGGCACACATGTGCAAGTTGTTGGCGGCGTGGGGCAACTGCCGGACATTGACGAGGTGGCGATTTCAGCGGCGCTTGCGTGGGGCGGGTAACTGTTTTCTGACGCGCTGCCAGTAGCCCTTGGTGGCGTTCTTCTTGTGACCCTGCGGTCCGCCGTTGTGTATCTTTGCGACGGTTTTGCCATCACCGATAGCCCACGCATGTTGGGCGTGGCGACGCATGTAGGCATCGATGACTCGCTCGGCGTAGTCCCGCTGGCGACATTGCGGATAGGTGCCCCCAAGTGATGGATCGAACTCGTTGGCATCTAACCAGTAGACCATATGAATTTGATATGGGCCGATGGCCAGGCCGTTGTCGCCATCTGGAACGTCATCGCGGTTGCCGCTCTCAACAAAGCGAATGGCATTGAGTAGCACGCGGCGATCCCAAGTTTCCACTGATGTATCGCGATTGCCCGTTGCGAGCCAAGCAAGTGCTAGCAGCAGCACGCCAGCGATTGATGCGCTGCGACGGGTTCGTGGGCGCAGGCGTCGCCACGGGATCTGCACTAGCTTGCGATACGTCGACTTTGCAATCGCCGCGGCGGCCGTGCGACTTCGCAGTAGCATCTTCATTTCCGTACCACCAGGGCGATGCCGATCACGACGCATCCAGCGCCCACCCAAGTCATCGTGCCGTGGCTGCCGTCGCCAACCAAGTGGGCCAGCACGATCGCAAGCACTGGAGTTACGTAGTTGATCAAGGCAAGCATGGATGCGGGAGCGGTGCGCAGCAGCCAGAAATAGATGCCGAACGTCATGGTCGTGCCAAATACCGACAAGCAGACAGTTGTGACGGTAACGCGTAGCGACCAAGTGATGTTGAGGGGATCTTCCCTGACAAACGCGGCTACCAGGAGCATGGCGGCACCCAGCAGCATGCCGTTGCGATTGAGGATGACGGAGCTGTGCTTGCTCCCATACTTCTTGACCACGGTCGTGCCGAACGCAGCGACGACCGGGCTTAGCAGAAGCAGCCAGGCGTATCCGACATTGTGTTCACTCATGCCGCCTAGGTCGCCGGAAAACACGGTGACGATGCCGGCGAACGAAACCGCAAACCCTAGCCATTGTTTGACGCTGAGTCGCTCGCCTAAGAAGCAGACGGCGCTGCCAGCCATTAGCAGTGGGAAAATCGCCCAGAGCACGGCGGCGATGCCGGACGGTACCGCGGTTTCGGCGCAGTAGAGGATGCCGTAGGCGGCGCCGAAGTTCGTGATGCCACAGAGTGCCCACAGCCAAGTCGGCGGCGGCGGTGCGTTTTCCCACTTGCGCAGCTTCGGAGTTACGGCGGCCATCGTGATGCCAGCAATGACAAAACGCACGGCGGCTGACGACAGCGGAGTCTGCTCTTCGAGGCAGATGCGAATGGCCCACCAAGTGCTGCTCCAGGCGAGGCACAGCACGGTGATGAGGGCGAAGTTAATGAGGTTGCGCCGGGTCTCGGCTTGGCGGATCGGCGGCACCATGCTCACTCTATCGTGGCGACTTTCGACTCCGCAAGCGAGCATCGATCGCGCGCTGGACGCCAGTCGGTTGCGATGCCACGCTATGGATATGCGTAGTCGATTATGGGCGGGTCTGGTGTTGATGGTCTTGGTAGCGACGGCGGCGATGGTCACACCTGAGAATGTGTCCCACGGAAACGTTGAACCCGAGAACGTGGCTGCTGAGAGCTTGGTGCTAGAGCAGTCGGTGTTGCCATCCGAACTGCGCGGCGCGCAGGATCCTGAGCCAGCACCGGATGGTGAGGCTTTGCGTCGCGCCCAAGCCTTGTCGCGGACGACTGCTGAGCATGATCGCTTACAGAAGCTTGTTGGCGAGTGGCGGGTGACGCTGCGTACGTTTCGCGCCGACGGCAAGGTGCAGGAGGTTCGGGGGAAGGTCCTTGGTCAGGCGATGCTCGGCGGCCGTTATATTGTGCTTAATCTGAAGGCGAAGATGCAGGGGCGAGATGTTGAGGCTGTGCAGATCGTCGGCTTCGACACGCTGCGCAATGCCTACACGTCGTCGTGGCGTGATAACGCGACCACTTGGCCGGTTTCATGCCACGGTGGTCTCGGTAATGACGCCAACGTGTTGACGATGACTGGCATGCTGCACGATGCGCATACACCGAACGGACGTGGATTCCGGTTGGTGATCGATTTACGTGAGAAGGACCAAGTGACGGTCAAAGCATTCGAAGACCGTGGCCTGGGTGACAAGTTGATGCAGGAGCAAATCTGGGAGCGGTGATTGCTCCTGAAGTTGTTCGGCCGGCTATTGCTGTCGACTTACTTCTTCGGAGCGTCATCGAGTCCAAGCTTCGATAGCTTCGTCTTGATCACGATGCGGCAGTAACCCTGGTTCTGGTTGTTGCGGAAGTAGTCTTGATGATAGGCCTCAGCTGGCCAGAACTTCACGATTGGGACCACTTCCGTCACGATTGGGTCCTCCCAGTTGTTGGCAATCTTCTCCATTAACGCGAGCGCCGTTTGCTGTTGTTGTTCGGAGTGGAAGAAGATCACCGATCGGTATTGGGTGCCAACGTCGTTGCCTTGGCGGTTGAGCGTGGTTGGGTCGTGTGAACGGAAGAACCAATCGAGCAGTGACTCGTAGCTAATGACCGCAGGGTCGAATGTGACCTTGACCACTTCAGCGTGCTCGGTCGTGCCGCTACAGATCTGCTTGTAGGTTGGATTGTCGATGATGCCGCCGGAGTAACCTGACTCTACGTCGAGGACGCCGTTGAGTTGTTCAAGCACTGCTTCTGTGCACCAAAAGCAACCATTGCCGAGCGTCGCAACTTCGTGCTTACTTGTCGCTGTAGGAGTTTCGGGGGTTTCCGTCATCGTGTTCGCATTGGGTTGTTCGTTCGCTGGAGGTTGGTTGCCGCTATCGGGTTGCTTGATGGGGATGGTTGCCTTGTTAGGGTTCGTGACGGGGTCCGCGACGGGGCCGCAGCACGCCAATGCGAAGATAGGCAGCAAGAGCGACAACAGTAGATGGCGGGTAGTCATGATGAAGGATTCACCCGGTGGGCGATTGGTTGCTTGCGCGACGATCATACGGCGGCGGGGCCGATTCGATCCCTGTTAGCTGGTGGTGGTTGCCTTCTGGGTGGGGTTGCTGTGAGCGTTCAATTGGCGTTGTCATGTGAGCGCGCTGTGAACAGTCGAGTGTGCGTGTCACGCGATGCGTTGCTGGTTGCCTTCTTGGTCTAGGGGGCTGCGTAAATCGAGGTGTTTACCGATTTGCCGCTGTGCGTGATCAAGGGGATTGTCGTAACTCGATTTCGTCTCGTCTATCTCGTGTGGCGTTAAGTCGTTTTGTATAATGGGATTGCACATCTGTCGTGGATCTTTCCTCGGGCCTAACCTCTTGATGTTCGTGAAATGTTAGGTATAGCCATGGCATGTCTTTGCTGCTGGCCCGAACGCACTTTTCCCTACTGACAGCACCTGCGTCGCCGCAGGAGTTGTGTGAGGAGGCGGTTCGGCTTGGTCTGACACACTTGGTGTTGACTGATACCAATGGTCTTTACGGCCTGTACCCGTTCGCGCAGGCGGCGCGGCGCGTTGGTCTGCAGGCGGTGTTCGGTTGTGAGTTGGTGCATCGTGGGCGGCGACTGACGTTGATTGCTCAGGACGAAAGTGGCTACGGCTCGTTGTGCCGTTTGTTGAGTGCGTTCCATGGGGTCGGGCCCGGTCTCTCAGATAGCCGGCGCTCAGGTGGCCTTGCTGGAGATCCTTGTGTCACTAGTGATCGTCGTTCGGAGTTTGATCTCGTGCGCGCCTGTGAGCGCTATGCGAAGGGGTTGTGGTTCCTTTGTGGTGATCCACGGTTGTTGCCTGAGTTGTCGGTGCGGGTGCCGCGTGAGCGGTTGTTGGTGGCGTTGCCGCAGCGCTCGCCTAGTGGTGAGCCTGCGTGCGATTCGGCTAGTGCGCTGCTTGGTGCCGATGCGTCGGTTGCTTCTGCTGGTCCGCGAGATCAGCGTGGCCGTAAATTGCCAGATCCAGGTTGTCGGTGGCCGCGTCAACTATT
>Ga0315332_10000902_pt1 | contig 14951 bp, 11 predicted proteins | sample M110034915metaG_FD_203455 | JGI IMG/M metagenome (GOLD analysis project Ga0315332, IMG submission 203455) | Ammonia-oxidizing marine archaeal communities from Monterey Bay, California, United States - M1 100m 34915 | ecosystem: Environmental > Aquatic > Marine > Intertidal zone | place: USA...
GATCGAACAGTCGACACGAATCGGTTTGAGTTCTTCACGAAGGAATGTCCGCCCCAGCGGTTCACCCCGGGGGACGATGATGCTGAATGGCTGGTTCCGTCGAGCGTACACGGCAACGTTGTGGCTTACGGGGTCAGCGTTGGTGCACTGCAGCACCTGCCCGGTTCTGATTGGCACAATTCGTGGCACAAATCGGCAGCCCTTATTGTCCAGTTGCACAGGTTTCGAAGGATCCGCCAGGGACGGATGGACGGGCACCTCTGTTTTGGACGACAGCCAGACGACCACGTTCTGCAATCCGCCGTTCTGTTTGTTTACGATGACCGTTTCGTCCAGCAGCCCGAACTCACCACAAACTTCTTCGTCTCTGGTGATCACCAGAGACGTCTGGTCGGGGATTTCTCCGGAAAAAATAACTCGTCCCTGCAGCGACGCCCACTCTTCGGAACGGGCGGGATTCCACGAACACGCCGCCGCCAGAGTGAATACGCCTATGCCCCGCCACACACGCAGAGCATTTTGGGCCTGCACGCGCGAAAACAGTCTGCTTGTGAGAGACTTGAACCATCGAATGGACGGCACTGAGCACGACATTATGAATTCCCTGACTTGCCTGATGCGGGACGGCCCGCAAGCCGATTCGAGCTGATGCTCGGAAACTGACAGTCCACTGCCGTTGGTCGCAGCAAAGTTGCAGATACAACGGATTTCCGATTTTCGAAGACGATCACGTAGTTTGTGACGTTCAGATCTGACCACTGGAACTGTAGACCCCGAACGTTGGAGGCGTAAACGGAACTCACGTCTTAGTCGTAACGATATCCTAAACGTTAGTCCAGGTACATCTGGCACAGACACTTCGACTGGTGTGAACGTCGACTGACAACGTGCCGCCAACCGATACTTCAGAGTATAGCGGTAATGAATCCGCATCTCAGGCAGATGCAATTCATTCCCCGAATTATCGCAACGCAGTACTGAAGCGTCTGATGAGCATTGGTGTGGCATCGTCAATCAGCCCCCCGCTAAGTGGCAGACTTCGCGAGCAGGACGATATGCGCCGATTGTTTGTCGGATTGGTGTGCGTGTTGATCGGTGTGGGGGTCCAGATGGTCCACAGCGCCAGTCTGACGTCGTCCCCCGGACAGGCCGAGACCATTTTTCTGAATCGTCACCTGACGTTCCTGGCGATCTCGGTTGTGTGCGGATTCGCGGCGTCGGTGTTGCCATCGTCATTGCTTAGACAGAACGCCAGCCGATTGCTGATCGTCCTTGTCCTGCTACTGGTGGCAGTCCTGATCCCCGGCGTCGGAACGCGCGTAAACGGGGCGCAACGCTGGCTGCGATTTGGCGGCATGTCGATTCAACCTTCCGAGCTGGGTCGCATTATTCTGCCGATCGTCGCTGCGAAGACATTGACTGAGATCCGATTTGGCGCCGGGTTTTCTTTGAGAACACTGCCGCGGACACTGTTGCCGCTGCTTGTCGTGCTGCCCCTGGTTGTCACAGAGCCGGATCTAGGGGCCACGGTCTTTCTTGCCGTTGGTTACGTGGCGGCGCTGTTCATTGGCGGATGGCCATTGAGATATTTCATTGGCTGCGCTGTGCTGATAGTGCCAGCCGCCCTGTCGTTGCTGGCACTGAAATCTTACCAGATGAAACGTATCACCGGATTTATGGCTGCCTGGCAGGATCTGTCGCTGGCACCCTGGCAGATTAGACAGTCGCTCATGTCTCTGGGATCCGGAGGGCTGGAAGGCACGGGGATTGGCGGCGGTTGGCAGAAGTTGAGTTATCTTCCGGAAGCCAATACTGATTTCGTCTTTGCTGTCATCGGCGAAGAGCTGGGATTGTCCGGGACCCTGGCCGTCGTCATCATCTGGATGGGCGTCTTTCTGACCGGCCGAGCTGTCATGAGACCCCTGCGCCGAGATTCCTTCGAATGGATTCTGGGCTCAACTCTGGTTATTCAGATTGTCCTGCAGGCGCTGGCGAATGTGGCTGTGGTCACCGCGATGGTGCCGCCCAAGGGGGTGCCGCACCCTTTTATCAGCTACGGTGGAACAAATCTTCTGGTGAACGTTATTTCTGTGGGCCTGATCGTGGGACTCTCTCGTGCGCGACCAGTTCCGGTTGCTCCGGCGGCCGCAGAGTTTCATACCGACGCAGACTGTTATGAACAGATGGACCCGGAAGAAACCCCGTTCTTAACCGGCTGACCGCAGGGGGATACCGCTACGTAGCAAGCCATTGTTCAGAATTCTGCGCGACGAAAGCCTCATCCTTCAGGAATGGATATGCCGCGCATACGCGGTCCAGCTCGGTGGCCTGTCCCGGCGAAAGGACTTCCTTCGGGTCCAGACATCTGCTGGACGGCAGCAGGCCCTGTCGGCGGAGCACCTCGTTGACACCCGGAATACAGCCCGCGAAGTTATTCGCTGCATCAAAGATGACGGCGTTGGCGTCCGTTAAGGACGCGTTCCTCGTGAGCCACTCTGTGGGAATAGATGCCTGCTCTCGAATCACTTTGATTTCTTTAAGCATGTCCACTGCCGCCTTAGTCCAGACCGCCCACTGCCCCAGCAGGCCACCGACGAATCGGCGGCTGACTCCTTGATATTCGAACCGAGTCAGCAGGTCGGCAATAATGTTGTCGTCGTTACCGGTGTACATGGCTACGTCCGTTCGCCCCGATTCAATCACAGCCCGCATGACATCCCATGTCTGATACCGATCGAATGCGGCTATCTTGATCGCAATGAGAGATTGAACGTCACATAGTCGTCGCCAGAATTCATAGCTCAATACGCGTCCCCCGACACCGGGGTGCAGGTAGAAACCGAAGATTGGAATGACCTCACCGACTGCTGCACAGTGTGCAATCAATGCGTCGTCACTGTCTTTCTGCAGAGCACTGAGATTCAACAGACCGCAGTGATAGCCAAGATCGGCAGCCGTCTGAGCCTCTTTGACCGCCTGTTCTGTTCGTCCGCAGATTCCGGCGACCCTGGTAAACGGCCGTTTGAGCTGTGCATTGTCCAGAAACTGAGCGGCGGACTGCAGCACTGGCTTATACAGTCCGTGCTGTGGATCACGGATTTCGAATTGAGTCGTGTGCACGCCGATCGCCAGTCCACCAGCACCGGCTGCCAGATAATAGCTCAGCAGTGCCCGTTGATATCGCTCAGACCATGAGCCGTCTTCATTCAGTGCCAGCGGGCAGGCTGGGATCACGACACCATCGTTTAGAGAATTTCGCCATTCTGTCATGTGTTAATAACTTCCGCTACGAACTTCAAAATGAGTGGGTTTGCCAAGTGTTTCGCCGCCATGCTTCAACCAGTCCGCGGTCCAGTCCACCATTTGCGTTAACGAAATTCGTGGTGCGCCAAACATGGCATGTGCTTTAGCAGCGTTGCTGAGCCATGCGGTTGCTTGTTCGTCGCCTTCTACAGTTGCCACGGAGTCGAAGCGTTTGGCGAACATCTGTGCGATTTCGCGAATACGCAGTACCTCTGCCCCGGTGATGTTCACGACAAAGGGGGGCGCGCTGGCGTGAGGCAGCGATTGAATGGTGTGAGAGATCGCATCGCCCTGCCAAATCACGTTTGCGTAGCCCATCTCCACGTTTACAGGTTGTGATGTATGAACCTTCTGGGCGATATCCATCAGCACGCCGTATCGCAGATCGATAGAGTAATTCAATCGGATCAGTGATGAACGCGTACCGAATGCGTTTGCTGCGGCTTCAAAGGCTGCCTCACGTCCCCGGCATGACTTGGCATATTCTCCCGGTGGATCGACTTCACTGTCCTCCGTCGCCCCGCCTGATTCCGGCGTTGTGAAAGAGTAGACGCATCCGGTCGACAACGCGACGATTCTAGCCTGCTGATAGCGTTCGGCCACCAGTGCGGGCATGCCCACATTCATGCGTTGCAGTACTTCCGGCTGATTACTGGTGCCGAATTTGACTCCTGCAAGGAAGAAAATGTTGTCCGCTGCAGGCAGGGATGCAACCGACTTTGGGTCGCTGAGATCTGCGGCGACAACTCGAAAGTCCGCGTCTTCAAACTGCTGCCGGACTCTCGGTGAACCGAATCGGGAAATGGTTGTCACGGGTTCATGCCGACCAAGCTCACGCAGAGCTCGCTGCAGCATCAGACTGACATGAAAGCCCATCTTTCCAGCGGCACCAAGGACCGCGTAATTGCCCGGACACTGTTCCACTGCTCGAATGACGGCTGCGGTCGGTCTGGAGATTAATCGGTCAAGTTCTGCGGTGGATTGGGGAGTGGACTGCATGTTTGTTCTGTGTTCGGGGCCTTGCTCAGGTCATCAGGAAGTCGGCACGATCAATGATGTCAATTCAGGACCTGCGCCTTCGGCTGGCCGTCGATCTTTCCTGCCGGCCTCTGCCCGGCCCCGGGTTGTTCAGCGTCTCCCAGATCTTTGCGTGCCGTATTCGCCAGCTTCATCAATTTCCGCACAACGTCCGGATGTTCGGCGGCGACATTCGTTGTGCAGGCGATATCCGTCACGACATTGAAGAGCAGCGGTTCTGCTTTTTCGCCAGTCTTGAAATGAGGATGTCGTATGAAACTATCCAGGGGCAGGAACAACTTCCACGGGCCGCTGCGGACCGCCTGCAATTGGTCACGATAATAGTAATAGAAGGCATCATAGGGTGATCGTGCATCCCGTTCGCCCAGAATCAGTGAACGCACATCATGCCCGTCGACCGCATGATCGAAAGGGACGTCCGCAAATTGAGCAAATGTGGGCAACAAATCCATGGTGGTGGCCAGTTCTTCGCACGTTGTTCCAGGTTGGACATGTCCTGGCCACCACATGATTGTCGGAGACCGAAACGCGCCTTCCGACGTCGTGTAACCACGACCGTACAGCGGGCGATTGGTACCCCGCGTTGTACGGCTCATGTCATTTCCGGACATTGGTGCACCATTGTCCGATAACCAGATCACCAGAGTTTGTTCGGCAATTCCGAGATCGACCAGCTTGTTAAGAATTTCCCCGGTGGACCAGTCGATTTCCTCGATCGAATCGCCCCATGGACCGTTCCTGCTTTTCCCTTTAAATGAAGGACTGGCAAACGGCGCTGCCGTACTTCCTGGCATTGGCTGGGGGAAATACACGAAGAAAGGTTTGTCTTTTTCGTGTTCGATGAAATTCAGGACCTCTTCTGTGCATCGTTTCGTCAGCATGTCTCGATCAACGGGAGCGTCGATAACCTGTTCGTTCTTCATAAGTGGCAACTCCGGCCACGATTCGCCCTGCAGTCGCTCACCAAGTCGCAGACCGACCGCTCGAGTCATATCGTCGCTGTAGGGGATCCCAAAGAATTCGTCGAAGCCCTGTCGAGTCGGCAGGAATTTCGCCTGATCGCCCAAATGCCACTTGCCAAAGATCCCGGTCGCGTATCCTTTTTCTCGCAGAACTTCGGCAATCGTAATTTCGTCCGGGTTCAGGCCATATGGCGACACTGGCCGCAGCACCTGCCCGTCGCGAGGATTGTCGTGCATTCCGACTCGCTGCGAATAGCAACCGGTCATGATGGACGACCGGGAGGGTGTGCACACACCGGCGGTCACGCAGAAATGAGTGAATCGGCAACCTTCCCGGGCCATGCGATTCAAATGCGGAGTGCGGTGGACCGTCGATCCAAACGGTTCAATGTCCCCGTATCCAAGATTGTCGCAGAAGATTACGACAAAATTGGGCCGCGCTCCGAGTGTCGCTGTTGGCGCGACCACGGCAAGATAGAGGACCGTGGCCAGCGCAGACTGAAAAACGTTTGCCATCATATCATTCTTCTCTTCAAACAACCGGTCGAATCCCCTCAGCAGGCACAAAGCCGGGCGTCCGTCCAAACCCATCTGCCAAGAATAGAAGGTCGAAGTCCGAGTTTCAAAGCAAGCTCAGCAACCTGCCGACCACCAGGCACGTAGGTCGTTTTCTTTCGAGCCGGCACTCGCTGGTGTGCTGAGGAGCGAATTTGGCCATTACAGGCCTGGAGTTTGGTGAGGGACACGCCACGGTTACGTCAGGTGCGTATCCGGGAGACAATGTGATGGACGGAAGACCATACCGTCCTGCCAAAAAGACGGTTCAGTGAGTTGCGACGTTCCCGGACTGTAAACGAGTCGTTTTGTAACGCCTTGTTGATTAACGACTTACGTTACAGTGAGGCCTTTCGGCATGGTGTTAGCTATGTCGGGACGCACGGCACGTTGCTGCCAATATAGACACTCAATATGCGCTCATCCGCATCAGTGGTTCGTAGATAAACTGAGGAGAAACCGTGGCAAAGTTACTGACGTTCGATGAAGAGGCTCGCAAGGGGCTGCTTTCCGGCGTTTCCAAACTCTCACGAGCTGTCGCCAGCACGCTGGGACCTCGCGGACGAAATGCAGTTCTGGACAAGGGCTGGGGAGCTCCCAAGGTGACGAAGGACGGTGTCACCGTCGCCGAGGACATCGAGTTGGAAGACCCGTATGAAAACGCGGCGGTCCAGCTGGTGAAGGAGGCCGCATCCAAGACCAACGACGTCGCTGGCGACGGAACCACCACTGCGACCATTCTGGCAGAAGCGATCTACAAACACGGTTTGAAGTATATCGCTGCCGGCAGCGGAGCGATGTCGCTGACGCGTGGTGCTCAGAAGGCAGTTGACGTCGTCATTGAACAGCTGGCAAAAATGTCCAAGCCTGTAAAGGCGAACGATAAGGATCAGATTGCTCGAGTCGCCAGCATTGCCGGCAACAACGATTCGGCCATCGGCGAAATTCTGGCTGACGCTCTGCTGAAAGTCGGCAAAGACGGTGTGATTACCGTTGAAGAAGGCCGTCAGGTGACGACTGAAGTCAACCTGGTTGAAGGGATGCAGTTTGACCGCGGTTACCTGTCACCTCACTTCATTACTAATGAAGACGATCAGGAATGCGTGCTGGAAAACTGTCGCATTCTGATTCACGAAGAAAAGATATCCAGCGCCAAGGATCTGGTACCCGTTCTGGAAGCTATCTCCAAAGACGGTTCGCCTCTTCTGATCATCGCCGAAGACATCGAAGGCGAAGCTCTGGCAACTCTGGTGGTCAATAAGATGCGAGGCATTGTTAATGTTGCCGCAGTAAAGGCTCCTGGCTACGGCGATCGACGCAAGGCAATGCTTGAAGATATTGCTGTGCTGACCAGTGGTAAGGCGTTATTCAAGGACCTTGGCATCAAACTGGAAAATGTTCAGCTGTCGGATCTTGGTAAAGCCAAAACGATTCGAATTGATGCTGACAAAACCGTCATTGTTGAAGGTGGCGGCAAGAAGGGCGACATCAACGGACGTGCCGAACAGATTCGCCGCGAAATTGAAAACACCGACAGCGAATACGATCGCGAAAAACTACAGGAACGACTGGCCAAGCTGGCTGGCGGTGTTGCTCAGATCAAAGTTGGAGCCGCCACCGAAACCGAAATGAAGGAACGTAAGGACCTTGTTGATGACGCTCTGGCGGCAACCCGAGCCGCTATCGAAGAAGGAATCGTTCCTGGTGGCGGTGTCGCTCTGTTGCGATGTGCAGCTTCACTGGACGGGCTGAAGCTCAAGGGCGACGAAGCTCTGGGTGCTGAGCTGATCAGCAATGTGCTGCAGATGCCACTTCGTATGATTGCGTCCAACGCCGGGCTCGACGGCGCTGTTGTGGCAAACCGAGTTAAAAAGGAAAAGAAAGCCACTTACGGTTACGACGCTCTGAACGATAAGTATGGCGACATGCTCAGCTTCGGCGTTGTCGATCCAGCCAAAGTGGTTCGGACGTCTCTGCAGAATGCCACCAGCGTGGCTTCTTTGTTGCTGACGACGGATTGCATTGTGGTCGAAGAACCAGTTGAAGAAGAAGCTGGCGGCGATGACCATCATCATGACCACGACATGGGTGGCATGGGCGGCGGCATGCCCGGTATGGGCGGCGGCATGCCCGGCATGGGTGGTATGGGCGGCGGCATGCCAGGTATGGGAGGCATGGGCGGTATGCCCGGCATGATGTAAACGGACCGCGGTCTGCGACTCTTCGGGACGCTCCCGCTGGTGTCCAGTTGCCGTTGCTGTCGCTACTGAAAATTTGACAACATTTTGCGGCCCGCATGGGCGGCATTTGCCTGAACAGGGCAGGGTTCCAACATAAACAATCTGAATTCATACGGAGTACAGAAATATGAAAATCAATCCTCTCGATGACCGAGTTGTGGTAAAAGCTGACGATGCGGAAGAGACTACTGCCGGCGGTATCGTTCTGCCGGACGCTGCCAAGGAAAAGCCCCAGCGTGGCACCGTGCTGGCCGTTGGCCCAGGGCGACTGCTTGAGAGCGGAGAACGAGCATCCATCAGTGTTGAAGTCGGCGATAAAGTTCTGTTCGGCAAATACGGTGGAACTGACATCGAAGTCGACGATGAAGAAGTCAAGATTCTTCGCGAGAGCGACATTCTGGCTAAGGTTGTGTAAGTACCTGACACACGTGTAAGTATGGGGCTGGCTGTTCGCAGACAGTTGGCACAAATCCGTAAGACATTCAAAGCGACTATTCGGAGCAACTGATAAAGTTCCGGTTGGTAGCTTGTCCCTGTTGGCGGCCATGTCGCCCAAAGGAGCATTTGAAAGTGGCAAAGCAACTTTTGTTCGACGATCCGGCACGCTTGAAGCTGCAGAGTGGCATTGAAACTCTGGCTAAGGCTGTTGCTGTCACTATGGGACCAACCGGTCGCAACGTGATTATTGACAAGAGCTTCGGCAACCCGGTCGTTACCAAAGACGGTGTGACGGTCAGTAAGGAAGTCGAACTGGAAGATCCATACGAGCACATGGGTGCTAAACTGGTCAACGAGGTTGCCAGCAAAACCAGTGACATCGCTGGGGACGGCACAACAACGGCGACGGTGCTGGCGCGAGCGATTTTCGAGGAAGGTCTTCGTAGCATTTCGCTTGGTGCTAATCCGACGGTTGTTCGCAAGGGCATCGACAAGGCTGTGGACGCTGCTCTGGCAAGTGTTGAAAAACTGGCTAAGCCGGTTGATTCCAAAGAGCAGGTGGCTCAGGTTGGGGCCATTTCTGCAAACAACGATCGAGCGATTGGCGACATGATCGCTGACGCCATGGAACGCGTCGGTCGCGATGGTGTCATTACTGTGGAAGAAGGCAAGGCCAACGAGACCACGCTGGACTTTGCAGAAGGTATGCAGTTTGACAAGGGGTACATTTCTCCTTACTTCGTGACGAGCGCGGAGGATATGAAATGTGTTATGGAGAACTGTCTGATTCTGTTGTTTGAAAAGAAGATTTCCAATCTGCGTGACTTGGTTCCACTGCTGGAAAAGGTGGCTCAGACTGGCAAGGAACTGTTGGTCATTGCTGAAGATGTCGACGGTGAAGCGTTGACGGCTCTGGTGATCAACAAGCTGAGAGGAATCCTGAAGGTTTGTGCCGTTAAGGCTCCGGGCTTCGGTGATCGTCGTAAGGCAATGCTGGGTGATATGGCCGTGCTGACGGGCGGCACACTGATCTCCGAAGACCTGGGTATCAAGCTGGAGACTGTGGAGCTGTCGCATCTTGGCTCTGCACGCAGGGTCGAAGTCAGCAAAGACAGCACAACCGTTATCGAAGGCGCTGGTGAGGTTGACGGCATCAAAGCCCGGGTGCAGCAGATTCGTGATCATATCGAAAAAACTGACAGTGACTACGACCGTGAGAAGTTTCAGGAACGACTGGCCAAACTGACGGGTGGTGTGGCTGTCATCTCGGTTGGTGCTGCGACCGAAACTGAAATGAAGCAGACCAAAGCCCGCATGGAAGACGCTCTGCACGCAACTCGTGCGGCTGTCGAAGAGGGCATCCTGCCCGGTGGTGGTGTCGCTCTGTTGCGAGCGATTGACAGCGTTGAAAAAGTTGCGGCGGACGGCGATGAAGCCATCGGCGTTCAGATCGTTGCCCGTGCACTGGAAGCACCCATTCGTCAGATTGCCAGCAATTGTGGCAAAGACGGGGCCGTTATTGCTGACGAAGTTCGTCAGTTGAAAGGGCCTAACGGGTACGATGCCGCTAAAGGTGAGTACGCTGATATGTTGAAGTCCGGGATCCTGGATCCGGCTAAGGTTGTTCGAAGTGCGTTGTCCCATGCGGCATCCATTTCGGGGCTGATGCTCACGACTCAGGTTCTGGTGACTCGAACAGACGATCCGGATGGTGGTGCCAAGAGTAAGGTCGCGGGTGCTGTTCGGTAGTTCTGGGCCGGGATGGCCGTGTGAGGGCACCGGCTGTGAGTTGCGAAGTGCACTTTGTTGTTTCGGTGGTCGTTCAGAACATGGGAACGGACTTGAGCAGGTCCGTCAGCCTCGTGAAGTAATAAAGACTCGGGGCACCAGCAATGGTGTCCCGTTTTTGTTGACATAGTTCATTATCGAGTCGTCGACGGTTGAGTTGTCACTTCGACTGCGAAGCAAAGTCAGCTGTTTGCGCGGGTGGCGTTCAAAGTCGAATTCTCCGAAGCTGTACATGCTCTCCTTACGAGGGACCGGAAGTGAAAATGGCAACTCAGACTTGCTACTACGAAGTGCTCGTTGTTTCGCGTTCTGCGTCTGCCGACGAGATTAAGAAGGCATACCGTAAACTCGCGTTGAAGTATCATCCGGACCGGAATCAGGGCGACGACGAGGCCATTGGGAAGTTCAAGGAAGCGTCCGAGGCATTCGACGTTCTTAACGACCCGAAGAAACGTTCTCGCTACGATCAGTTTGGTCATGCGGGCGTCACCGGAGCAGCGGGGCGGGGAGGTGGCGGAGCTGGTTTCCACGATGTTAACGATATCTTTAGTGCTTTTGGTGACATCTTCGAAGGGTTTGGTTTTGGTGATGGAGGAGGTCGCGGTCGTGGCGGCCGCAGTGGCGCGAAACGCGGAGCGTCTCTGGAAACCACAATCATGCTGGACCTGCCGGAAGCGGCTTCCGGATGTAAACGCGAGCTGGAAATAAAACGCAGGGAAGAATGTGACACCTGCGGAGGTTCGGGGGCGAAACCCGGTAGCGACACCGTAAGTTGTTCGACGTGTGACGGTCACGGACAGGTCATTCAGTCCCAGGGATTCTTTCGCGTTCAGACTACGTGCCCCTCATGTCGAGGCGAAGGCAAAACGGTCAAGAACCCGTGCAATGACTGCTCCGGTAGCGGGCGTCAGATGAAGTCATCCACTCTGGAAGTCAACATCCCCGCAGGTGTGGACACTGGTATGCAGATGCCCATCCGGGGAGAGGGCGAAGCCGGCGTAAAGGGCGGACCTCGTGGTGACCTGCACGTCAATTTTAAGGTTAAGGATCACCCGCTCTTTGAACGAGACGGTCAGGATCTGTTGTGCCGGCTGCCAATTTCATATTCGCAGGCGGCTCTTGGCGCTGATATCGAGGTGCCAACTCTTACAGGTCGTGAACCACTAAAAATCAGATCAGGCACACAACCAGGCGAAACGATCACGCTGCGTCATAAGGGTATGCCGGATCCGAATGGACGTCACCATGTCGGAGACCTGCTGGTGGAGATTCAGGTCGAGGTGCCTCGCGGACTGAACGAGCGGCAGGAGGAATTGATTCGTGAACTTGCGGATCTGGAAGATGCCGATGTTATGCCACACCAGAAATCATTCTTCGACCATGTAAAGAACTTCTTTGCGGGTGATGACGAACCGGAAGAATAACGAAATGGCGGCATCCAGCTGCCGAAAGTATTCATCAGAAGCACGAGTCAGACATGAGTGAACCAGAAAACAAAGACCCACAGGAAAAAAGACCGGGTGAAGCGGGTGATGCAGTCGACCCGGTATCTTCATCCACGTCGGAGGAGGTCGCGGACTCAGCCGCCGACGATGTGCAGAGTTTGCAAAGTGAAAATGAAGAACTGCGGGATCGCCTACTGCGAGTTCAGGCGGAACTGGAAAATTTTCGTCGACGGACTCAAAAAGAATCCCTGGACGGAATGAAGTACCAGGCTTTGCCGCTGATTCGCGATATCCTGCCTGGTATGGACAATCTTAAACGAGCTGTTGACGCTGTCGAACAGTCTGGCGATACCCAGAACCTGGTCGACGGTATCAAGATGGTTTCTCAACAGTTGTACGACGCATTGAAGGCGCATTCAGCAGAACAGATCAATCCGCATGGTGACGCCTTTGATCCGAATCTGCACGAAGCTCTGAGTCAGATTCCATCGGCCGAATACGAACCGATGACCGTGTGTCAGGTTGTCGAAGTTGGCTACCGTATTCACGATCGCGTTATCCGACCGGCCAAAGTGATCGTTACCTGTACCCCGCCGGAAGCGGTCGAACCGGCGGCGGAAGACAAGTAAAGTGTTGAGCTGTCTGGCAGCCAGTTGTCTCGCGATTGTGGTCTGTAACGGACGATCTTAAACATCAACAGGAATCCTCGGATGCCTACATACGAATACCGCTGCAACGGCTGCGATCACGAGTGGGAAGATTTTCAGTCGATCAAGGCTCCGCCGACAAAAAAGTGTCCGGGGTGCGGAAAGTCACGGGCGGAACGTATCATCAGCGCCGGCGGCGGTATTATCTTCAAGGGCTCCGGGTTCTATCAGACTGATTATCGCAGCGAGTCCTACAAGAAGGGTGCTTCAGCCGATAAGAAGGCGAAGGAAAACGCATCGAAGGACTCGTCGTCTTCCGGGAAGTCTGACGCAGCCAGCAAGCCAGCAAAATCGTCGGACTGAGTTGGGTTTCGATGGCAGTCTGAGTTTCTGGTTGTGGCAGCGTTTTACTGTGCCGCGTGGGCACGCAGAACGCTGTTCAACAGCAGTTTCGATACTGCCGCCAGCCATTGTCGTTTACGACAATGATTAAATTGCTCTACATCATCGCCGGTTAGTTGACCGGTCCATCCTGCAGGTCCGGGGATTCCGGCATGTACCGCCGAACGAAGTCGGTTTCCACAAAGCGACGCAGTACCCAGCATAGAACCTGCCACGCCCGCACTGAGGGTTCAACAGGAGAGCCTGTCGCTGAGGCCCGTCTGCCGATGTCCGTTCCCGCGACACTTTCGGATTCGACTGGTGCCGCCTCAAATCCGTCGAGTGTCAGCCGCACGTCCCAGCGTTCGCGTGTTGCAAATTGATTGACGCGGTCCATCACTCGCATTGCCCAGACAAGGCCGTAGAGGTCTCGGAAGTCGCTCCACAGCTGTCCATGCTCTCTCTCCGCAACATGCTGTCGGAAGAATTGTCGAGGCAAAAGGGCCGCAGCCGTTGCCAACATCGTACAACCGGGCAGAAAGAGCCGTTTCTCTGAGAACGCGACCCATTCAGTCACCGGGAGTAGAATCAGAGTGACACCTGATACACCTAACAACATCGACGATGTACACGCCGTTCCAAAGTAGTTGCCACTTCCCATCAGCAGTACCAGCAGGTAGCCCACGACTGTTGGCGAGGGGATTCGAATGGCGGCATCAGAAGTGTTACCCAGCAGTTCTGACGCGGCCGGCCATTGCAGCACCGCGATCAGAGGCAGGACGACAAACCATGGCCAGGCTGTGATGCCCGGTCGTCGCGCGCCAAGGATGTGCACCAGGGGAGTCAGCAGCAGAACTGCTGACAGGTACTGCAGGACGGAGCCGGTTCGCGGAGTCACTGCGACGGTCTCCAGGTGGCACACCGCCGTCACCAGGCAAGCTGCGACTGCCGTAAATGCCCAGTAGAGTGCGCCGGCCGCAGTCGTTGCGCGGGTGATTGGCTTCAGACGAACGATTTGCCAGGCGACGAACAGCAACAAAGGTAAAGCAACAGCATTCATAAACAGGACAAACTGTCTGGTGATGGAACAGTGATTCTACGCAACAAAGACCATGTGGCAGTCCACTTGACTCTGTTTCGTTGGATGGCCGGGTTCTATTCTGATTGGCCTCGATTCGATGGAATGGGCCAAAAATTGTGATTTCTACGCATAGATGGAATGTAAGGAAACCGATCAATATAGCAGAGCTACCTGTAAAATTGGTTGTGGAGTGACGACGGGGTTTGCCCCATTGCCGTCACTTTATCCCCGAAAACAGGCATCTGGGGGATCGAGCATCATCAAAGTACTGACTGCTGACACGCTGTCAACAGGGCCATGTCTTTGACTGTGCATCTGAGAGAAGACAAATCTGTCAGGTTGGTGACGGAGTTTGCTTTGGGGGGATTGGCAATGTTTTGTAAACGCTCCGTGCAGGTTTTCCTGTTGGGGTCCGGACTGTCCATGTTCGGAGTCGGGTGTGCGGTTGTCGACGCGGTTGTCAGTTCACCGCCAGGAAACAACGCCGCCAAAAGTGCGTCACCGCAGCGACTCGCCGCGATCGGCCGCATGTTTGAAAACCAGGGGCGTCTGGGTCACGCACAGGTGATGTACCGTAAAGTGCTTGAGGCTGAACCAGGGAACGTCGTTGCTCAACAGCGCATGGAATACATTGCTGCTTTGGAGTCTGACCGAAGTTTCGACGCAACATCGCGCAATACACGCCAGGCGATCGCCGCGGCCGATGCGTTGAAACCCACCAAGAAGGGGACACTATTCAACAAGGTCTTTCCTGTACAGACGGCCAAACCAGCGATGTCTGACCTGGTAGTTATTGCAGCGAAGCACGATTCGGCCGGTACTTCTGAAGTCCTTCAGACCTCTGTTGTCGACAACTATTCCGTCATCGAAACAGCAGCGACTGCCACAGAGATCTTTGCCACAAGAGCTTCTGGCAGCGAGGAAATATTTACAGCCTCTGAATCAGCGACCTGGGAAGACACTGATTCCATGCTGACCGAAACCGAAACCGAAACCGAAACCGAAACCGAAACCGAAACCGAAACCGAAACCGAAACCGAAACCGAAACCGAAATCGAAACCGAAATCGAAAT
>Ga0315332_10000907_pt1 | contig 14924 bp, 16 predicted proteins | sample M110034915metaG_FD_203455 | JGI IMG/M metagenome (GOLD analysis project Ga0315332, IMG submission 203455) | Ammonia-oxidizing marine archaeal communities from Monterey Bay, California, United States - M1 100m 34915 | ecosystem: Environmental > Aquatic > Marine > Intertidal zone | place: USA...
CAATATATAAAGAACAACTAATTTTTAGCCGGAATTGACAATTTACTGTATTTATCTTCATATATATTCCATAAACCTTTATCGCCTTCTGTATCAGCAGGTTCTTGTTTATATCCTGTCCATGCAAGCCACATTTCTTTTCCTTCAACCTTGATTACTCTAAAATGCATCTTAGTTTCAAATTTATTACCTTTCAAGAAGTATTCATGATAACCTTCTTTTTGGACACCTAACTCAATATCTCCTGCATCAACTACCTTTCCTCTTTCGACATTTTTAGCCACTTCTGCCGGATATTTTCCTGCCGCACCAAACAAATCAAACATTTCTTCTTGGTTATCTAAGTCAATAGTCCAAAATAAACTTTCATCTTCAAGTTTAATACCTAATGTTATATTATCATCTTCTCTTGAATATATTTTAAACAAACCCTTTCTATTTTCTTTTGGGGTTTTGTATTCTTTTAACATAGCGTATTTATCGGAAAATCCTTCACCATATAAACATTCATTATATTCTTCTACACTCTTCCACTCTTCTTTATTCTTTTCACTAATAAATTCCGTCGCTAACCATTCACAATCCCGATTCATTATAAAATTAGAATACCAATCCATCGTTTCTTCTAAAGAATTATAATTATCAAAAGATGATAAATTGTATTGGGGGTTATTTTTCAGTTCTTCCCAAGATTTATTTCCCATTAAATATTCAAGTTGGCGTTTTCTATTTTCAATAATTTTATGTTTTAATTGAGTGCAACAATCACCCGACATATCTGCTTCAATAGCGATTTGTCCTTGTCCTTGTTCCTGTTCCTGTTCCTGTTTTATTCTTTGGATTAATTCTTGTCTTTGATTTTTAATTAAAAGTGATTTCATAATTTCTTCTTCTTGCATAATTTTATCATCATCAGCATGAAGTTTCTTATCTTTGAATGAAATACCGTCTCTATTATCCGACCAATCTTTCAATTTAGTCTTTTTAGATTCTAATACATCTTCATAAATATCTTTGTGTTTGTCCTTCAAAAAGTCATGAACATCATTTACTGTCTTGTCTCCCATTGTTTTTAGATACTGAAAAATAGCAACCGTTAATTGACTTGCTTTAGTTTTCATTATTTCTTCTGCTTGGGCTTTCCACATATCCAAATCTGCCAAAGCATTCTTAGACATTAGATTATCTTCTTCAAAACCATAGATTACAAAGCCATTCATATCCGATTTCATGATTACATTTGTTTCACCATGTATATAATCAGTTATTTTGATTCCCTTTGTTAATGCTTCTACATTATAGTTAAGTGATTTTTTGGTATCTTGTGATAGAAGTTCAAGAGTGACTAATTTATCGGGGTGTTCGACTTCCGGTATTTCAATTACCTTTGCTGAAAATAAACTAAACCCATCTCCTTTTTTCTTAACTTCATCAACTTTGACTCTAACAATATCCCCAACATTAACGGCTACTTTAGTATTCAATGCTTTACCAACACTAAGATACTTTTTACCATCAATTTCTTGTCCTTCCATATCTTCCGGAATTGGCCCAACGCCCACAGTATATGAATAAAGATTGCTTTTCGTCTTTTTCTTATCTAAAACAATTACATCTAAATCAACAAACTTCTTCCATTTAATCCATTTAGGGTTCTTTTTAGTTCCAATATAATATGTTGAAGTTGCATCTTTAATAACAACTCCTTCGGAAGTGGGAATATCCATCATTTCTTTCGCATACTTTTCAACATCTTTTAGACTATCAGCCTGTCTTGTATCTTTTTTAGAAGGATAAGCAATTGCTTGATTAGACTTTGCTGAATAATTATTGAATAAAATAGTCATTCTATCTTCTAAATCTTCATCTGTTAATGTTTGGGATTCATGTCGAATAATATCAAACACATGACACTTTAATTTAGCGTCTTTGTATTTGCCTTTGAAAACATGAGCAATAGTATCTGCTCTATGTAGTGCATCATCACCATCAAAAAGAATTAACTCTCCATCTAAAATACAATCTCCGTATTCTTTTTTCTTAAGTTCTTCAACCTGTTCTTTGCACTTAGCAGTAATGTCTTTTTCATTGTAAGAATAAATTTTAACCGAGCCATCTATTTTATGCAACTGTATTCTCATACCGTCATATTTCTCTTGGACATACCAATTACCACTAAAGCCTTTTAATTCATTAATGTCGTCTATCCCAAATATCCTATACATTGGTTTATTAGGAACAATAAATTGAGAAATGGACTTTTCTGTTAATTCTTTTTGTGATTTCTCTAATCCTTCTATTTCTTTTAAGTCTGTCCATTCTTTCTCTTCATGTTGAGAAAAGAAAATAAGTTCTAATAGTTCCATTCCTGCCTTTACTTTCGATTCAACCTTCTTTGAGTCTTTTCCATCACCGTAATGCTCTATAATATAGAGGGCAATATCATCCGATTCAAGGTCAAGTCCAACAAGACCCTCCGTTATTGTGTCGGGTTGCATACCTTTAATGGCTAAAATGTCCGGAGATAGTGCTTTATTGTCGTCTCTTAGTGCATAATGAATGAATTTCACCATAGTTTCGGGATTATCTAACAATTCTTCAAGGACACTACCTTTGAACATTTCAGCAAAAGGGTCAGCAACTATTTTAGAAGAGTATCTAATGAGTTTTATTTTCTCAAACAAGTCTTTCGCTTCTCTTGATATTGGGTTTTTAACTTCTTTATCTTCTATTTCATCTTCATCAATAAAATTCCTTAACTCTTTACCTGCGGCATCTAATTCTTCATATGATTCTATGATTAAATCAACCGCTTTTCTCCAACGGCCTCCGTATTCATCGGGGTCGTGAACTGCTGATAAATAAGCAACTCTTGTTTTTTCAAAGAGTCTTAATATTTCTTGAGAAGGTTGTTTATCCTTCTCAATAGAGCCGAGTTTCATTTAAACCCCTTCAACATTATCTTTTTCCTTCAACTGAAAAATCAGTTTCGGGTCGTTGCATAAACTTATCATAATCAGGGTCTAATGCTTCATCGGATTCTTCATCTTTTGGTTCGGGTAATCTTCTAAATTCTTTTTCAAGGTCGCCAACAAGACCGGATAAAGAAGTAATCATTCTACTTATTTGACTTCTGTTTGAAGCATCACCTTCTTTAAATTCTCTTGCTAAATTAGTTATTGTTCTATCTAATTCTCCTATTCTTTCTGTAAGCATCTTTCTATCTTCTTCATCTAAAAAGGGATTAGTCATATAGTCCGATTCTTTAATGTTTTTAAGAACCATAATTGCTTTTGTAATATCGCCAGCATAAGCGTGTAATGTAGTTGGCCCATCATTTGAATCAAATTTAGTTGTATCTTTTTCAGCCTTTGGTCGCTTTAGTTTAACGGCTTCGGATTCATCTTTGCTTGGATTTCTATTATTTTCTAATGATAATGCAAGTTGTTCTTTCGCATTACGAGCCTTTTCAATTGTTAAACTAATCATTCTTTCTTCTCTTGTTACTCTTTCCGGCATTTAGTTTCCCTCCACTTGTTCTACCATTTTGTGTATTTCCGACCAATCCATGCTGCTAATATCTGTTGTTGGTAATGCACCAACTCCACCTATTGAATTATCAATAGCAGGTGTCGGGCTATTAGATACAACGAATCCGGCCTTTCTTAAAATACTATCCTTTGAATATACGGTTCTTTCTAATTCTTCAACTTTATTTGTTAAAGCCTTAATTATTGTTAGCAGTTCTTCATTTATTGTTTTATTTTTTGTCATTCTTCTTTCCTCCTGTTGGATAAACAATGTCTCTTAATTGTCTATATAGAAGTTCATACTCTTTACGAAGTTTGGTAGCGGTAGCCACAATATCAATGTTGCGCTCATCCATTGATTTCATTTTCTTGTTTAAGACTTTATCGGACTTAGTTAAATCTAATTCTCTAAGAGTTGAAATTAATTCTCCTAACTTAGTAAAGTCCTGTCCAAAAAATTCTGTTGGTTCAGCCGCTTGTAGTGTCTTTTTGAGTTTCTTTCTGCCTTTAGAATCTAATGAATCAAGAACTTCTTTTGGCTCTTGCTTTTCAGCCTTTAGGATAAAATCTTCTCCTTCACCGTAAAAATCCCATGTCATTCTTCTTCACCCTTTCCGTCTATCATGTGATTTAGTTGATTTACAATCTCTTGTAATTCATCAACTTTAACATTAAATTTATCTTCAAATTCTCCCATTCTTCTAACTGCTTCTGCATCAATTGTTGGAAGGCCATCAAACTCTAATCCTTCTGCATCAAGAGTTAGTTTGACTTTGGGGTTATCTGTTAAATAGGCACTTATGCCTCCCTCAATCCCATCTTCTTTACGAGAAGCAAATATTTCTATCCCCTTTGCTTGGTTAAATAATTTAACAACAATATTTCCGGCTCTTGTTATTTTTCTTTTAAGAGCGTCTATTGGGTCGTTTTCTTGGAACATATTAACTATTCTTATAAAGCCACTAAGAGGGTCTTTGAGTCTATCAGCCACATTTAAAGTAATCATGTAGTGTTGTAGTTTAGCCTGTTCAGTCTCTAAATCTTCTTGGATTTCTCTTGTGGCTTCTTTGATATATTTTTCTTTATTGTTATCCATTTCTTTAATTCTATCCATTAATTTTTTAACTTCTTCAGGCTTTGTTCCTGCGGAATTAATTAATGTCATAATTCCCCGTCTTAATCTTTTAATTTTCTCAAGAACTATTTTTTCAGGGTCTTGCATTATTTCTTCTATTTTTTGAATTGTTTCTTCAACAAACTCTTTTTTATTTCTTATTTTAGTTGCCTCGTCTCTAAGTTCCTTTATATCATCTTTGATTGCCTTATATTCTCTTTGAACTTTTTGGCTTTTTCCTTGAGCAAACATCATCATGCCTCGTAATTCTCTTGCTCTTTGGCCTCTATTCTGCATTGTTTTTGGCGTTCTACCGTATTGTTGTTGATGCAACATTTTCATAATATCAAGAATATCTTTACCTTCAATATCTTGAGACAATAGCGCAACAAAATCATCTTGTAATTGCTTTACATCAATGTTTTTCTTTTCATTTAACTTAATTTCAAATTGTCGAGTTTCCTTGTCTCTTTTGAAATCCTTTCCTTTTAGAACACCTTCAATCAATAAACGACCATATTCTGTAAATAAATAATTTTTATCTGCTTTAATACTTCTCAAATCTTGTAGTGTTTTGATGGAGTTATCTTGGCTACCACTTACTTTAAGGAAATTTTTCATTCCCCCAACAACGACATCTTTCTTTTTTTCTGCCTTTCTCGTCTTGAAAGTTTGTTCTTCAACTCTTGCATTTTGCATTATTTCTTGAAGAGGTTTAAGTTTAGATGATAGTTCAATTAAATATTTATAGGCGGCTTTTTCATCTTCCATCAATTGAATATCGGATTCAATTTCTGCTGATTCTAAGCGTGACTCTCTTTCTTCACTACTTAGATAATCTTCACTTGAAGTTCCTAATGATTCTTCTTCTCCTGATTCATCATCAGCGAACCCGTATGTTTCGTCGTCGTCTTCTTTCTCTTCTTCTTCTGCCTTTTTAATATATTTTCTATATGAAATCATATTAGAGGGATTAAGATTATTAACTAAAGATTTTTTTATTTCCGAAGGACTCGCTTTTGCTTTCACTAAAGCCTTAGTGTCTTCATCTAACTCTACCTTACTTAATACATGAAGCAAGGACTTATCTTTAGATAATTCAAATATCATTTAATCACCTTAAAATGGAATGTTTTCCGAACTCTTTCTTTTCTTAGAAGGCAACAAAATAACATCGGGATTACCGTTTGATTCCGGCCTTGCTTTATGCGTAGTATCTGTTGGTAGTCCTACCGACATATCCCTATTCTTTTTTACTTTATTATTTTCTTGTGCGGTCAATGCCTTTACTTGTGCTAACTCCTTTGTTAGTCTTATTTGTTTTTGTCTTAAATCTTCTGTCATTACTTTCCTCTCCTGTTTGCGAGTTTAATTCCCAAAATTCCTACTTCTCCTTGAGAAGCAATTAAAATATCAATCAGTTCATCTTGCGTTAAATTATCTAACATACTTCTAACCTTATCTTTTAGGTCAAAAAGAGTTGAATTTGCTAAAGATTGTCTTGTGTATCTATCTTCTTCGGTTTCATCAAACGGTTCTTTTTCATCACCATAAAATCCACCTTCTGTTCCTCCCGCTATTGCTTGAGTATGTCTCCTTTTATTTGGTTGGGGGTCGCCACCCGACATAGGAGTTGGAGACTTTCTTCTTTGTTTTCCTTCTCTAACGCCTTCTTCTCTTAATTGTCTCAAATCCTTGAAACTTCTTTTATTCTTTAAAATACTTAGCCAATTCATTAATTAACCCTCCTTTCAGTTCTTTTATCGTTGTTTTGGTTTCCTGCTTCTAATGGTAATCCTGACATTCTTTTATCCGGCCCTTGATTCATAGATGGTTTATTTCTTGTTGTTGCTGGATTTGCTTGTGGCTTACTTCCGCCCTGTAATGCTTGCTCCTGCATTTGTCCTAATTGGGAGGCATCTATATTAGTTCCGGCATAAGGGTCTGTTTCAACTTGTTCTTCTCCACCTTCACCTTCTTTTGATTCTTCCGGTTCAGGTTTAGTAAAGGTAAAGTTTCCATCTTCATCCATATCAACTTCAAATCCTAAATTTTTAGTAGAGGCCGCAATATTTACTTCTAACTCTCTCTTCCTTAATACTGCTATTTCATCTTCTTCTTCGCTTGGTGGAAGTTTTAAATTCCAATCAGTAATTCCAAATTGTTTTATGAGGAATGGGAATACATAATTATTATAGACAGTTTGTGCTTTTTGAACTGCTCTATTAGTGACAAGTATTTGCATACCTTCATTGTTTAATCCACCGCTTGTAGTATTATCAGCCATGAAAACTTTACTTACTCCATAAAAGGCTGATATTCTATCTCTTAAATCATCTTTAACAGAAACATAATCCATTTCTTTTAGACTATCCATAAACTTAACCCACTCAACCGCACCTTTACCATTCTCGGCTTCAATACCCATAACAGGAATAAAATGTGGGTCGGCTTCCATTTTTTCTTTTACTGCTCTCCAAAAAGATTTCATTGAATCCATATTTCTTGTTTGAACTGCAAGTATTCCTTTTGGCATTCTGCTCTTGGTATATGAAGAATTGACATAATTTTCCATAGCAATAAGAGTCATAATATTATTAAATAAAGTAATTACAGGAGACATACCATAAAGTCTTGATGGACTGTATTTACTAAAATGCAAAACTTCTCCTTTTAGGAAATGTTGGTCTTCTCCATTGACTCTATTTACATAATGCACAGGAAAAGTATTTGCTCCACAATGCTCGCAAGGTTCATGTGGGTCTTTGTAAATCATCTGCCTATGATTAACGCAAGTAAATCCTTTTGTTCCCCTTTGTCCTAACTCATCGGAATAAATAAACATAGTCACAGGGTCGCCACGATATAATTCTTTAATACGGTGCATTCTAATTTTACCATTACCATCTAAAAAGTATTCTTTTACCAAAACAATATAGGCATCATCCATAATATTCAAATCATCTTCTAATTCCTGCAATACATCAATAAAAAGTTGTTCCGATTTATTGACATATCCTTCTAAGAATTTTTCAGCATACTCTAATTGTTCTATATTAGGAAGTGTTAAGTTTGTGCTTTTGCATCTTGAGCATTCTTGAACAGGTCTTGTATGTTCCTTTTTACAATCCTCACATCGGGCTTCAAATGCTTTTTCCCAAATGTAGCCTCTACGAAAAACTTCTTGTTTCAATTGAGTAATACAGGTTCTCGCAATAACTGATTGATTAACAATATTGTAAATAATCGGGCCATTCATCATGTGATGTGTTTCCCTTTCTTGGATTCCCATATTAAATACGGTTCTATCCGCAGGTTTAGGAGTAGAACGCCTAAACAGGTTGGTTAGGCTAAATCTTCTTTTTTGCTCAACCATAATTATACCCCTTGAATTATTGCAGGACTCCTATCAGTTATCAAGCCTTCGCTATCACCGTTTAGAAGCATCTTCAATGTCATACCTTTCATTACTTGAACGGAGCATTTCATCTAAAATACCACGCAGGAATTTACTTCTATTTTCGGGCTTCTTAAAACCGGAGCGTAGATAATAGACAACCATTTTTTTATTAATAGAAGCAAGATTGCTATACCTAACATATTTGCTTCTATCTTTAGGCAACTCATCATTGAGTATTCCTGTTTTTAATTCTTGCCAAGACATGCTTTTCATAATCATAATTATTCCTCTATTACTTGCATGGCTTTAGGTTTTCCATACTTTATCCAGCACTTTTTACATAACCCAAATGGATAAACCTTTTCTGTTGAATAGCAATCCCCGCAGTATCTAAACAAGAATACCGCCTACTGTTTCTAAACTATCCATGACTGACATTTTGCAGTTGTCTTTGTATTTCTGTATATTGTCAAGATAAATTCCCTCTTTCAACCAATCGAAACCCACATGGTCTTTATGGTTTTCCCATTTCATTAACTTAAATATCTCATCACATCTTCCTTTATACCAATCGGCCTTCTTGTGTGCTTTTTTCATACGAATTAATTCTAATAATAATTTAGCATTACCTTTCTTTAATCTAAAATGTGGTAGGCACTTAGTTAATAGTTGGCTAACATCTGCTTGAGAATAAAAATTAAGTCTGTTAATTAAGCGGGTTTGTTGTGGGGATTTTTGGTCTAAGTGCATACGGCCAAATCCTAATGATTTGTGCATTTCTTTCATAAACACCTTGCCTCTTTCACCTGTGGCAACTAAACCCACTCTTGGATTCATATTACGGTCTAATGTAATATATCCATCGGAGTCAATGAAAGCCGCAGTATAAGCCCAAATATTCTTTTTAATCATAGATGGCATCTTATAATAAGAACCCTCATTTGAAGCAATATCTAATTTTTTAATTACTTTAGATATATTATTAGGACTTGATATTTTAAACAGTTGAGACGGCATTCTTTCATGTATTCCTTTAGCAGAAATACCCGGATTTTCGCATACAGTTTTTAAAATAAAATCTTCTTGTCTTTGTTTTTTACTTTTAGAAATAGATTGATTAGTTATTTTATTTATTGTATTTCTAAATTGTTTCTTTGCAGTTTTCATTGTCTTAAATAAATCGCTATATTCTTTACCATAAGCCATATCTTTTTGTTCTAATTCTGCTTCCCAATATTTACAAAGAGCATCAATTGTTTCTCTTCTTAATTCACTACTTTTCATTTTATTTAGTTTAACTAAATCTTTTTCATTGTATCTCATTTTAGATAAAGGAATTGTATAATCGTTTAACCATGTTATTGACCCAATGCACTTTTGTAAATGGTCGGCATAAGCATCAATCATTGTATCAATCGCCTTTGACATTTTGATTCTTTGTTCACCTTTCAAAGCCCTGCGAGCCTTTCTCATTTTTCTTACTACATCGGGAATAGTATGTTCTTGGACTAAATATTCATTAGGAAAATTATCTAATTGTTTTCTTGCTTCTGTTGCATTTATGTTAAGATGGTCTGCAAGTTTTGTTATTTCCTCATGCTCGGATAGAACATGAGTATTTGTAAAGAGACTTGCTTGCACTTCTTCATTTTTTTCTGCACTAAGTCTTTTTATTTCTTCTTGTGTCTTTGCTTTTTTATCTTCAATGTTGGCTAACTCTCCCATCTGCCTCATTGTTTCTCTAACTTTATCCCCTGCTTCCGACATTTCACACGACCCCCAATATTCTTTCTGCTTCTTTTATTCTATCCGGATATTTGTTTGGTCTATCGTTATTCAAATAACTTCTTGCTAATTTTTTTCTTCCTTCTTCGCCTAATATTTCTTTTTTTCTTTTTATGGAATCACTATCTGCATTTATTTCATCAGGAGTAGCGTTTTTTGCCCTCCATTCATTCCAATATTTATTAGACCAATTAACAGGAGCATCGGTAAAATCTTTCTCGGTTAATTCTCTACCTAAAGACATTTCTAATTCTCTAATACCACCAACATTATTAATCATATTAGCACTATTCCAAACATTATCATGAACCATAAAGGTTGTATATTTTGGTGAAGGATAGGTATTTCCTATTTTTAAAATACTAAACCAACCCATAATAAAACCTCAAAAATTTAATCCTATTGCATTTCTAACAGGCTTTCTCCCATCATTAGGAGTTTCATTAAATAGCCCTAAATCATCTAATAGTATGAAGTTATCGTTGGCTTGGTATGTTGCGGCATTTGCTAATGCTAAACTCATAACCATATCGTCGTGCGCCCCTATTCCTTCAAACTTGCCTCTTTCAGTAATAGCAAACATAGACAGTTCTTCAATTAATATAGAAGAGACTTTTCTGCTCTCTTCATTCCCATAAGGAAAATTTAGTTTTCCATTTTCAAGAGTCATTTGTAGATTAAGAATAATCTCCTGCTTCTTTCTCCTTGTTGTATTAAAGTCATGGACATTTAAATCAGCCACTTGTCTCAACTCTTGAGTAAATGACTTAGCGAATGTGTTTGTTTCAAATAAAATAACTTCGGGTCTAAATATTTGACCGATAAGTTTGACCTTCTGTATGTTTTCTCTAAATTGAACATTCTTGGCTCGGTCAATATAAATAATTGATTTATTTTCTTCTGCATCCATTTCTATTACAGTAATTACATTGTAATCTCCATCAGTAGAAATAGCAGGGTCTACACCGACGAAGTATTTGTAGCCTTCTCTCTTTAAGGGCTTCAATATTAAGTCTTTATTCTTGGCATTATCCAAATGTTCGGGGTTAAACAAAGATGTTCCCGTTGAAATAGGAACACACATATATTCTCTTGTGAACATCAAAGAACCGACTTCCGCTTTACGAGCCATTAGTGCATCATAGTTCCATCTTTCCGGCCATAAGGGTTCATTTAACGCATTAAAACAAGGATAAGTATTGACAGTATATGCAGGATTTTCTGCTAACTGTTGGTATATATCTGTATAACTAAATGGAGTTCCAATAACTCTTAGAGAAGCGGTGTGGTGAAGTGTTGGTATCATGTCACCATAAAACCAATCTGTGACTTTTTGAATACCTGTCATACTAAACTCTTTCAAAGGGTCGTCAATAATAATCTCTTGAGGGTGAAGTCCTCTAATCTGTGAACCAACGGAACGCTCTAAGATTTGATTACCGTTAGTTAAAGTAATATTACCAATAGCCCAACCTCTTGCGGGTTTATACTTTTTAAGCATAGGATGAGTGAACATCTTATCAATGTCTCTCATGTGAACTAAAGTCTGCTTTTGGTTAGAAGAAATATAAAGCATTTGATATGGTGGCTTTTCAAAGATTAATTTCCAAACAACCCAACTATGCATAAAAACAGATTTTCCGTGGTCTCTTGAACAAATAATTACAGTTCTTTGAGTAGAGTTCATTAATTCATGCCATTCTTGTATGTATGGAGGAAAATCAAAACCTAATACATTTTGAAAAAAATAAGGAAAAGAGTTTTTGGATAATTTCATATCCATTTCATGTTCAAAATTAAATGCTTCTAATTCTTCCATAATTACCACCTTCTTTGTCTATTTGGCCTTCTTTTCTTTTTAGGGGGAGGCGGAAGTTTTTGTTCGGGTGGCTTTCCTGTTAATTCTTTCTTTGGTTTTTCTTCTTTCGGTTTTTCTTCTTTGGGTTGTCGAGGATTAACAACTAATTCTTTCGGCTTATCTTTATCTGTTCTTTTCTTTTGAGACACACCCAACTTTTGCTTATGATTTGGTTTAATACCTTCATTCTTAAAATAAAATATATCTCTTTTCTTTTCTTTATCCGGTGAATCATGGCCGTCATTAATATGATGAAACACAACTGCTTCGGTAATTGGTTCTCCCGTTTCGGGATTTCTTATGTCGCCAATAGTTTTTTTAGGATTAGTTCTTTTAATAACATCAGTTGGGCTATTCAATCTATCAAACATAACATGAGAATGGTTTTTAGAATCATCATCAATATAACTCCAACCTTCTAAAACAGGCTCAAGAGCAATAAATTTTCTTGCTATTGTATTATCCATAATAGTTAGTCCGGTATTTCTTCTTTGAGAATATCTATAATGATAATGAGCATTAAAAAGAATAGCAACACCATCAACTATGTTAATCATAAAAGGAGTTTCTACCTGTTGTTCGTCAATATCGCTCATTGGCAACTTCACATAACCACCACTATTAGGGTCAATTTTTTTCAATTGATTAAACCAATTGCCCCTAATAGATTTACGAGGTTTTGTAGTGAACCTGCTTACATCTTTTCCTTCTTGTAATTCTGTAATAAAAGTCTTTGCTTGTGAACGGCTAAGTCCTTTGTAATTCAAAACTTTACCCGAAGCATCGAGAACATTAAACCCTGCTGAACCCATTTCCATTCTATATGACTTAAGAATACTAAACCACTTTTTCAAAGATAATCCTTTGACTCCCCAAGATGCCCCCTTTGGGTGATTATCATAATAATCTTTGAATGCTTTAATTGTTGGATTATCTGCATACTCTCCTAACTCTTCATCAGTGGGTTTAATCATCCAACCCCTACCTTTTGCCTTTTCATTCCATTCTTCCGAATCAATATTAGATGAAGAAAAACCTGCAATAGAAGGAGTAGGGATTATTCTATCTGCTTCACTTGCTACTTTTTTATAAACCCCCGAATTTCTTTCTTCGGGAATAGTAAATGCTCCGCCCCTAAGACTAAACCCATCTCTTGTAGAATAACCAAGTCCGGAAATAGGTTTGCCTTCTTTCATAAAAACTATAAAATTATCAATCGGATAAAAAGAATCCAAAGGGGAGTTTTCCGACCTGTTCATAGGAAATGGTTTATCTCCCATTGTCTCGCTCCATAGTTGTTGGAGTTCTTCTTTAGACATTTCTTTAAACAAATCAAGACCTCTCATATTCGGTTATCATTTGTTTAATATCGGAAGCCACCTTCCTTAGATTATCAGCAATTTGCCTATATTGGCTTGCTCTTGCTTTATCTTTAAGAGCATACTCTTCTAATATGGGAATAAAATTACTAAGTGCCTTGTGTAATGAAGGGGCTTTGCTAAAATCTTGTCGTAATTGTTGTGCTATCAATTCGGGATTAGTTTGCATAGCACCGTCATAATAACGGGCTTTCAAAAAATCCTCCCAACTTGACATAAATATCACTTGTATAATCTATCGGACTTAAGGCGGTTTATGGTTTCTTTAGTTAGTCTATCAACTAATTCTTTTTGAGTCATGGCAGGTTTTATACCTGTTGGAGATATAATGCTAATCATTAACTCATGGTCTATTCCTTCAAATGCATCTTTTAATTGTTGAGTGACTTTTTCTATTGCTTCATCGGGCAAATTACTCTTTGATTTCTCCGCCTTTTTAGAATCGTCATCAAATTGAGGAATAAGAGGCATTTCCTTTGAAGGTAATCCCTGCTTAACTCTTTCTCTTGCTCTCTTTACATGCTCCGGTAGTTCTTCTTCTTCTTTTATTATATCTTTCCATGTCATATTATTCACCTATAAAATCTTCATGAGAGTCTGTTTTAGGGTCAAATGGGCGAGTTCCCCCTAATCGAGTTCCTCCGGCCATTACTTGAGGTTCTTCGGAAGACGGTTTGTATCGGACATATTGATATTTTGGGCGGAGTTTTACTTTATTTATTACAAGGTCTTTTGCTTTGGCTTCTCCATCACCAACTACCATTCTCATGTATTTTTCAGCATCTTCTTTAGTATTAAAAAAACCATAGCCTATCCCTTTAATAGTGCGACCAGTTTCTCCTACCTCGAAATCTTTAGTCTCTAAAGAATACCCCTCCTCATTTTTTCTTTTTAATACATCTTCCCATGTCATATTATTCACCTAAAGTTTGCTTTAATTGTATATACTTGTTCTTTGCTAATTCCATATTCAGTTGAAATACTTCCGTGTGAATCAACAGCCTTTACGATTTGCTCCACTTCAAACATAGTCAAGTCAATATTTTCATCAACTTGCATCTTATTAATGACTCTTTCAATGCCATATTCATTCAATGGAACATAACCATAAACAAGAGGCTTTCCTAATTGTTCTCTTACTGCGTCATGTGCTTTCAATAGTTTATGCAATAGAACAGGTAAGTCTGTTTGTGCGCTTTCAAAGATAGTCTTTAATCTGTTATATTGTGTTTTCATAGCAGGGCTTTTCTTTGTTAGAATACCTTGATTCATGTCAAGCCAATGAGGAAGTGCAAATACAGGGAATGGTTTTCTTGACATATATTGCTTATCAAACAAATCGGCTCTTTCTTTGATAGTCTTTGTATCAAAATCATTTTCTGCCCTGCTTAAATCTCCTATATCTTCCATGAAATGATAAATTAAAGCGGCACAATAATTATTATTTGCTTCTTTATTTCCAAAAATTTCAGTCAATGCTTCTGCGGCAAACTCTCCTTCTGTAATAATATCGGCATCAATTTGAACTGCTGGCATAAATATATTATCTAAGAAATCAGCAATTGCTATTAAGTCTCCTTCATCAACTTCTTCTACTGAACCTTCAAACAAGGTATCATATGAAGCCGACATGACAGTTTCTAATCCTAAATCTAAACTTAAAGTTTGCATAACTTTTGACCCAATACTTGAACCGAAGCGAGGTATTTCTAATGGTAGTAATCCACTATATAATGGGTCAAAGAAATAATCAATTGCTGAATCCATCATTTTTTGTAATTCACTTTGGAACTTAGCGAACTCTCCCCTAAATTCTCCTTTTTGATTTAATGACATTGGAACTTTTGCACTTCCGGTT